>Ga0056905_1000089_pt1 | contig 66703 bp, 56 predicted proteins | sample EBPBio242008_DNA_FD_55044 | JGI IMG/M metagenome (GOLD analysis project Ga0056905, IMG submission 55044) | Wastewater treatment Type I Accumulibacter community from EBPR Bioreactor in Madison, WI, USA - Reactor 1_4/24/2008_ DNA | ecosystem: Engineered > Bioreactor > EBPR > Anaerobic-Aerobic >...
AGATCGGTAGATCGGTAGATCGGTCCTCGATGCACCACGATGGGGCATGACCCAAAATGACCTTACGGATCAATGGCTTACCTGTCCCCCTTGACTCCATGCCACCAGTGTGGTACCCTAACCACTGACACCCATTATCCAATTTCCAAGCCAAAAGAAAGGAAACAACCAAATGAACAATCTCTCAAATAACTATGGAAATCTCATGTTTCTGGATAAGGAAGCCGAAGGCACCCAAGAACAGGAAAAGACTCCAATTGGAAAAGAAGATATAAGAATCCCGATTTCCATATCAATAAAGGGAAACCAAGAGAGAATCCACCGGGAAAGGAAATCCCTAACCAGCAGTGCAACCTGCCCCATAACAGGAATTTCTATCTTCCTGCTTATCCCTTCCCTTCCCATTGAATTCGAATATGAGAATCCGATCGGAAAATATAGGAATGCAATCAAAATCTCCCAACTTTCCAGAAGAGGGCAACTTGCACTATCCGATGAAATCCTGGCCGGGACAATTCTTTCTCTCCTTGAATCTGCCTGTCTTGTGGAACGGACATTTTCCTACAGAGCATATGAAAGCAACAGGATTCTCTGCTCCCTACCCACTGAGAAACTTGTGGATTGTCTTTATTCTGTCAAGAAAGTAGTGGAAAGCAAGGCAGACAAGAAAATCCTGGCAGAGAGACTCCCACATATTACTTTTTGCCAGAATACTGATTTCCCTGCTTATATCCAGACAATCCTTGACCTGGCACTCCCAGAGACGAAGCCGAAGGCACCCAAGAAAGAAGCTCAGGAAACAGAAGAACAAGCCAAACCAGCAGTTTCATCTCGGCTTAAACTAACAATAGTAACAGCAATCAGGAAACTGACGAAATCCCTCCAAGCAGAAAAAATCATCAGCAATAAGGCGGCAGGTATTTTCCTTTGGCTCATGACAGATGAAAACATTAAAACACTGACGGCAGAACAGAAAACAAAGTATATCCTCTATCTGTCAGAGAAAGAAAATGAGACAGCAGACAAACTGGCGGTTCTTTTCTCCTCCATTGACAAGGGTAAAGAAATTGATCTGGAAGATGAAGTAATAGAAACAGATGCGCCAAAGCTTTCCTTCCTTGAACAACTGGCGCAGAAGAAAAAAGGAGTCCAGCAATGATCGAATTTTCACTAAGGGGAAGGGGTTCTGAAGTTCTTCGTGCCTTCATTAAGGAACATACCCTGACAGCAGAGGAAGTAGATTCAGGAGTTATCATAAACAGGAAGTTTCCATACACAATCTGTTTTGACAAGTTAGATGATGGGATAATCATCCTGGAAAACCTTCCGATGAAAGTCCTTGTTTCATTCCAGACGCTGCGAGGTGGTCCGGCTTATGCAGTTGTGCGAATCTTAAAAGAAAGGAAGGAAATAAAATGAACATCCTTGAAAATCCCAAACAACTGAAGGAATTGGCGGAAAAACTGGATTCCCTAATCAAAGAGAATCCAAACTACTGCCACCATGTTACGTTCCATATGGATAAAAAGGAAATGCGTATGGAACGAATAATTATCTCAGGGAAAGCTGGTTATTACCTGACACCTAACAGTTGTCCTTTCACTTCAAGGGAATATCCCTACACAAAAGAAATCCAGCATGTCAGGAAAAAGGGTTCTCCACATGCAGTTTATCCGGTCAAGGAACTGATTGAAATGATCGAAAAGAGAAATTTCGAAATCAAATAACAGAAAGGAAACAAAAAAACAATGGGCCATCTAAATCCAACAGAGTATAAAAAAGCCCTAACCTGGGAAGAACGAGTCAAAAAGGAACAGGACAAAAACTGGAAAGAGTACAACAGGATCAGAACTTCTGGTCCTATTTCCATCCATGAAGAAAGGGAGCTGGCAGATGAATTTGGATTCTTTGAAGAAGATTCTTTGGAAGATTCCGATGATTAAAGAATACCTTCTCTCACGGAAGGTTCAGAAAATCAACAGAAAGAAGGGAAAAAGAAAATGTTCTTCCTAGCCAATCAATTCCTCCCCGAAAGGAATATCCCAGTTATCCTCCAATATACAAAGAAAGGAAAACCAACAGTCACGACAGCAATTTGCACTGATGAAAATCGTTGGATTGATACAAGAATCCAGCGAGATATAACAGACAACTTGAAAGATGCAGCCTGGTGCAATTTCTTTCAACCGGAGAACTAAGTTATGGACAACCAAACAATTGTTTCTAAAGAGAATATCCTGGAATTGCTGGTGGAACTGGGAATCATGCCAGAGGATGCTTATCAGGAATTTATCAAAAGTGTAAATCATCAAAAAGCCAGGGAGATATTCGCCATCAATGCCATTGGCTTGATACTCATACAGGAAATGCATGCAATTCCCATTGATCTGAAAACCACACTTACAACCAGTGCAGAAATAAGTTTCAGAATCTTTGAAGCTCTTGGTAAGAAGCAAAAAAAAACTCCCCGAATGGTGAAATAGGTATACACAAGGGACTTAAAATCCCTCGCTGAAAAGCATATCAGTTCGAGTCTGATTTCGGGGACTTTATTTTAAGGAATAGGAAGAAATGGTAAATAATACAGTGGATGAAATGATTGAAATCCTTCAGGCTTATAAGGAAGGAAAGGCAATCGAGTGCAGGAGTTCTTGGAATCAAAAAGGACCATGGATGCGCGTTGGAGAACCGGTTTTTTCCTTCAATCAAACCCAATACAGGATCAAGCCAAAAGTAAAACAGATCAAAAGACTGTACCAATTCTTCTGTAAGATCAAAAGCAAAAATAGTTACTTTGCTACAGGGGAATTCTTTGAAACTTTTGAGGAATGTCAAGAAGTATTCCCATATGCAACAGTTCTCAGACGACTTGATCACACAATGATCGAAATAGAAATAGAGGAGTAGGAAAAATGGGCATCATAAAACAGACGATTCTCAAATGCGACAATTGTGGAGTGGAAGCGAAATGTGGAAGTCTTCCACCAATTGAGGCAATTACAGCAATGAAAAAAAGAGGATGGTTCTACCATCACAGAGTAGGATGTTATTGCAACGGATGTACTTCTCAAATCAACAAGGATAAGAAAGAGAAATGACCTACGATGAAATGATCGCTATGATCCAGGCTCAGAAAGAAGGAAAAAGACTTGAATTCAGGAAGGTAAACTCAACGGAACAGTGGAGGGATAACCTATCTCTTGAAGGCTTTGATTTCTTTTGTTATGAATATAGGATCAAAAAACGAACTCTCCACCAGTATAATTACATGACTGACAATGGGGAAGTTTATCGTTCTGGGAGATTTTTTGAATCCAAGGAAGCCGCACAAAAGGCGGTTCTCTGCAAAATCCTTGGTCCGGCACTTGAGACAAGGCTGGAAATTTAATTCTCAACTCAAAGGGTTTTAGAAATAGAACCCTTGAAGTTGGGCACAAATTAATCACTGAAAGGAACCATCATGGCCATCACACTAGCTGAACTTTGCGCAAGAAAAGGAATTGTTCTCCCATCCAGAACCAATCCTACAATCAAAATCGAGGAACCGATAAGTCAGAAAGAAAAAACCTTCTCCCTGGATATTGAACTTGACATTGATCAATCCCAAGCAGTGGAGCTTGCACTAGCAGGAAAAAGTTTCTGCTTGATTGGAAAAGCAGGAACAGGAAAGACAACCACGGAGCGGGAGATTGTAAAAGCCATCTTGAAAAATAATGGAAAGGCCAGTCATATTTTCCGTATCCAGGGAACTGGTGAGAGAGTGGAAGGTCCAGCAGCGGCAGTTGTTTCCTATACTCGAGTTGCAACAGGAAATAGTAAGAAAGCCATCTGCAAGGATAAGGAATTGGAAGATAGATTTTTCCACAATATCACAACTATCCATAACCTCCTGGAATTTGCGCCAGTCTATTACTGGGATGACGAAAAACAAAAAGAAACCATGCGCTTCATTCCAGCTAGGGATTCAGGCAATCCTTTGACAACAAAAGTTATTGCATTTGAAGAAGCCTCCATGATTGATCTTACCCTTTGGGAAAAGGTCTATGATGCGATGATGCATGAAACCCAGTGTATTTTCATTGGGGATATTAACCAGCTCCCACCAGTATTTGGGCCATCAATCCTTAACTATGCACTGGTGCAGCTTCCAATTGTGGAACTCCGTACAGTTTATCGTCAGAAATTCAACTCCACAGTCCTAAAGAATGCGCATAATATCCTTGAAGGAAAACCTCTGGAAATTGCACCAGATTTCAAGATTATTGAAGGAGGGGAAAAGCAGCATGGACAAAACATTACCTCCCTGCTTTTAATAAACAGCCTGCAAAAATGGTTTAAAGAGGGAACATATAATCCAGCAGAGGATATTGTTCTTTCCCCTTTCAATGTGGGTGCTCTGGGAACGGACAATCTGAATAATCACATTGCAGGCTTTGTGAATCCTGGGGAAGTGTTTGAAATAATTGCCGGAGTTCATAAATTCTACTTGGCAGTTGGCGATAAGATCATGTATGCAAAGCAGGTAGGAACTGTAACCCGTATTCACAGAAATGGTCTATATTCAGGAAGGGCAACAAAGCCTGCATCTTTCAATATGGACCGATTTGGGAAACTGAAAGGAGTGGATGAACTAGAGGATGAGGAAGATGATGATTCTGTTACAGTGGAATACAATCTGGAGTCCCTAACAGCGGAACAGTTAAAAGAACTAACTCATCAGGCCAGCCATGTTGTAGAGATTGAACTTGAGACAGGGGAAACCTTGGCTCTTTCAAAAGCAGGTGATCTTGGAATGAGCAATTTCACATTGGGATATGCTTTGACAGTGCATAAAAGCCAGGGTTCGGAATGGAAGCATGTTATTATTGTCTTGCATAAAGACCATTCCATAATGGCTTTTAATGAACTTCTTTATACCGCAGTTACCAGAGCGGCAGAGAAGGTTACAATCGTGGCCAAGAAGTTCATGCTAGAAAAAGCAATTGCAACCAGACGGCTGAAAGGGGATACCATCCGGGAAAAGGTAGAATTTTTCAATTCCAATAAGATGATCGAAGGAATCTTTTGTAGAAAGGGATAGAAATGGTTTATCAACTGACGTATTATGATGACCTTCTCAAGGAAAAGGGTCTTATTCAGTCACTACAAAGATTTCAACTTGCAGTAATTCGTTATGAACTCATGGACCAATCTGCAAGGTACAAGAATATAAAATTGAAGGAATTCCTAGAGGCAACGTTGAATGAACTTCCTTGAGCAGTTGAGGGAAAGAAAAGAGAACGCCAATGGCCGCACAGCCTTTCCATTGGTTCTTTATCTTTCCCTAGTTCTTAAGTTCTCAGAGACCAGCCAAGACTCTGACGCACATTGGACAGTTCCATACTGGCTTTTTGAGTATCTTAAACCATTAGAAGATACACTCCAGATAAAAGAAAGGAGGTTAAGTGTGTTGGAAGGAAATGGATTAACAGGGGCAATTTCACGGCTCTCAGGAATTTCTGAGAGCGTCATTATTGATACGGAAAGGAGTATGGAATGGACGTAGATCTTTCAGATATGGAAGATGATTATGAAGAGGTATCCTTTCAGGATATTTTCGGGGAGGCTCTGGCAAAAGGTTCCACCACTATTGCAATCCAGCAGGAAATGGTGGCGAAAGTAAAAAAAGGAATCATCAATGCAAAGCAGAGCATCAGAAGAAGGGCCAACAGGCATAAACTTACCTGGGACAGAGTAACACTTGAATTCGAGGAGAAACAAGATGAGGAAATAGTTGGAATTGTTCATCTAACAGTCAGGGCCACTAAAAAGGCTGTCATTAAAATATTCAAAATTCCATTTGATCCAAGGGCGGAACTCACAGATGAATGAAAACGAACAATTGGCACTTGAAATACAAGCAAGGATCAAGCAACTGGAGGAACTTTCAGGGGCGGAAATAAAAACGGAAATGGATGATCTGAAAACAGTTCTCCTGAAAAATCCGGCAGCCTGTCAGCTTTTACTTCCGGAAGATATTGGTCTGATGGTTGCCTGCATTAAGAAATTGATGCTTGGTGCAAAAACACTGGCGGAAATCAAGAAACCAACTGGAAGAAAACCGACCGCAGTAAAAATAGATCTCTCTGCGGATCTTTCTCTGGAATGATTCTAAAGTGGTCACTTTCCCAATTGACCAGCTTCAAAACTTACAGGACTGGCTAAAGGAACAGTTCATTGAGTTCAAGCCAGGGGCTGGTTCCTATCAGCTGATACGAATTAAAACACTCAAGAAAGGATACCGAGGAATTTACCAATCTCCCCATGACAGGAATGTTTTTCTGGTAGATGCAGAACTCGATTCAACAATCAATGCTTTCTTTGCGAGGAAACAGAAATGAATGATTATCAGACACGAGTTATAAAAGAAAAAGAGGAGTTGGATACCAAAATAGCGGCATTAGACTGTTTTATCCAACTTAATCCCATATTCAAGCAATTATCAAGTATTGAGCAGACTCTACTTCTGATGCAAAAAAGTGTGATGCTTTCATACACAGAAATCCTGGATAGCAGAATTGAATTTTGGAGGAGACAGAAATGAGCACGAAATTTATCAACATGAATCTCTCAGCCGCAGAATATCTTCCAGTGAAATTTCTGCTGGATGAATTTGCATCTGGCAATTTGAAAAATGAATCTTTTGTCATTCCCTATCTGGCGGCTGTAGCAAAGATTCACGGAATTGATATTCCTACGAGCAAGTTGGAAAGTACTTCTCTTGTCTATTTCAAGATGGAAGCCATTCGCAGGAAGGAACTGAAGATCAATATTGTTGTTACCCTGGCAATCCCTGAGGAAGAAGTAGTTCTGGAGGATATTGACTAATGAAACAGGTAACTAGAGTAGTATACATAGCAGAGGATTCCACTGAATATGATACTCCAATGGAAGCACTCGGGAGTGACCTGCGACTTTACTACAATGAAGCTATACGCAGGGCAGATATCAGATTTGACGGCCCGGATGATTTGATCAGACTGGTTTTCTTGAATCCGAAAATACTGGAAACTCTAAAACATATGCTGTGGTATCATAGTCAGCAGGAAGGAAAATCATGCGAGAAAGTATAGGAAGAAGGCTAGGCATAGTAAAAATTTCTCCTATGTTAGCCGAGGACCTGCAGATTGCGCTTTATAAAATGCTATGGGTTCAGGACAAGGTATATCAATTTTACTGTGATCGAATAATGTTAGTAGCTTCCCATCCAGAATTTGACCCTCTGGAAGATGGAGAACTAATCCCAGAGTATAAAGTAATAGTTACACATCTGGATCATATCCATTTCCAGGGGGATTTCATGTATTTAGAAAGGATGGAAGACAATGAAAGTGGGATTCGTAGGGCAGGTAAATGAAAAGGATATGCGGTCTTTTTTCAACAAGACAGTAGAATCCACCACCTCTGAGAATGAAAGCCAGGAAGAGCTGGACACGAGATTTAATTCCATCCTAATTGAGGGGGTCATGGAGATAACAGCCAATGAAAATTCGTCTTAGCCACTCAGCAATGGGTTCTCTCTTCCGCTGTGAAAGACTCTTCCAATTAAACAGGCTCCTTGAAGGAGAAAGGGAAAGGGGAACCAATGAGAATTTCTGTTTTGGTCACGCATATGAAGCAGGATGCGTAACATATTTCCTTACAGGGGACACAGATAAAGCTCTGTTTGACTGCTATCTTGCCTACCATGGAATGGAAAATGGGTATATTGCAATCCCAGAAACTACTAAAAAGAATGAGATGACAGCCTGTAATCTTGTCATTGCGTCCTTTCCGAAACTGGATGATTTGCGGGATGAATGGGAAGTGGCAACATTTGAGGGAAAACAGGCAATTCAGCTTTCTTTCAGAATAGATATTGATGACACGTTTTACTATGTAGGGTATCTGGATTTGGCACTGCGAAACAGATACACTGGAAGATATGCAGTGCTGGATTTCAAAACAACTGGATTGAATCTTCATGTACTTGACCCATTGTATATGAACTCAAATCAGTTGATAGGGTATAGTGTTATTCTTGACGCAATTGTAGGAAAGGAGAATGCAGACTACGATGTATATTATTTTGTGGGACAGATTACTGACATGAGTGGATATGGAACAAGGATAATCCCATTGATTTTTCCAAAGAGCCTGAAAGACCGGCTCAACTTTTTTATTACTCTTGGCATGGATGTCAAACGAGTGAAAGATATGATGGAAATGGGAATCTTTCCTCAACGTGGGGAGAGCTGTCTGAAATTCAACAGACCATGTTCAGAATTCGGAACCTGTGGACTTCATGCTCTGGATACTCCAAAGAAGGAGGAACCTGACGAAACTGAATATCAATTTACTTTCAAACTTGACGAACTAATTCAGGATCACTTGGAAAGGATATGAAAAATGGATACGATTACTGTTTCTATGACCAGGGTTCAAGAACTTCTGGCAGCTGAGAAGGAGCTTATTGAAATCAAGAAAGAAAAACCTGGCCCTTGTATGAACAAAGAGGAATCCCTTTCTACCTTGGGGATGAATAAGGAAGAAGAGCCTATTTGCTCCAGAAACATAGAGAAAGGAACGGAAGAAATCCTGGCGGAACGTGAAAAGACTCATGGGGATTTCAAAGTCCTTGCAATTATTGTTGATGCAATCAAGTATCAAATGAAACAATCACCAGGTTGGCCATATCTTCGTGCGACACAAAAGGAATCTCTTGGTATGATCGCACATAAGATTGGCCGGATTCTTGCAGGAGACCCCGACATCAAAGATCATTGGGATGACATTGCAGGATATGCCAAACTTATTGCAAGGGAAATTAAATGATCCTAACTCTCCTTGAATTCATTGTTCTTTTCCTGGGGATTCTGTGGTTTATTTCCGTGGGGGAGGCGCTTTGGAAATATCTCTCACGAAAGAAAAGGGAGGATTGATATGGATATGCTAGCCCTAAAAAAGGCGAGAGAAAAGCAATCTTCCAGCCACTCTATTCTGATATACGGAGATTCTGGATGCGGAAAAACAAGACTGGCAGCAACAGCAGCTTTGATTCCTGCAATAGAAAGAGTCGTATATCTGGACCTGGAAAATGGGCACGATACAATCCTTTCAATGGGCCTTCCTGATTCTGCCCTGCAAAAGATCCAACTGTTCAGAATCTGTGACACCAGAAAAGATCCCCATGTAATGAGCACAATGCTGAAGATGTTCTCAGCAAAGGAAGACATAGTGCTATGTGAAGAACATGGGCGCATCAATTGTCTTGCTTGCCCAAAAGAAGGAAAACCCACACAGATCTTTAACCTCAACAAGATGAATCACAATGAGTTGGTAATTATTGATACAGGTTCTCAGCTTGCAGACTGTGGGGTAAATGCTCTCTTAAAAGGGCAGCCAGAAGATGCAATCCTACAGATTCAGGAGTGGGGAACAATCAATAACTGGTTGAAGAATATCCTACAGGTAGTTCAACTAGGAAAGAATACCAATTTCGTAGTTCTAACTCACACACTTTACGATGAGGAATACTCAGGAACAGGAGTGAATAAAACACTCCTTCGTACAAAAATCTATCCACTCATGGGAACCAAGAATTTCTCCACACGAGTAGGAAAGTATTTCGGAACCATTGTTAATCTGGAGGTGCGAAACAAAAAGCATGTAGGAGGATCAAGCACAACCTACGCTTTGAATACACAAACCAAATCGCGACTCGGAATCAAAGTGGAATCTGCTGCTGAGATTACTATGGCAGAAATCTTAGTTAAAGGAGGCATCATAAAGTAAATGGAAAAATCACATTATCCACATAAGCAGCCGTTTAATGTAACACCAAGACCCTGCAAAAGCAAGAAACCAAAACCCAAACCACAACCTGTTAAGAAGGAATCAAAATGAGCAAAGTGTCTACCCTCCTCGATCTGGAATCTATTGCTGACGAAACCCTGGATGATTTCCAGGAAGCAGCAGAATATATCAACCCTCCCGCTGGTGATTACAAGCTGAAAACAGTTTCAGGAAAGATTGCCAAGTTTGAAAATGAGGATGGAGTTAAGCAATCCATCCGTGTGGTTATTGCAACTACACAAACTCTGGAGCTTTCTTCCTATGATGAGCCGCCTGTTCCTGATGGGAGTCTTTTCACCATGAATTTCCAGGGAACAAAAGAAGGGCTGGAACTTTTCAAACGGGAAGCTCGGAAAATCTGCGATCTGGAAACAATGGATGGCATGACTCTTAATGATACGTTCGAGCTGTTTGCCAATGAAATTGAATTCTATGGACGCATCAGCTACACAAAATCCAAGGATAAAAACGGCAATGTGACTAACTGGTTGAGGCTGCGTATTATCCCAGCACCTTCAGCTGAGTAAGACTTAAACTATGGGGAGGGGGAGAAATCCCTTTCCCTTTACCTTTTGGAGAAGAAAATGAACGCAAAACGTTGCAAGAAAATCCGTAAGATGTTGGCCAAAACTGATCTGGTGAGAGTTGAAATTGTGATGAAGTATACTCTCATTGATATCGAATTTAAGAGAGAAAGGGGAAAGATTCCAACAACTTTCAAATACCCAAACGGCTCTTTCCAACGTGTATATCGTGATATCAAAAGGAACAAGTAATGAAAATTCTGGTGAATTATGATCCACTAGAACAGAACTATTTGAATGTCCTAAGATATTATATAAAGGAGCAAGGATATGAGGCACTTTCTACCTCAAGAACGCACTCAATTTCCCAACTTATTGACCTGGCAAAAACCAGTGGGTGCCATGGTATTTTTCTATGTAATGAGAAAACCCTTGCCAATGTTGTGCCAGGGACTCCAACTCTTAATGAATATCGTGGCAGTCGGCTTGATTATTCAATTCCTGTTATTGTTGGCAACTCTCTTGCACAGATAAACACTGTGGATCATGGGCGTTTTCTTTTAGAAACTGACCTTAAAAAGTTTAATCACTTGAAAGAAAAGACCAACAAAGAATTCACCTTCAAGGTTCTGGAAACCTTGGACACTTTCAAAGAGGCAAAGATAGTTCTCAAGGATTCTCTGTTCCTTGTTTACGACATTGAAACAGTGACAGTCTCCCCTGAAGGAACTATGGTTTCAGAAGAGAATGATGAAATAGCGGATGCGGTGGAGAATGGCACAACCATTATCACCTGTATTTCATATACAGCATTTACACGAGCAGGGAAGTTTGTCACATATGTTCTTCCCTTTTTCAATTTTATGGAACCCCACTGGATATCAGACTGGGAATTCAAGCAGGCAATCCTGTTCATGCAGGAAATAAATGCTACGGATATTCCCAAGTGTATGCATAACGGAATGTATGACTGTCTCCATTCAATAGTATATAGGGCATGGCCAAGAAACTTCTGCCTTGATACTATGGGAATGGCCCATGCACAATATGTATCTCTACCAAAGAGCCTTGATTTTGTTGCTTCAATTACATTGCCAGACTATAGGCAATGGAAACAGCAGGCAAAAGAGGCTTCCAGGAGTGGGGATATTCGTCAATATTGGGAATACAATGGAAGGGATACATTCAACACCGCAAGGATTTGCCTGTACTATCTTAGACATCTGCCCATCTACGCTCGACGCAATTATGCGACCCAATTCAAACTGGTCTATCCTTCGCTTTACTGTGGATTCGAGGGGTTCCTCATTGATAATGATAAAAGAAAAGCATTGCGTGCTGAACGAGAGATCGTAGTTGATAAGATGCTTCTGGAACTTCAGGTAATCGCAGATGATAAAGGAGATATATATGCAAAGAAACCATCAGGTTTTAATCCAAGCTCTTACAGGCAGGTTCAAACCTACATATACGATATACTTGGAGCAAAAGACCCGAAGATTGGGTTTAAGAAAGTGGATGGAAAGAAGCAGAGAATCATTAGGGGAACGGATGAAAAGAATCTTTCAGCGGTAGGGGAACAGCATCCTATCCTTTTTGCCATGACCAGCAGGATTATCAAGTACAGAGAAAACAGGAAAGCCATCAGTACCTACTTTGATTTTATCCAGAAGAATGGGAGGATGCTATACAGTATAAATCCATTCGGGACAGAAACAGAAAGAATGGCCAGCAGTAAATCCAATTTTTGGTGCGGAACACAGGTTCAAAACATCCCGTACTATGCAAAGGAGATGCTGATCGCAGATGAGGGTTTCATTCTATGTGAGCCTGACAATTCTCAAAGTGAAGCAAGATGCACTGCATACTTGGCGCAAGATACAAATCTTATTACAGCTCTGGAAGCTCCTGGCCGGGATTTCTACAAGAGTCTTGGCACCTTGTTTTTTGGGATGGAGTATGAGAGTGTTACAACTGAATTCAGGAATTCAGTTCTCAAAAAGATTGTCCACGGAACCAACTATATGATGGGTCCAGATACTTTCATTGTGAATGCGGGAGTTGAGAATCTTCTATTTGCGGCCGATGTTCTTGGTGTTTCCATTGGTCCAGAGATGTCAATGAAAGCTTTTGCAACACTCCTTCTGGACAAATATCATGAACCCTTTCAAAGGATCAGAAAATGGTATGCGGAGGTAAAGAATGAAATAGGAACAACTTCAATGCTGCGCTCCCCTCTTGGTCATGTGAGATATTTCTTCGGGGATATTTACAAGAAGCACCAGATATTTGCAAGTGCTGTAGCTCATGGGCCACAGAATTTATCTGTCTCTATCTTAAATAGGGGATGGTGGAAACAGTGGCAGCTACAAAAAAGGGAGCCTGAGGACTTCAGGATGAAAGCACAGGTTCATGACAGTGCTCCATTTCAATATAGAAAAGGGAGGGAGGATATAAGGGCCGAAGCAATAGAATGTTTCAACAATCCTACGGAAATTCATGGGAGGATATTGAGAATTCCAGTTGATTACAAATATGGAACTGACTGGGGCCACATGATTAAAGGCGCGCCTGCGGCCAAACCAACTTAAAGGATACAGGAGTTCTAATGTTAAGACGTATGGTTGATTTTCTTGAGGTAGTGGATGTATTAGTAGCTCGTAGGCACAGAATTATGAAGGCAGCAAAACATAATCCGTGCCCAAAGTGCAAATCTCCTCAAGTAGAATTAATTGGATCAATGAAAGTAGGGAGGTGGAAATGCAGAAGCTGCAAACACAAATGGGTGTGGGAACCCATAAAACTAATAAGGAGTGACTCAAATTGATACGCCAGATTTCTTCAAAGAGTATTTCACGTACATCGGGGAGAGTGAATCCCCAAGTATCTATCACCGATGGACAGCAATCTCAATAATAGGAGCTTTACTCGGTAGGAACGTATGGATCCCATTTGGAAAAGGAGAGATCTATCCAAATCAGTATATCATGCTCATGGGAAGTGCTGGCGCAAGAAAAGGAACAGCAATGTCACCAGGGGGAAAACTTCTCAGAGCAGCAGGTTACGAAACTTTCGCAGCAGATTCTGTATCGAAAGAAATGTTCCTGGCAGATATGGGGAAGAAGGACAATTCAGATATCGACCTTGATCTAGAAACTTTGGTGTCAGATAATCCCACAGAGTGTTATGTTATGGCGGAGGAATTCAATGATTTCATAGGTCAGGGGGATCTTCCTTTTGTGACAAGGCTTACAAAATTGTGGGATTGTCCTGCCGAATTCCGACACCCAAAATTACACGGGAAATCAGTACATATCTATAAACCAACAGTCAGTATCCTGGGAGCAAATACACAGCAAAATTTCTCCATGGCAATTCCACCAGAGGCTATTGGTAATGGATTCTGCTCCAGATTTCTTTTCATCCACTCAGAACCCACAGGGAAACTCATAACCTTTCCAGAAGATGATGACAAAGAAAAAAGAGACGCCCTTGTAGAGAGGCTCAAGAAAATAAGGGCTTCCTGCAATGGACCTATAAGGATTGACCCAGATGCGAAACCCATATTTGATAGAATCTACAAAGAATTCAAACCGATTGACGATCACAGATTCACTCACTATAGCACAAGAAGATTTACACACATTCTCAAACTTTGTATTGTTATTGTGTCAGCGAATCTGCGCAAGGCTATCACTGCCGATGATGCAATTAACGCAAACACAGTATTACATGCTGCTGAAAGAAGAATGCCAAAGGCTCTTGGAGAGTTCGGAAAAGCAAGAAACTCCGGAGCCGCTGCGGCTATTCTAGACCATCTAAATAGATCGACAGAACCCCAATCACTCAATGACCTCTGGAAAATAGTATCAACAGAATTGAACAAATACACGGAATTGCAGGACGTAATACTTGGACTCACAAAAGCAGATAAGGTGCAGCATCTAAAAATAGGCAGGAAAACTGGTTATCTTCCCCTGCACAAACCACAGGTAGATTGGGCAGAGGATCTTCTCAACTTAGATTACTTGACAAAGGAAGAACAATGAGCATTCCCAAAGATGTAAAAGTTTCAAACTCTCTTCTGGTAAATGCAAAGGAAACTGTGATCGGAATCAGGGTACAATTTCCACCTGACCATAATGCGGAACAGATCAGTATGCTATCAAAACATATCCAGGACGAGATTCAATGGTTCTTTACAGTAGGGGAAAATCGTGATGTCAAAGATCGTAAGTAGTATTGTTGATAAACTGGAAAACAAACCTGAGTATCTCGTTGGTATGGGTGGGAGAGTGACTCTTACCTTTACCAGCGAGCAAGAACTTCAGGACTTTGTAATGGAGATTCGTAAATCTGGAATCTCTTATGGAATTGAGCTTGCGCAAATGAAGGAGGAAAATGGCAACAGATGACTTTGATTCAAAACGTCCAGATCATCCAGATTTTATGACAGCCCTTGAGTTGAAAAAGAAGGAGTTCTCAGGAGTGCGAACAAATTCTATTTCAGGGGAAGTGGAAATCTGGAAGTGTGGGGAGATTGCAAAAATCGTGCCAAAGGAGATGCTTGACACACATGCAAATGCAGCAATAGCAAATGCTTTGGAAGATGTTTTTCTTTTAGGTGATGTACAGATAGGAGATGGAAATGACTAAAGTCAAATTATGCAAAGATTGTAAACACCACATGCCAGAACCTGGAAGTTATTGGAATTTACGTTGCATGCATCCTTTGGTGAATAGCGAGGATCCTTGGGCTTTATCTTTTGGCAAGCCTCATGGTAGTTCAGCCAGAGATGAAAGAGGTAAAAAATGGTTAGGTAAGTGCGGGATGGCTGGAAAACTTTGGGAGATGGACAAAAAGTAATTGAAAAGAAGATTAAAGTAGTTTTTATAATTTTTGAAGAGAGGACAAAAAATGCTACTTAGTTATACTGAAATTTGTGAACTGATCGAGCAGGGAGTTATTGAAAACACTTCTTATGATCATGTGAATTCTGCTAGCTTGGATATTTTCATAGGGCCGGATATCTTGATTGAAAGACCATCGGATGAGCCAGTTTATTTGTGTGATAAGACCCCACTAAATATGGAAAAGGGAACACTTCCACATCTCATGTTTCCAGGAGAGTTTATTCTGGCACAGAGTTTGGAGGTTTTCCACCTTCCAAACAATATCAGTGCTGAATATAAGCTGAATAGTTCAATGGCCAGAATTGGACTCGACCACGCAAATGCTGGATGGTGTGATGCAGGATGGAATGGCTCCGTTCTTACACTGGAATTGAAAAACATCAGTAATCACCATGTGATCGGACTTTCTCCAGGAGATAAGATCGGACAGCTTATTTTCTTCAAACACATACCTGTTCCTGCTGATAAAAGTTATGCAGTCAGAGGAAGGTACAATGGAGATAAATCTGTTCAAGGAGTGAAGGAATGAATGAGGTTACAAAGAGAATCGAAGCCATCAAGAAAAAGGAATCAAAGGAAGGATTGAATTATTGGGAAAGGGGATTCGTTGCAAACATTGGGCGAGTTTCTACCTCAAAAAAATTCAATGGTCTGTCGGTAAAACAGGAAGCCTGCCTGAAAAAGATTGAAGTTAAACTGGGGATTGGAGAAGAAGAACCAGAATATCCAGATGATTACAGGCCACAACCTGGATTTTCTCTAGGACTGGATGATGATATTCCGTTCTGACATGAGTATTTTTTCTTCCATGATGCAGGCAATGGTTGACAAACCTCTCAACTATACCAGGGAAGTAGAACCATCAATTGTTCCTATCTATTACCTAGAAGCAATGAGCAAGCTACCGGTGATAAAAACCAAAGAGCTTGTTCATGCCACAGGAAAAGGAGTGACAATTGTGCGGGAAGTTCTGAGAAAGTGTATTGCATATAACATTCTCACAAGAGCACCTGGCGCAGTAAGAGGGCAAGAGATGACCTATTTCTTAACTCAGTACGGTAAAAACTATATAAAGGAGCAACTCGATGGACATACCCAGACGTGTAATGATTGATATTGAAACAACAGGAAAGACTCCCGGCTGCAATGTTCTTTCTATTGGCGCAACTACCTTCATGGATGCCAACGAACCATTTACATTCTATGATCGCATTAAGTGGGATCCATTGAACCCAGATTTCTCCAATGAAAAAGATACAATGGCGTGGTGGAGAAATCAAAGTCAGGAAGTTGCACATGAGGCATTTTCAGGAGAGAGGTACTATTCTTATGTTCTTCAAGACTTTTCTGAATATATTCTACTGGCGCGAGGAAAGTATAGGGATTTCCTTATCTATGCGAATGGAGCCGCCTGTGACTTCCCGATTCTTGAATATGCTTTCCAGGCCTCAGGAATCAGAATCCCCTGGCAATACTACGAAAGACAATGCTATTCCACACTCAAGAGGCATTTCCCAAGAATCCAGAAACCCAGATTTATTGGGAGTCAGCACAATGCTTTGGACGACGCAACAAATCAGGCGAGACATTGTGAACAGATTCTAGCATTCATTTTCTGAGAACAAACAAAAACCCCACTTTCCATAATAGGATCGTGGGGTTTTTGTTTTTAGTGCATGTTATCAATCATCATCATTGTGGGACTATTTGGAGCCAGGTAATTTCTGACTGTTTGATTTGCCGGAAGTTCTGTCTGAGCAATTGCAGTATTAACAGCACTGTTCCATCCTTGAGGACTTCCTGTTCTCATATACTGTTCCGCAAGATTAGCAACAACTTCATCATTCAAAGTTCCATTCCTCAAATGAGAACGCAGTTGCATAGTTATACTCTGCCTGTTTTCTCTATCAATACTTCCATACATACTATTCAGGTGTATGGCATCTCTGGCCCTCATCTCCTGAACTGGTCTAGTTGCTAAACCTCTAGCTAATACACTATTCCAAGTCCAGATTTCATCCGGCCCCGCTACTAAATTACCCTTCCCAGTAACACTGTAACCTGCAATCAATTCAGACATTCTGGCAACAGGTCTGGAAATACTCTGCATAGAGATTGCCTCAAAGATTCCCTGACCAGCAGTTTTATCTGCCTGAAAGACAGCTCCACCCACACGTCTGATTGCATCATAAACCTGCTCAGTTAAAGCAACTGCTGGAATAGCACCAATTCCTTTGAATGGGTCAGGAACTCTAGGCTGAATTTCCCCACGGGTTGTAATTGCTGCCTGTGAGAAACTACTAGGAAGTCCATAGATTACAGCTTCCGCCAACTTATCAGGAAGTGCCCTGAATGTTCCAGTAACAAGATCGAAATTCTGATCAGAGAAATGTTCCCCAATCTTCTCACTTACGATATTGAAACCAGGCAGACTCTTGGCTCCGAAAATGGTTCCTTGAGCCAGCATTGTTTTCGCTAGTGCTTTGAACTCTCCCTTCTCTAAATGCCTATAAAGACTTTGGGCCATTGTCAGCATGTAGGTTTGGAAAAGTCCCATAGCTACACCAAGAGTCCCTTGAAACATTGTAGGCCTTTGTGCGGCAGCATAATTTCCAATTGTGCGGTCCATGAAATCCCTAGCGAAAACCATAACACCAGCATCAGGAAGTGTTGGATAAGCTGTCTTGGCAATATAGACTCCAGTTGAGAAAGCCTTTTCACGAACGAATTGCTCCGAGAAGTCTGTGGCCTTACTGAGATTTTCCACTAACCTGCTACGCATTAAACTTTCTGTTGTACTAAGAATCCCTGGGTCCAAAGAACGAGTTCTGGCAAAAAGCTCATCTGCCTCTGAAACAACTCCCTTGAACATATTGAGATCTTTTGCCCTCGTAATGTAAGGCAATGCTTCAGGTCTGTGATTATATCTCCAACCATTATACATTGTCTTGATAACATCGAACTCAGGATTCACTGCAAGATCTACTCCCATGAATTTTGCTGGGAGCTTACTACTGATCTCAGAAGTCATGAGAATGGGTAAGGAAATAGCATTAACATAAGCCTGGCCAAGTTCCCCTACACGAAGCAATGTGGTAGCTGCTAAAGTATTTGCAAGAACAGTCACACGAGTTGCCAAGGCTTCTGTCTTTGCTACTCTATCCTGATGGAAAAGTCTCCTAGCTTCAGCCTCCTGGAAATCCTTAAAAGGATTAGGAATACCTCTGGCCGCCAATTGCTGCTGAAGTTCCTCATACTGCTTGTCGGAAAGATTCTTGCCCTTTCCGAAAAGGTTTTTGCCAGTATTCAGAATCGGCTCCATTACATCCTGGATAGTTCCCAGGATTTTCTCTAGGATTGCTGAATAGATCTGATTAGTTCCACGCCAAAGTCCATACTGATCCAAATTAGATTTGCCCATGATGGTATTCATCAAGACAGCTGCGGCATCCTTTTCTGTTTTCTTGATAATTCCCGAGGCTCCAGGCTGCATTTTAACTGAAGACTGTGTGTATTTGCTGGCTGTGTGGAGATAATCAAACACATCACTGAGCTGAAATTCCATGATACTACCCATGTTATAAGCTATCTGATGTTCATAGGCATTCACCATTTCCACAAGGCGTTCAGTAGAAGTAGAGATTCTGGCTGCCCCACTGGAACCACCTTTCAGCATCGTAATATCTGCGGATTGCATAAACATGGGATCATGACGCCCGGCAATAATATTGAACAGCTGCTGTTCCGTACCATGTTGGATAATATCATGAGTCTGTCCAACAATAACTCCTGATTTCCCACTGAATGCTTGAATAGCTCCCTGTAATTCTTCTGGAGTTTTTCCATGCAATAGGGTTGTAGCTTGAGATGACTTATCAATCACATAGGCAATATACTTATCTTTTGGACTAAAGGAAGGAACCCAGAGACCGATATCACTTAACTTTCCGAGACCTGGGATTTTCCTAAGAGTATCCTGCTGCTTATAAAGTTCTCGTCCTGCTCCAGACATCCATTTAAAAACATTATCAACTGAATCAGTAGTAACCCTGAATTCCTCTCCATTTAATTTGGCAGCAATAAGATTTGGGACTTCAACCAACTTATTTGGATTCGCTGAACTTGGAATCATCTTTGTCGGCTGCTGCGGATCAATGTGCCAGATTTGTCTATTCTTATATTCCCGATACCCTTTGATCCCGGCATTGATGGAATCCGCTGTATTGAATTCCACAAGAGCTGCCTTATCCCGGACCATTGTATAGAAATCATCTTTAACCGGAGCAAAGAACTTATCCACTGCCCTATTGGTCAAATCAGTGCGCATTTTACCAAGATATGTGGCAACTGGCCCGACCTCTTTCATGCCTCTTAAAGAATGGTCAGTTGAGCCAAGAAACTTATTGCCAAGTGCGGGATTGCTAATGAGATTTAATTTATCACGAATCACATCTCGAAGTGTCCTGAATTCCGTCCCAAGGAAGAATCCAGCAGCCTCACGAATCATTCCACTTTCTGATGTAGCAAGAAAAGTTTCCTTCACAATATCATCAGTGCTGCCAGTAATGCCTGCTCCAATATTACTACGGATAATAGCATGAGGAATCTTATTGGAATTTGTGCGTAGGAGAATGGTTCTATTGGTTGGGGAGAGATAATCCTGAATAGCACTAGCGTCAGTGTATTTTGAAAACTGCTCCATAGCTAAGAGATCATCAGGCTGTCCCGCTGCAACCTTTTTAATTGTCTCATTTGGGACATTAAGGTTCTTTGAGATCACATCTTCAGGAATGCCGAGTTTAATATACTCTCTGATCTTTTCTATCTTATCACTTACCAAACCTTTCATTGCAGCGATAGGATCAACATTGGCAGATGTGGAAGTAGAATGGGCTTTGATTGTTTCTCTCAGAGTATTGAGATCAATCTTTGTTGTTCCTGCAGCAGCCTTTGAACCAGTAGGAATAGAAGTAACAACAGGGTGAGTTGCAGCATCTACAATAAGTTCAAGTTCCCCACCAAGGGAACTCCCATCATATGAACCCAGGAATCCAACTACATCATCTGTATGAACACGATAAATAGAAACCTTGCCGAATTCATTGGCCACACTCATAGCAGGCGTAAAACTCTCGCCAGCACGAGAACCTTGTGGTGCCTTATTCATACCACGAAGGAGATAGATATAACCCTCAGAGTCGGCTTGCTGCTTTAGGAAATTACGCAATGCTTTTGATTCAGGAGATTCCCATAATTCTTTAACAACTCTTCCAAGCATTGATGGAGTTTCACCTGATAATTTCATAGCCTCTTCATGTGTAAGGCCTCTGGCCCTATCAGCCTTATAGAAAGCATTGCCAAAATACTCAGCTTCTGCCTCAGTCAAAAGTCTTTGCGGAGCTTTATTCCCACGACGCCAATCATTCAATCCGCGCTCTATAAGATGCATACCACCAAAACCTGGATGATTCCCAAGTGCATCAGTTCCAGAAGCCGCTTCCGCTAATTTTTTAGCCTCTGGACTAATATTCCTGGAACGCATTAGATCTGTCGCAAGTCCATCAGGTCCCTGTAGCCAATACTTAATATCATCAAGAATCGTATTCTTAACTGGAGGAAGCCCTAATTCATGAGAAGCAATTCCAGTGGTAGCAGAATGTGGAACAGTAGAAACTGGAATCTTATTGGCAATAGCCTTTGCTATGAGGTCAATATTAACTTCTTTCCAAACGGGAGCCTCTTTAGTAATGGTGAGCTGGGTCTTGGTTACGTCAAAAGTAGGATTACTTTGGAGTTCTTTTTTAACTCGGGCCAAGTATCCTTGCAGCATTCCAAAATCATCTGGCGCAATTGTTATTGGCTTGTAAAGATCCTCAGCAGGAAGCCTATCAAAATGGGCCAGTGCTTTCAGATAATGAGCATCCATAGCAGGAGATGAGGTAAAAGGGGACTCAATCCCAATATCTCTATTAGGATAAACATGCCAATCTTTAGGTGTTCCTTTAAGTAGTTCATCAACATTTGTATATCCTAAGTCAGCAGCACCTCCATATGCTTTAATATCTGAGGGAAGCATGAAAGTATCAAGCTCTGGATTGTATGCCACAGTAACTGGACGGACTCTGTTTGTTGCGGTGGATTTTATAGAGAGGGGAATTGCCTCTCCAGGAATTGTGGTAGTTCCAAAGAAAGGATTCTGCCTGGCTGCTGAAAGGTCTGCGAAATCCCCAACCTTAGCCAATGTAATAGTATCCACATTAGCAAAGCGCACAGGATCAGACGCAATTCTATCTATAAGAGTTTGTTTATAGGCCGAGCCGCCTTTCCCGAGAGCCTCAATCTCTTTCTTCAAGGAAGGGCTGGCCATTTTATCAAAGAGTGTAAATTGAGCAGCATCAGCATTTGCAATATTGAACTCAAGAAGTTTCTTTGTATGCTCAGTAAGAGAATCCTTCCTAGCTTCCAACATATCCTTCCAGTTCTGGGAATTTGCTCTATGCACTGCCATATGTCCAGAGAGATTCTCTGTGATCTGGAAGTCCTTCATTCCCTCAAGAAGAACACTATTGGAAGCCTGCTCAACTTCCTGCATAACTCCCTTAGCCGCAGATCTTTGGATAATGAGTCCTGCCCCACCCATTAATCCAAAACCAAAAAGGATATTCATGGCCGAGTGTTTAATTGGATCTTTTACATAATCTTCCATGAAAGGATGGGCATTCATTGTAGAATAAAGAACACCCTCCAAAACTACTGCATCAACTAAGGCATTTCCTGCAGTTGCAAATCTATTCTCCCACATAGCACCACGAAAGGCAGAACTGGCTTTTCCACTTCCCTCATAGGCAGCCTTAATATTTGCCATTCTCTGGGTCTGACCAGCTGTAGAGAACCAATTAACTCCCTTGGCCCCAGAACGAAGCAGGTTCATTCCTTTCAGTGCAAGACCTAATGGCGCAACAATTCCTCCAATGAAGGAAAGAGCTTTGATTGTCTCAGGATTTTCATCATAGACAGTCGCTAGGTTTTCATTAAGGTTGGCCAATACATCATGCGTATTGTAGGAATATTTCTCTGGCGTCACTGAGTTCCAAATAGAAATTCCTGTGTCAACAGCTGCCGCTAAAGGTACTCCAAGGATTGTGCTTCCGAGACTAGACTCAGTGTCGAACTTAGAAAAGGAAACATCAGACTGCTCTCCGGTGTATTCTGTGAGATCCATTACATTACTCCTTTAAAAAACTGGTCCGATTGTATAAGCATTAGGCATTGTGGCTACGGTACTGAGTCCAGCAGCTATGTTATCAAAGATACCGGGAATTGCCATTGCTTGGGTCTTTGCTTTGAGGGTTGACAGGTCTACAACTTCCCCGTATAGGGTGCCATTCAACTTCTCAGCATTCTTCAAAAGATGCTGCTGAACAAGTGCTGCCCGGGAGGATCTTGCTTCTTTAGGGGCATTATATACAAACTTCTCATAAATAGTATTCAGGTTAATGGGCTTTCCAGCTGTTCTAAGTGCGTCAAATTCTGGAAGATCAATTAGCCTCATACCATCTACTGGTTGCCAACTAGCTGCATTGCCAAGTAAGCTACTCTTTTTGGAGGCCTTCATTACTTTGATGGCTGTTTCTACTTTAAGGGCCTCCATTTTTGCTAGAGAATCCTTATCCTTTGAAAGCATTGATTTCTGCTTAAGATTCCCAAGTTCCTGTCTTTCAATTGGGGAGAGGAACTTATCAGCCTCTTTCTGAAGTGCGTCAGAATTAAGAAGTAACGCACGCATTTTTGTAAGCTCGTTCTCCACCTCTGCTGTTGGCTGTCCTGTTAAAGCTGCTTGTTTCTGAACAACATAAGGAACAGCCTTAGAAATACCATGAACAGCTGCAGCTAAATAGTCCTGAGGTTTTGCTGCTGGGTCCATAATAACTGCTGCTTCTTCCCTAAACTGAGGATTCGTCAAAAGCTGGGCCGCCCGTAATTTTAATTCTCTCTCGTCCTTTACCTCAGGATAAAGAGCCTGCACAGCTTCCATGTTAGTAGGTGTTAAAATTGAAGTGATCTGGTCCACTTTCTCATTTTGAATACCTTCCTTTTGGAGCATTGTATTAAGCAAACGCTCCTGAGTTTTCATGAATGCGCCAACTCTGGTCTTTGTCTTTAAGATATCAGGATCAGAAGAGGCGAGTTCTCGGATATGGCCCTCTGCTAGAGACAGAGATTTATCATACATAGCCCTGGCCCTAGCAGTTTCCTCACTATCAGTTTGATATTGAAGCCACATAGGATGGGAGCGATCTTTCTGTTCTGAGAATTTAAGCTGTCTCTCCAGTCCAGAAACCCCAAAACGCCCATAAGCCATATCATGGAACTGCTTCATTTTCTGAGACTCGAATTCCCCATACTGATTCGTGAGATCAAGTAGAGCCTTTTCTTTGGTCAGGGAATCTCCTGCTTTCTGAACAGCTTCAATAGCTGGGAGAAATGGATCAACTTCTGGCTGGGGCTGGGAGACTTGAATCCTGGCGGGTTCTGCGGGTTGAGGCTTTCCGTAGATACTTTCATTCGTAATTGTAATCGGCATTTTGATTTTCCTCTTTAATCGTAATAGTACTCGTCAGTGGTAGCGGCTGCATCAATATTATTGTAAGCAGCTTGCCGAACTGCATCAGCAGAAGAATAGCTAGAGTAATCGGTGCCACTATTATTGCTTACATACTTATTAGAATCTGAGCTACCCGCTAAATACATAGATGGATCCACATTACTGGATGAGTTACTGTTTGTAGTATTCTTGATCACAATCCCATTATCAATTCCTGCCGTGTTCACTGGATTATATTGGATAACCTCACCGCCGTCTCCATATACTCTATATCTTTCAGGAACTGCTACTTGCTTAAGAGTTTCATCAACAGGATTAATTGCGCCCTTTTGTGCAACCTGTTGGCTATTTGTGGTCTGATTCTGTCGACCGGTGGTATTCTGGGAAGAATTCTGATTACTGAACCTGGTGCTATTCGTAGTGGTAACTGCTCCCTTTAATGCATTGAGAGCCTGAATAAGAGTATTCTCTACTGTATTCTGCGGACGGGTAAAAGCTTCAAGTAAGGATGCTAATTGTGCCCTGCTCTGTGCATAAGCTTTCTGCTGCTCTCCACCAAGAGCTGAGGCATTAAGAGCTGCATCCTGAGCAATCCTATTTGCAAGTAAAGCCTGCATAGAACTAGCAGAAGTACCGGCACCCTCAATTGCTTTCTGAAGGGCTGGCATTTGTTTTTCCATGGACTGTTGAAGATTCAAACTCATAAGACCCTGAGCATCTGCATTTGCCTGCTGCGGAGAAACAAGACCCAATAAGTTTGTCACGAATTGAGTCATTGCATCCCGTTTTTGTATCTCTCCCTTTTGATTAGCAGTTCCACCACTCATAAGCTGAGCAATGAATTCCTGTAGGGTTTTCATAGAGTTTGGATCGAGGGTAGTAGTAGTTTGATTCCCACTTTCCCATCCAGATTGATTCCCAGCTGACGCTTGATTAGTTGTTCCTTGAGTTGTAGAGGTTCCAACTTGAGAATCGGGGCCAAAAGTAGTTGTTTGTCCTTGCGGTTGTCCAGTAGCTGTTGCATTGGTCCAAGTAGCTGCCATTTTCTTTCTCCTTTATTTAACGAATGCCTTGTGGAAAAGCTCTAAATTCAATGTACTGCACATCAAACTGCCCTGCCAGAACAATATTAAACCAAACTCCAACTACATCAAGCCCAAATCTGGCAGAAAGTGCGGATGTTACAGTTGTTTCTTTTGTCAAGTCAGAATTGATAGCGCGCCCATCTATACTATGTTCCAACTTGATTGTGCAAGTAGATGGGAGTCGGAAGTGGATAATTACTTCAGAAGCCCTGGTGAATCCTGCACGATAATATCCTATCTTACCCCATTTAGCAAGCGAATCAGATGGATTAAGATCGAACAGCCTGAGATACCCTGAAGTNTCAAGAACACCAACATCCATTCCGAAGTTGTCATATGTGATAATTCCTTCATCAACTTTGTTAACAGGAGAATACTCAATGAGCTGCTTAAACTGACCCTTAAATTTGCCCCATTTCTTAAGAGCCAGATCATAGACTAAAGCCCCTACATAGGTGGGGTAGATCGGACCAATAGATCCATCCTGAAGATTGAATGTTGCGCCAGGAAGATCAAGTGTGTAGGGAGGATAAGAGATCGTGGAAAGTGCTGGAAATTCGATGGAGTAGGAGGGATAATCAAGATAAGGATCAAGATATGAAAGTGGGAATGGAAGACCTGTATCATATCTATTTACTCCGGCTCCAACACTTGGATTTGTGAAAGAAACCATTCCTTCTTTATTACAGTATTCCCCCGATTCTGGACCCCCGGCATAGACTCCAGTAGCTGCAAGAAAAACATCCGAAACATCCGCCCAATGGGTTATAGTAAATATAGTATCTACATGTGTGTTCAAGCAATTATTATAGATTGTTGTGTAGAAGTCACATATATAGGTGTGCCGTATATATGCATCTACTGGAGCAGCTACTTTTGTACTTGTATTATAACTAAAAACTTTTGCATTCCTCTGATATAAGAACTTTCCATACTTAGCAAACTCCGCTGGATCTGTGTGCTCTAGGTGTACTGTATGTAATACAAGATTTTTTCCAGCTAGGACCTTCCCTTCTGTTAAATATACATTCATGGTTGAGGGAAAGCCAGTGATACTCGCCGCTAAAAAAGTATGATTTTGTCGCATCCTATAAGAAGCATCAGCATAGGCAGCTAGGAGTCCAGCAAAGCTTAGATCAATACCATAACTATAGATGTAGGGATTAACTGAGAAAGGAATAGAACAGCTGAATCCAGCTGTTATAAAGAATTGAAATGTGGCAGGATCTGAAGACCCGGAATAGTTCATGCCTCCTGCCAGATTACTAACATAGGATTGATATTTCCGTATCTGGTATCCCTCTGTCAAATGCTTTCTAACAGTGACCCTACCAGGACGAGTATAAATAGAGACAGGGCCTTTCCCAGTTGTCCAGTTTATTAAAGAAGCATCTGGGAGATCCGGAGGACTGGCAATCAGGCTGTTATAATCCCCTACATAATAATACCCACCAGCTATACTATTATCACTTTCCGAAGTTTGGATAGAATAGTTTGTTAAGTTGTAAACTATTCCCTTGATTCTTTCATTTAATTCATACCATTGGGATTGTATTACATTATGCATTTCAGAAACTGTCTTTACGGCTCTTGCACCAGCTGAGGCTCTTGTTGGATAGAATCCTGTATCTGAATAAGATTTAGTGTTATTATCAATAGCAGCTTCTATTACAGCCTTGGCTATAAACTCATCACCATTCGCTATCCCATCAAACATATACTCCATTGCATTATTTTTACTGAGTTGCCCAGACCCCCATGCCCCATAATTCGCAGCAAAAATCCCCAAGAAATTCGCATCATACCTAGTGGTGGAGATTGACCAAATAGGTTTTATACCGCCAGGAGGTTTAGTAGTCTGCTGCTCTGGTGTGTTTCCATTAAAAACCTGATAAAGAGCCTGGACCAACTCAATTTGCGTTAAACTAAGAGGCATATCTGCAAGAGTTCCATCCCAGCCAGGAAGAACTTCAAGGCTTAAAGTAGGAACTGTATGCTCCTCGAAATGCACCATTCCGTCAATATAACGATTATCGATCAAATAAAGATAAAGATATCGGCCGCCAAAGAATTCCAAGAAAACAGGATCACGGGTTTCCCGTAGGAAATCAACAACTTCAGGAAAAACAGGAACCAGCTGGGTGGATTTAGAAACCTGATTGTACTGACCAATAGCATAAAGAGCGCCACCACCATAGAAATACTGGTCACTATCGGTTATTCCAGTTGTGCTCTGTTTGGGATAGGCAATACCAATGTCATCAGTAATTGCATCAGCATCCCACAGAAGTGTTCCTGTGGTGATATACCTGACTCCAACAATTCTCCTGGTGCAATAGATCACGAATCCGTCTGATTTAGCCCTGATAACAACAATCCGGCCAATGACAGCATTAAAGATTCTATTTCCGGCGAGAGTTTCCAGAGAAGGAGTAAAATCTGTGTGATCAAGAACGGAGGACCAAGAGACAGAATTAGCAGAATCCCAAAATCCAAGGCGCCCATTGGCCCGAAAGATTCCCATCTGTCCAGCCATAGTGAGGAAAGAAGGAGTAAAAGAAGAAAGAGTTCCATCGGCGATCACTTTATAAACTACAGTATTTGCCTGTCGGTATATATAGAGAATGTTCTCAATAATACACCAGGTCCATTCCAAATGACTTCCAGGAGCGGGAGTAGAAAGGGTATAACTGTGCGTCCATGTTCCTCCAGAAAGAGTCCAAAGACCGTCTTCGCACATTGCAAAGATCTTATTGGAATAGGTGGAAGTTTGGAAAACCAAGAGTCCATCGCAGCGAGTAGTCAAAGCTGTGACATTAATCTTTGACGTGAGTCCAAAATAAGACCGGTATCCATATGCAGTAGGAAGAATATTCCAACCATCATATAGGAGTACCGGTGAGGTTTTTACAGGGGAATCTTCCTGCCCTGTGTAGTGTAGATTCTCTGGAAAGGAATTAGGATCGCAAGGAAAATAACCCTGAGAGACATCTATAATTTTGGGAAACTGTGGCATTTATTATCCCCTCTCATGTTGTTGCTGGAGTGAAAGACTGGCCCAAGCGTCCAGTAATGTGACAGAAAGAGTTCCAGTTCCTGAAAGAGTTATTGCTGAGACTTTCATCTGAAAAGGAGAAACTGTCATGATTGTTTCTTTTGGGAGGAACAGACCGTCTGTCAGAAGTGTTCCAGAAGATGGGACAGAAGCAGTTCCACCGAATTTGATAATACAGTCTACATCAGAGAAAAGAACAATGGTCTTATAATTTCCTGCCAGTGTAAGTTCTGCTGTTGCTGAGGTTGAGATAGCAATCCTATAAAGACCCCTAGGGCGGATTGTATCATTCGGAATAGCAATTCCGTCAGTTGTTGCGATTGGATAACGTCCTGCTAAATCTGCCATTGTTATGCTCCTGCCAAAAGTAAAAAGCTTATCCTAGTCTCTGCCGTAGCTGCTGCATTTCCATAAAGGATAAAATAACCTGCATCAGAGACGGCCTGAACAGATTTGAGGGTGGAATCATTTGAGCCCACAGTTGCAAGAATCACACTGTTTACAGTTGCTAATTTATTTGTGACCATAAGACTAGAAGCTCCTGCGGCCATATTAACTCTACCGGCCCTTCTATTGATTGTAACTGCTCCAGTAGTTCCAGCTGCAATGACTGTGGGTTTATTGTTTGCTCTTTCTGTTTGGTGAATTACTGGATCCATTATACCCTCTTCACATAACCAAGAACATTGATATATCCGGAAGCACTTGCATAGGCTTTCACGGTCTTGGAATTCTGCAACATTGCACCGGCGAGAATCAAAACAGGTTCAGAATTAGCTGGAATTTCCACATCCTTACAAGCTATTGTGCTATTGGTATTATCATAACCAAAAGCTATTGTCACAGATGCAGGAGTATCTTGTGGATTTGTAACCCAGAGCCAGATCTCATCCCAGGTTCCTGTTCCAGCATTTGTTGTGTGAATAGTCTGAGCAGTTGCAAGAGATGTAGCAGTGATCTGAATAGGTTTCCCACCAGCCCTCCCAGTGAAAGGCACTTTAACATAGTCTGTCATACCACACACCTATTAACGTAGCCGGTCAGGTTTATCTTATTTGCAATACTGGCATATGCTTCCACTACGCCACTGTTTTGCAGAAAAAGTCCAGGACAAATAAGAACCGGAGCACCACCAGGAGGAAGATCATAACTACCAACTACCTGATCACCTATGGAACTATGAGCGCCAAAATAGAGGGAAATGGTTCTGCTGACTGTATCTGTATTTGCAGCCCAGATCCAAATATCATCCCAGTTATAAACTCCTGGGCCAGTTGTGTGAACAATCATAGGAGAAATAGCACTGGTAGTATTAACTGTCATAGTTGCGCCGTTAGTGGAGCCACTTAATCCTATCCTGGTTTCTGTGGGACTAGCTGTTCCACCAGTTGCAGGAACAGTCCAAGCTCCAGTTCCATCAAGATAATAAGTTGAGTCATTTGGGGGAACAGGAACAGCTCCTCCAGTTGTTGCTGTCATCTCTGCTACATTTATTTGAATATCATCTACAACGTAAGCGAAGTAAACGTGATTGCCCTCAGAGATTGTAAAGGTGCCAGGTGCTGAAGTCCAAGTATAATCATAATCTGTGCCAGAAGATTTAACTAGAATATCCCCAGTAGAACCTCCTGGAATTCCCGCAAATCCCCCAGAGGATGCAGCTTTAATCCTTTCGCTAAATCTATTGAATAGCATGTAACCTCCTTAGGAAATCAACAAATTTCACATTGATTCCCATCATTAAGAGTCCAGCTACAGAAGTAAGAACAACCAGGATGCAGGTTTTAAGGATCGAGTGCTTTAATTCTTTTAGAAGTTTTGCATTCTCCTGCTTAGCTTCTTCCGCTTCTGTGTGCTCTCTAATGTGGTGCTCGATTCCAAAAGGAAAAGCACTACAGAGTTTGTCCTGGTTTTCCAGAAGGAGATCTATCTTCTGGGAGTCTGTCATGCTGTCATATTTTCTTCTTTCTTCTTGCATGGTCAAAACTCCCCTTTAATAGGTAATCTGATCTTTGAAATCATTTACAGCCACCATATACATCTCATCACCCATGGATTTGTAGGTCTTTCCATTTGAGGAATCCCCCATGGAAATTAAAAGCTCTCCAATTGCTTGATAGATAATTGCATAGGGACAGATATCTAAGAACCAGTGGGCTTCAGTACCCGTGAGATTTGGTGCATATTGGTAATAGCCTACCAACAATGAAGATGCACTAGAAGATGGAATGATAGTCATGGAAGATCCTATCATATAATAACCATCCTGCTGCTGCCAACCACCAGGAACAAAGACATTCTGGGGATCTATATAATTAAGATAACGAGTAGCTCCGAACATCTTAACATATTTCCACTTCCGGAATCTAACTAAAGGGGAAACCAAAGCTGAAAGATCGATTGTCTGAGTATAAAGACTAGAATCTAGTGGAATGGAGGTTTCCACCAGATCCTTTGAAAACTCAGTCTTTAGAATAGATCTGCTGAGGACTGCATTAACTATGACTCCAGCCTCAGCAGTTTTATCCGGGCGCTTAATTACAGAAAGTACGGCATCAACTGCCTCGGCAAAGTTCATTATTTTCTCCTAGGAAAGGATTTCAGCAGCTCTTTGGGGAGTCAAAAGTCCATCTGCTACGAATTGCGCAAATACATCACCTGCGTATGCAACATTAAACTGGAACTCATCAGCAGTTGGAGCAATGACTACGGAATAAACTGCATTGGTATTACCAAGCAAACAAGCACCAAGGATAGCAGATTTCTCAGCTGGAGTCAGTCTTTCCATTACTTGACGCTGCGAAAGATAAACTTCAGGAGGTGGTTGCCTATCGTCTCCAACATAAGCTTCCCAAGGAAATAGAGGATTCAAAGTAAATGCAATATTGGTTCTGACATCCCCACCATCAGCAAGAACAGCAGCAACAGCTTCTGCCTGTGTAGCAAAATGCAAAATAGACATGATTTACACCTTCAAAAAGTCAAGTTCGGAAGCCGCAAGAAAGATAGCATTCCATTCTTTTGGCGTTGGGTTTGGAGTTAAGTTAGTACGGAGTCCACTGGAGAAAGGATTATCTCTATCCAATTTACCAGTATAGGCCCAGAATCTCTTACGTTTAGGGGTCATAAGAGCAACTGCAGTTTCAAGCTGGGCTTCTGTAATTCCAGCATCAACACAGGCCTGAATAAACTGCCATTTGGTAACTGTTGGGCGAAGATCTTTATACGTATCAGAATCTGTGCGAACTTCCCAGTTATTCCCATTATCATCGAAGACCCAGCAAACTTGACCCCCTGCTGCTTCAGCTTCATCTTTTGTTGCGTAACGTGTAATAGCCATTCTTAATGCTCCTATTTAAGGTAGAGTGATGGACCCTCATACAAAACAATAAAATCAGCTGCAGCAGATATAGTAAGCTGCACTCCAACGGAAATATCCGTCGTTTTATCTATAGTGACAGATGGAGCAGAGGAAGAAGATCCATTCTGCACGGAAAAGAAGGCTCCTATTTGAGTATTCGATACACTATAAATCTCGGATCTCCTACAACCAAAACAAGCAGTGGTTGCAGTAGAACTCAATAAAGCCACCCCATTAAATGTCATTTTTAATGTTTTGGTAGCGGCTGTCCCACCTCCACCCATAGGAATAGCCATACTTACAGATTTAGTCACATCAAGTAAATAACCTGCAGGAATAATACCAGCCCCGGAAACTTGAGTGGCAGTAGTATAAGCAGCTCCACCATTAACACTCTCACTACTAAAATTAGCACCAGGGGCATTGAATGTAATAGTGTTTGCATCTGGAACCGATACTATGGAATCATACCAACCAGCTGCAAGACTAGGTGAGCCGGGATAAAAGAAACGAAAACCAACATAAGTGGAACCGGTAGTAATTCCATGAGCTGTGGCTGTGATAGTTACAATATTGGAGGTTCTAGAAGCAGTAGAACTGGCTACTAAAGAGGCTAGTAAACACTTCTTAAACCCTGGAAATTTCAATACGAATGGAACACTTCCCATACCAGAAAAATCATCAGGAACTTTACATTCCCGAATCCCTCCGCCATCTGTATATGCGTGAATAAAACTTCCCATGTATTTCTCCTAAGAAAAAACCCCACCATTCAGGAAAGACCGGGAGCGGGCCTGTTGAATAGTGGGATTAGAAAGAAAAGAATTAGCCAGTAGCACCAGCAGTAAGACCCTCAATGACAACACAACCCCAAGGATTGCGAAGTTCCAGAGCCATCTCAGAAGTATAGCTTCCGCCCTGACCGTCAGTACCGTTTTCTACGATATTTCCAGAAGCTCCGTATTCTTCCACCTTAGCATTACGACCATTCATGTAGGCCAACTTGATAGAAGGAATATCCAGAATAATCAGGCGGCCAGCAGTTTCATCGTAACCATTCAGAAGAGCATGTTCCAGAAGACGCAGCTTTCCTTTATAGCAGGTGAAGGATTGATAGTCCATACCGAAATTGGTAGTTTCCGGCATTAATTGAACCTGACCATTCTTGATAGCAATCTGATTAACAACTTCAATCGCTTTAGAATCACCGAAAGCATAACGCATACGAGGATTGCTCAGATCGGTAGAATACTTGAACGCTTTGGCTACGTAAGTAACAAATTGAGTTAAAGTAGTAGTTCCGCCAGCAGTCACATAGTTTGCATTGGAAGTATATTGACGAACAGCATCAATAATACCTTGCGTTGCATGAATTGGCTGGGCACCAGAAGTATCCATCTTGGCCTGGCCCCAAATACAGGCAGTTTCCTGCTCAGCTTGGTGCATCAAAGCCGCATCAGCTTTACCTTCAGCAATATTGGAATAACCAATTTCATGCAGAGAAGCTTTAGCGGTTCCAGTCACAGCCCAAGCATTACGGAAAATCTGCGTAAAGTTGGAAACATAAGTAACCGGGAATTGGCGGGCCGTAGGACGCGCACTATTTTCAGGCTTGGCAGAACCGACCTTGATAATCTTATCGCCGTTAGTTCCAGTCGTATCAGCAACTCGACCAAAACCTTTTGTGACAGTAACAACATTACCAGCAACAGCAGTAACTCGCATATTCTCACGGGTGGTTACATTATGGATAATATCATCCACACCAATACCAGCGGCAGAAGTCAGAGTAATAGTTGCAGCCGCAGCTAAATAGCCAGACGCAACAGTAGTAGAAACGAATTCCACAGTCTTGCTGAAATAGCCATGAGTAGAAGCCACAGCAGTAGTGGTTCCCATCATTGCAGAAAGACCAGTAATGGGAGAAGCCCCATTAGGCATAAGCCGCATAAGAGTTGCACAGAGCGACCTTTTGTTCAGTTCCGTAGGATGCCCAGTTCGGGGAACTGTGTTAAAAATACCTTCCATCAAAGCCATTGTAATGTCCTTTATTAACTAGTTAAGAATGCTTCCCAATCATCAACTTCACCAGCAGTTTTCTGCGTTTGTTGAGATTGGGGTGTGGGATTCATAGCTGCCTGTACCTCGTTAAGATAGCGAACAGCTTCTGTTTTGATTTGTTCTGCGGATGCGTCGGGATTTTGTTTAGCCAGCATACTTGCGATCCTAGCCAGTTCTGCTTTCACAACAGGATGGCTAGCATTAGGTACATCTGCCAATTGGCTCGAAATGAGCTGTTCCTTTACTTTGTTTCCTAGGGTTTTCTTTTCATAATCGGCACGCGAATTCAAGTGGGTATCAGTTAAAGCCGCTCCATGACCAATTGCAGCTTTGTAGGCATTTTGTGCCACTGCATTCATCATTTCAATCAAAGCATTAACATCTCCACCTTGAGCACGCTGCATTAATTCAGGATTCACACCACTAGCAAATTGAAGTTTTCCTGAAACTTCAGAAAGAACCTTATCGTCCAACTTGAAAGATGGAGCAACATCTTCTGCTTGATTTTTGCTAGTATCAAACATATTCTTATATACGTCAAGGGGATTAACCGGCTCAACAGGCTTTTCAGCCGCTTGTGCTGGAACCGGAGCTGGTGCAGGAGTTGGTGCGGGAGCCGGTTTATTATTACCCATGATAGAATCGAAAATACCCATTTTTATTCCTTCGAGATTGAGAGTAACGTTGATAAAACAAGGAGTTGACCAGAGACAAATAAGTGTTTTTTATGCACCGACTCTGGGGTTTCTGCCAGAATGGGAAGCTCCAAAAGGTCCCTACTACATTCTCTTGCAAGACCTTTTAGATAATCCCGAACTGTTGGATCATTGAACACTGCGGTTAAGTGATCAATTTGCACCGGAGTTAATGTATGATCCGGTAAGATTTGATTAACAAGACTCATTAACGTGCCCCTAATTCCTGTTGCCTTAATTGAAGACCCTGCTCACGAGCTGCAATTTCCTGCTGCCTTAAATCCATCTCCTGGATATTATTTGCAAAATCAGGACTTGCCTGTTGTGTTTTATCTCCCTGTACAGGAGAAGGCTGTGTTGCCGTGGGCGCTGCCTGTGGTGCATATTCAGAAAGTCCCTTAACTCCCATAAGTTGCGCCAGATGTGCAACAATGTTTGGAAGCATTTGCCCATAAGTTTGCTGCAGGATAGGACTCTGACTGATCATGGTCATCACTTGGATAATTCCCTCAGTACTTGCAAGCTTACTCTTTGGAGTATATCCATCAGCAACCTGGAAGGCTAAAACTTTTTGCCTAAGTTGCTGAATCTTAACCTGCATTTCCTCACCTGTACGCTGGGAAATAACGACAGAATCTTCCCCATACTGGAAGATGTTGAATTTGAGGATTTCTTTGAGGAAAACAAAGAATTGAAATTCCATGGCGAGTGCGGGAAGCCTAAGTCTGGAATCTGCCCCGCCCATTGTATCCCGCCATTCTACAACTGATTTATTTCCCTTCTGGAATTGACCCTGCATTGGGTTGTTAAGTCCAGAAAGTTCCTTCCCAAAAGAAACAATTTGCATCCCAGATTGCATTGCTCCCTCTGTTCCCCTTGGATCAAATGGGATTTGATGATAAGCATCGGAAATGGTCTTTCCATTAAGTCCGTTCATCCTAACAGGAATCTTAGGAGCAGGGACAGGGGCATTAATATCCTTGATATTTATTACATTTGGATCATATAAAGCCCTGTCTGAGACGGCCCTTCTTGCAGCATTGAAACTGATATTGAAAAGAGTAGAGGCTGCCTGCTGAATAGGAATTGAGCCTTCTGCAATAGACTTGGTTTGATAATCAAGGCCATCCTCAAAAGGCTGACAGAAAAGGATTGGAAGATAGTCAAAAGCAGAAATGATCCTTTTCACACTGATAAGGATATCCCCATTGATAATTTGAAACTGGTAAATCTGCGGTGTGTTTCTGGCAGGTCCTGGGATTCCAATATCTGAAGGACAGAGTCTGGCATACAGTTTAATAAGCTCGTAATTTCCTACGATATTCTTCTTATTTCCACTTTCATCCTGGCCAGTAAGAAAGGCCTCCCAGTTGGTAGAAAGAGGTTTTCTACTCCCGATGTAATCTGAAACCTGTGGATGCTGCCTGTAATTGGGGGCTTCTCCAGTAATATAACTATCAAGAGCTTCCTTTGTGTTCATCACTTCTGACTCAGAGGAAAGTTTATTGAGAAGTCTTTTCAATTTCTGCCGGGAGAGAATAGAGATATGCCCGGCATAATCTCCTTTTGCGGAAATATCCCCAGGCGCTGTGTTTCTATCCCAGATAGTATTATAGAGATCCATGCGAGTGAGCTCTGTGTAATGCATGGAATTCTTCTCTACTTTGTTCTTGTCTCCTGATGCCACAAGTTCATTCATGACGGAATACTGTGGAATGGAGGTCCAATCAGTTTCCACAGCTCCTAGGTTATATTTAACACAGTCACGAATAAATATAAGTAACTGCCTAGGATAACCACCCAACTTAGCATGATCGTCAAAAAGAGCTTCCAATGTTGCCGCATCGTCTCTATTAGCTGGGCTAGACACGATAGGGAATAACGGGGAGCCGGACAGGAATACTTCTGCAAGATATCCGACCATACTATCGACTTGAGCAACAATAACAGGGGGAGTGGTAGAAGGGCTATTAAAAACCCCAGCAGGAGTAGTAGCAGCATCAATTCCTTCTCCATGAACAGTTCCAGTTACTGGATCGATGTTTGTCTTGTATAAAGAATAGGCGGTATCAATGGCTTCCATTTTGTTCCAATACTCTTCGTTTTCACGATGCTCACGAAGGACATACTTGGAATATTCAATGATTGCCTGCTGAACCTGCTTTGAAACTTGTGGCATGGTTTTTCCTCAGAAAGGTGTATTATTCGATAGAACCTTGCATTCCCCATCTATAGTCATCCCAAAATCAAGAAGAGTTATCATGTGCCAGTATTCGTTTCGGATATCCAAACCATATGCACAAGCATCCAAAAGGTCATCTTTATTATCAGATTTTCCTAATTTATATGTGGAAGCTTGCCAGGTGAAATCCCTGCGAGTCTGTGGGTCATGAAGATAATAACTCTCATTGTATAGTTCTGCTATAAAGAGACGTATTCTTGATTCCTTACTTCTTCCATGTGGTTTTAATGGAACCACTGCCAGGCCATGCATTTGGAATTGGGCTATGTATTTCATGAGCCAGAATCCCAAAGTCATTTGATAACCTGTATCCTCAACCCCGATTAATGAACATCTCCATTTTACAGCCAGAGCCAGAGCTTTAAGGATAAGTTGCTCTGGGTCCATGATTCCCTTAGCTGTTTCTACAACTGCAGATTTCTCCGCAAGTTTAAGATGAACAACTATTACGTTATCATCACTTGTTTTTCTGAATCCGGCTGGGTCAATTGTAATAAATGCACCATCAGGATTTGAAAGCTGGAATTCCTCAAAGGGAGAATCTGGGAGTCCGTGTGGAAATATATTCTGGGCTGTGCTTGTTGGGTCATTCATTACCTCTGCAAACCAGACATGACTCATTCCAAGAGATTCATCATGGTAATAACCTTCCATGAGATCTTCCAAGGAGAAGAGTTCTGGCCAAAGAGGCTGTCCATCTTCCAGAATTGCACCAGTAATAAGGGAAATCCAATAAGGATTCTTTTTAAGTTTGCCAAGGACACAATTGTCAGAATACATGTTTCCAACGTAAATTATGAGCCTATTGCTTCTTGGGGAAATTGCCTTAAAAATAGTTCCAACAAGTGTGGAAAGAAGTGTGGCAGAATCTGTGAGACTTTCACTGTTCTTTTTGGTCTGTACGTCATCGCAAAAGATAACATCTGGCCTGGCATGTTTTAAGTTAATACCACGAATCCCACCCTCCCAGCCCCTTGCCACAATGGAAACAGCTTTATTGTGATATCTGGATTTCTTGGTATCTGCGCTGTTTATGGAAAGACCCCCAACCCAATCCCCATACACAGCAGTTATGTTATCACTGGAAAGGATATCATGAATATCTGCCAGGAGAAGCTGGGCCAAATCAGCATTTGCACAAACAATGAGAACAAATTGGGCCTGGTCATAAACAATCATCCAACAGATTAAAATCTTAATGAATGTTGTTTTAGCATGACCCCGGGGAAGTCCTAGGGCAAAACGCAGAAGTTTCCCTACCTGTTCCGGATTCCTCTGCATCAGAAGTTGGAAACATCCCAGGTAAAAGACTGGGAGTTCATAGACACAGACTTCTGGAATACATAGGGAAGCAAAGAAATTTATATCAATCCGGCCTCGGTTGTAGATTTCCTCAATGGAAAGAACTACTTCTGCTGTTTCACTCATGTTATGGTTTTCCTAAAAGCATCTCCGAAAGGGGGATATCATACCAGGATTGATTGATTGGGAACTGCCTTAGTTCTTCTGCAGTAAAGTGTTGTCTTGTTTGAGCAAGTCTTGCGTCAGCTTCCCCAGCAGTTTTCTTGTAGAGTTCGGTCCTAAGGGACTTGTCTATGCTTTTGAGACCTTCTTTATCTGTCCAATCAACACTCTTATCCCTTTTCAAGCCAATAACCTTCTCTGCATATTGCTGCTTGGTTCTGGAATCATAAGGAATATTTTCAAGGGATGCGCCAGGACTCCAGCCTTCCTTCTTTTGAACTGCATGTTGAATTTCATGGATTAAGATACTCCTGGCCTCTTCAGGAGTCCTTCCTGCTGCTAGAATAGTATTTGTGGCCGGGTCAAAATATCCAGCCGCTTTCTTTGTTCCATGCCCGTAGATTACGCCTATATCCTTAAGTTCCGGATAGTTAGCAAATAAAGAAGGGTGCTGAAGGATTTCATGCAGCTTTGCTGTATCCTTGGAATATCTTACAGGCTCCGTGGAAAGGTAGCGTTCAGCATTCATGTCAACAAGAAGATGGTTTGGGTCAATCTTTGCAGAGGCATCAGAAATCTCTTGCCTGGGAATTTTGTCAGGATGCCCGAGCCAGGTTCCAGTTTCCTTTGTTATTAGATCTGTGTTTTGGCCGATACGAGCTTTTTCTATGGCCTTTCCTGCCTCTTTGACAGAGAAAAGTTTTGCATTTTTCCCAATTAGGGTCCCAGCTCCGCCGCCAATAAAATTGGTAGGCTCACTAAAATGGTTGATGATAGTATCTGCGGCCCGTGCAACGAACTCATTAACTCCCGCATTTAGATGCGGCTGAATTCTTTCTTTCTTGAGCCGCTCTTCCTCTTGTGCATTATCTATGAATGTTTTCTTAGCTGCTTGTACCCGGCCATGGATGTAGCCAAGAAGGGAAGGAAGAATTTCCATTGTTTTGTCCTTTATTGGAGGGCAGAGGTCTCCGACCTTCGGTTTATTTGGAAGGGAAACTTGAGCCTTTCGGTTTCCATTGGAGGAAAAAGGGAAACTTGAGCCTTTAAGCCCACGCTTCGCGGTTCAGTGAATAGTTATCTCTTGTCTCTTCTGGAGAATGAGCGCGCCAGCTTCCAAGATAGAAATACAGTCATCCATGGATAATCCCACGGGAGTTCTCACAATGAGTTCTCCGGTGGGATGTAATTCCAGAGTAATTTGGTGGGATTCCAATCTTGGTGCAGGTAGAACAGAGGTTGCCATATTAAGACTTAGGCAGCTTGAACAACTGTTGCAGAGCCTTCTTTTGGTTCTGCAAGTAAGTTTGCGTGCTCATTTTTCATCTCCTCAAAAAGTCTGGTTACTCGTGCCGCGGGAAGGGGAGCTAAAGCTCTTTCCCCAATTGCTATCACCTCATTTTCTTTTGTGATCTGAATTTCATGCTGGACTAATCTGTCTGGCATGGTTATCAGGACTTGTGTGTTATTAAAAATCGGGCCGCCCTGGAGTGGTATAGGATTCTTTTTTGCTTCCTGTGCCCTAGAAAGGATTTCAAGTGTCCTGGCAAGTTCCATATATGTGGCCTCGTCAGAACGTTTCATCATTGAGTCAAGAATGTGGTTCTTGAGTCCAGCCATTTTGGTTTCGGCCAAGGCTTCTTCTTGATCTTTTCCTTGATTCTCTAATTGGGCGGCCTCTATTTCCAGTTTGACATCCTCACGGGAAAGAAGCTGGGAAATCCGTCCAGGAGAAACGCCAATGATTGCGGCCACCTGTCCAGGGGCAAGACCTTTTTTAAGGAAAGCCAAAGCGCGGTTTTCGTCCATGTCGCGGTTCCTTTCTTTCGTTCAACCAATAAGGGAAGTGTAGCAAAGGGTTTGGGGGGAAGCAATGTCCTCTTCTTCCTTTTGTTCTTTTTGTTCCTCTTCCTTCTTTTCCTTTCATTCCTCTTCCTTTTGTTCCTTTGTCTTCCTTTTTCTTTTAAGTTGGGGAATGAAAATTTTTTAGGAATTTTTTTGGGACTGCATTGATAACCCCAGGCGCGCCAGGACAAAAAAAAAGCCCCACCGGGGGGCTAGGTCTTTGATTCCTTTCATCTGAATAGAAAAAGGGAGAACTGACATAATAGCCAGTTCTCCCTGTCGAGTTTTAATCCTCATCTTCCAAGCTAGTACCCTGAAAAGCAAGGGCCTCACCAAGCTCGGTCAAGAGCTTATCGAATCGAGTAACCTCTTCTTCGCCCAGAGTCTCCAGGAAGGAAGCCAGAACTTTCTGAACGACTTGCTTGTTTCCTTGGCTCGTTTGAGCCAATGCCTTCGCAGTAAGCAAGTAACCCAAGACATTGCTTTTCCAGCCGTCCGATTTCTTCAGGTTGGTGACAAAGGCAGTGATTGCAGCCCTGAAGTTTGCAGCAATGGCAAAGTGTTGTCCGCGCGTGCTGGAAGTTTCAACCAGTTCAGCGATCGTAGTCCAAAGAGATTGTCCGGACTTGAAAGCAATGCTTTTCGGTTCGAGCTTGGCAAAGAGTTTGACCTTGCAAGCCGCTTCGATCGCATCCGCCAAGAATTGCGAGAGGTTGCTTTCGTAGGTATCCAGAACCTTCTCGCCTTCCTTTTCCATGATGAAGGCAGTTTCCGTGTTGAGATGATCTTTCACCTCTTCCAGAGTCGGGACAAGAAAGGCAATCTTGCCAATGTCTTTACGCTCGCCCTTTCCGTTAGAGCCCTTGATGGTTTCGCGAATGGTGGTAGTGATAGCTTTCATTTCGAATCTCCCAAAAATCCAGAAATCTGTCTGGCCAGTGCCGGCTGAACCCTCAACCAACAATTGAATGATGCCAGAACCCGATCAGGGTGTCAAGCCTTTTTTGAAAAAAACTTGAAAAATCTGTAAGTCCTTGATTCCCTTAGAGAAAATCTTTCCTGTGGATAAAATCTTTTTCTTGTGGAAAACTTTTCCTGTCAGGTCCAGGATTCCTAAATCACGAATTTGTTTGTGACGAAAGGAAAAACTTCTTAGAAATTGATAGAAAGGAGAAAACTTTAAGGGCAGATAAAAAATTGACAGGGGTAAGAAAATCGACGAGGGTCGAGGACATGAGGACCGATCTTAAAATCTTATGGATCTTAAAAATCTTATGAACCTTACCAATTTGGGGGGGTGCCGGTCGCTGCCGTGTGACCCCGATTCGGAATATATCTACCCTATAATCCTTAAACCCGAATATATATTGCTATGGTAGAGAATATATATTGGGGGTATCGGTTTTTCTTAAAAAATTTGAGTACCTTAATTCTACATACCTCCCCAGGGAAGCTTTCCTCTCTCTTCCCTCTTCAGGAATTGGGAAAAGAATAATATATTGGATAGAATATATCAGGCTCTCACCCCCCTCCAGACGACCGGGACAGGGTGTTACAATCTAAGGTCTATAAGATTTATAAGATTGATAAGATCTGTCCTCCTCAGATTGATGAGATTGGTAGATTGTCCTCTTCAGGTTTATGAGATTCTAAGATTGGTGGATCAATAGATTGATAAGATCGGTAGATCGGTAGATCGGTCCTCGATGCACCACGATGGGGCATGACCCAAAATGACCTTACGGATCAATGGCTTACCTGTCCCCCTTGACTCCATGCCACCAGTGTGGTACCCTAACCACTGACACCCATTATCCAATTTCCAAGCCAAAAGAAAGGAAACAACCAAATGAACAATCTCTCAAATAACTATGGAAATCTCATGTTTCTGGATAAGGAAGCCGAAGGCACCCAAGAACAGGAAAAGACTCCAATTGGAAAAGAAGATATAAGAATCCCGATTTCCATATCAATAAAGGGAAACCAAGAGAGAATCCACCGGGAAAGGAAATCCCTAACCAGCAGTGCAACCTGCCCCATAACAGGAATTTCTATCTTCCTGCTTATCCCTTCCCTTCCCATTGAATTCGAATATGAGAATCCGATCGGAAAATATAGGAATGCAATCAAAATCTCCCAACTTTCCAGAAGAGNGCAACTTGCACTATCCGATGAAATCCTGGCCGGGACAATTCTTTCTCTCCTTGAATCTGCCTGTCTTGTGGAACGGACATTTTCCTACAGAGCATATGAAAGCAACAGGATTCTCTGCTCCCTACCCACTGAGAAACTTGTGGATTGTCTTTATTCTGTCAAGAAAGTAGTGGAAAGCAAGGCAGACAAGAAAATCCTGGCAGAGAGACTCCCACATATTACTTTTTGCCAGAATACTGATTTCCCTGCTTATATCCAGACAATCCTTGACCTGGCACTCCCAGAGACGAAGCCGAAGGCACCCAAGAAAGAAGCTCAGGAAACAGAAGAACAAGCCAAACCAGCAGTTTCATCTCGGCTTAAACTAACAATAGTAACAGCAATCAGGAAACTGACGAAATCCCTCCAAGCAGAAAAAATCATCAGCAATAAGGCGGCAGGTATTTTCCTTTGGCTCATGACAGATGAAAACATTAAAACACTGACGGCAGAACAGAAAACAAAGTATATCCTCTATCTGTCAGAGAAAGAAAATGAGACAGCAGACAAACTGGCGGTTCTTTTCTCCTCCATTGACAAGGGTAAAGAAATTGATCTGGAAGATGAAGTAATAGAAACAGATGCGCCAAAGCTTTCCTTCCTTGAACAACTGGCGCAGAAGAAAAAAGGAGTCCAGCAATGATCGAATTTTCACTAAGGGGAAGGGGTTCTGAAGTTCTTCGTGCCTTCATTAAGGAACATACCCTGACAGCAGAGGAAGTAGATTCAGGAGTTATCATAAACAGGAAGTTTCCATACACAATCTGTTTTGACAAGTTAGATGATGGGATAATCATCCTGGAAAACCTTCCGATGAAAGTCCTTGTTTCATTCCAGACGCTGCGAGGTGGTCCGGCTTATGCAGTTGTGCGAATCTTAAAAGAAAGGAAGGAAATAAAATGAACATCCTTGAAAATCCCAAACAACTGAAGGAATTGGCGGAAAAACTGGATTCCCTAATCAAAGAGAATCCAAACTACTGCCACCATGTTACGTTCCATATGGATAAAAAGGAAATGCGTATGGAACGAATAATTATCTCAGGGAAAGCTGGTTATTACCTGACACCTAACAGTTGTCCTTTCACTTCAAGGGAATATCCCTACACAAAAGAAATCCAGCATGTCAGGAAAAAGGGTTCTCCACATGCAGTTTATCCGGTCAAGGAACTGATTGAAATGATCGAAAAGAGAAATTTCGAAATCAAATAACAGAAAGGAAACAAAAAAACAATGGGCCATCTAAATCCAACAGAGTATAAAAAAGCCCTAACCTGGGAAGAACGAGTCAAAAAGGAACAGGACAAAAACTGGAAAGAGTACAACAGGATCAGAACTTCTGGTCCTATTTCCATCCATGAAGAAAGGGAGCTGGCAGATGAATTTGGATTCTTTGAAGAAGATTCTTTGGAAGATTCCGATGATTAAAGAATACCTTCTCTCACGGAAGGTTCAGAAAATCAACAGAAAGAAGGGAAAAAGAAAATGTTCTTCCTAGCCAATCAATTCCTCCCCGAAAGGAATATCCCAGTTATCCTCCAATATACAAAGAAAGGAAAACCAACAGTCACGACAGCAATTTGCACTGATGAAAATCGTTGGATTGATACAAGAATCCAGCGAGATATAACAGACAACTTGAAAGATGCAGCCTGGTGCAATTTCTTTCAACCGGAGAACTAAGTTATGGACAACCAAACAATTGTTTCTAAAGAGAATATCCTGGAATTGCTGGTGGAACTGGGAATCATGCCAGAGGATGCTTATCAGGAATTTATCAAAAGTGTAAATCATCAAAAAGCCAGGGAGATATTCGCCATCAATGCCATTGGCTTGATACTCATACAGGAAATGCATGCAATTCCCATTGATCTGAAAACCACACTTACAACCAGTGCAGAAATAAGTTTCAGAATCTTTGAAGCTCTTGGTAAGAAGCAAAAAAAAACTCCCCGAATGGTGAAATAGGTATACACAAGGGACTTAAAATCCCTCGCTGAAAAGCATATCAGTTCGAGTCTGATTTCGGGGACTTTATTTTAAGGAATAGGAAGAAATGGTAAATAATACAGTGGATGAAATGATTGAAATCCTTCAGGCTTATAAGGAAGGAAAGGCAATCGAGTGCAGGAGTTCTTGGAATCAAAAAGGACCATGGATGCGCGTTGGAGAACCGGTTTTTTCCTTCAATCAAACCCAATACAGGATCAAGCCAAAAGTAAAACAGATCAAAAGACTGTACCAATTCTTCTGTAAGATCAAAAGCAAAAATAGTTACTTTGCTACAGGGGAATTCTTTGAAACTTTTGAGGAATGTCAAGAAGTATTCCCATATGCAACAGTTCTCAGACGACTTGATCACACAATGATCGAAATAGAAATAGAGGAGTAGGAAAAATGGGCATCATAAAACAGACGATTCTCAAATGCGACAATTGTGGAGTGGAAGCGAAATGTGGAAGTCTTCCACCAATTGAGGCAATTACAGCAATGAAAAAAAGAGGATGGTTCTACCATCACAGAGTAGGATGTTATTGCAACGGATGTACTTCTCAAATCAACAAGGATAAGAAAGAGAAATGACCTACGATGAAATGATCGCTATGATCCAGGCTCAGAAAGAAGGAAAAAGACTTGAATTCAGGAAGGTAAACTCAACGGAACAGTGGAGGGATAACCTATCTCTTGAAGGCTTTGATTTCTTTTGTTATGAATATAGGATCAAAAAACGAACTCTCCACCAGTATAATTACATGACTGACAATGGGGAAGTTTATCGTTCTGGGAGATTTTTTGAATCCAAGGAAGCCGCACAAAAGGCGGTTCTCTGCAAAATCCTTGGTCCGGCACTTGAGACAAGGCTGGAAATTTAATTCTCAACTCAAAGGGTTTTAGAAATAGAACCCTTGAAGTTGGGCACAAATTAATCACTGAAAGGAACCATCATGGCCATCACACTAGCTGAACTTTGCGCAAGAAAAGGAATTGTTCTCCCATCCAGAACCAATCCTACAATCAAAATCGAGGAACCGATAAGTCAGAAAGAAAAAACCTTCTCCCTGGATATTGAACTTGACATTGATCAATCCCAAGCAGTGGAGCTTGCACTAGCAGGAAAAAGTTTCTGCTTGATTGGAAAAGCAGGAACAGGAAAGACAACCACGGAGCGGGAGATTGTAAAAGCCATCTTGAAAAATAATGGAAAGGCCAGTCATATTTTCCGTATCCAGGGAACTGGTGAGAGAGTGGAAGGTCCAGCAGCGGCAGTTGTTTCCTATACTCGAGTTGCAACAGGAAATAGTAAGAAAGCCATCTGCAAGGATAAGGAATTGGAAGATAGATTTTTCCACAATATCACAACTATCCATAACCTCCTGGAATTTGCGCCAGTCTATTACTGGGATGACGAAAAACAAAAAGAAACCATGCGCTTCATTCCAGCTAGGGATTCAGGCAATCCTTTGACAACAAAAGTTATTGCATTTGAAGAAGCCTCCATGATTGATCTTACCCTTTGGGAAAAGGTCTATGATGCGATGATGCATGAAACCCAGTGTATTTTCATTGGGGATATTAACCAGCTCCCACCAGTATTTGGGCCATCAATCCTTAACTATGCACTGGTGCAGCTTCCAATTGTGGAACTCCGTACAGTTTATCGTCAGAAATTCAACTCCACAGTCCTAAAGAATGCGCATAATATCCTTGAAGGAAAACCTCTGGAAATTGCACCAGATTTCAAGATTATTGAAGGAGGGGAAAAGCAGCATGGACAAAACATTACCTCCCTGCTTTTAATAAACAGCCTGCAAAAATGGTTTAAAGAGGGAACATATAATCCAGCAGAGGATATTGTTCTTTCCCCTTTCAATGTGGGTGCTCTGGGAACGGACAATCTGAATAATCACATTGCAGGCTTTGTGAATCCTGGGGAAGTGTTTGAAATAATTGCCGGAGTTCATAAATTCTACTTGGCAGTTGGCGATAAGATCATGTATGCAAAGCAGGTAGGAACTGTAACCCGTATTCACAGAAATGGTCTATATTCAGGAAGGGCAACAAAGCCTGCATCTTTCAATATGGACCGATTTGGGAAACTGAAAGGAGTGGATGAACTAGAGGATGAGGAAGATGATGATTCTGTTACAGTGGAATACAATCTGGAGTCCCTAACAGCGGAACAGTTAAAAGAACTAACTCATCAGGCCAGCCATGTTGTAGAGATTGAACTTGAGACAGGGGAAACCTTGGCTCTTTCAAAAGCAGGTGATCTTGGAATGAGCAATTTCACATTGGGATATGCTTTGACAGTGCATAAAAGCCAGGGTTCGGAATGGAAGCATGTTATTATTGTCTTGCATAAAGACCATTCCATAATGGCTTTTAATGAACTTCTTTATACCGCAGTTACCAGAGCGGCAGAGAAGGTTACAATCGTGGCCAAGAAGTTCATGCTAGAAAAAGCAATTGCAACCAGACGGCTGAAAGGGGATACCATCCGGGAAAAGGTAGAATTTTTCAATTCCAATAAGATGATCGAAGGAATCTTTTGTAGAAAGGGATAGAAATGGTTTATCAACTGACGTATTATGATGACCTTCTCAAGGAAAAGGGTCTTATTCAGTCACTACAAAGATTTCAACTTGCAGTAATTCGTTATGAACTCATGGACCAATCTGCAAGGTACAAGAATATAAAATTGAAGGAATTCCTAGAGGCAACGTTGAATGAACTTCCTTGAGCAGTTGAGGGAAAGAAAAGAGAACGCCAATGGCCGCACAGCCTTTCCATTGGTTCTTTATCTTTCCCTAGTTCTTAAGTTCTCAGAGACCAGCCAAGACTCTGACGCACATTGGACAGTTCCATACTGGCTTTTTGAGTATCTTAAACCATTAGAAGATACACTCCAGATAAAAGAAAGGAGGTTAAGTGTGTTGGAAGGAAATGGATTAACAGGGGCAATTTCACGGCTCTCAGGAATTTCTGAGAGCGTCATTATTGATACGGAAAGGAGTATGGAATGGACGTAGATCTTTCAGATATGGAAGATGATTATGAAGAGGTATCCTTTCAGGATATTTTCGGGGAGGCTCTGGCAAAAGGTTCCACCACTATTGCAATCCAGCAGGAAATGGTGGCGAAAGTAAAAAAAGGAATCATCAATGCAAAGCAGAGCATCAGAAGAAGGGCCAACAGGCATAAACTTACCTGGGACAGAGTAACACTTGAATTCGAGGAGAAACAAGATGAGGAAATAGTTGGAATTGTTCATCTAACAGTCAGGGCCACTAAAAAGGCTGTCATTAAAATATTCAAAATTCCATTTGATCCAAGGGCGGAACTCACAGATGAATGAAAACGAACAATTGGCACTTGAAATACAAGCAAGGATCAAGCAACTGGAGGAACTTTCAGGGGCGGAAATAAAAACGGAAATGGATGATCTGAAAACAGTTCTCCTGAAAAATCCGGCAGCCTGTCAGCTTTTACTTCCGGAAGATATTGGTCTGATGGTTGCCTGCATTAAGAAATTGATGCTTGGTGCAAAAACACTGGCGGAAATCAAGAAACCAACTGGAAGAAAACCGACCGCAGTAAAAATAGATCTCTCTGCGGATCTTTCTCTGGAATGATTCTAAAGTGGTCACTTTCCCAATTGACCAGCTTCAAAACTTACAGGACTGGCTAAAGGAACAGTTCATTGAGTTCAAGCCAGGGGCTGGTTCCTATCAGCTGATACGAATTAAAACACTCAAGAAAGGATACCGAGGAATTTACCAATCTCCCCATGACAGGAATGTTTTTCTGGTAGATGCAGAACTCGATTCAACAATCAATGCTTTCTTTGCGAGGAAACAGAAATGAATGATTATCAGACACGAGTTATAAAAGAAAAAGAGGAGTTGGATACCAAAATAGCGGCATTAGACTGTTTTATCCAACTTAATCCCATATTCAAGCAATTATCAAGTATTGAGCAGACTCTACTTCTGATGCAAAAAAGTGTGATGCTTTCATACACAGAAATCCTGGATAGCAGAATTGAATTTTGGAGGAGACAGAAATGAGCACGAAATTTATCAACATGAATCTCTCAGCCGCAGAATATCTTCCAGTGAAATTTCTGCTGGATGAATTTGCATCTGGCAATTTGAAAAATGAATCTTTTGTCATTCCCTATCTGGCGGCTGTAGCAAAGATTCACGGAATTGATATTCCTACGAGCAAGTTGGAAAGTACTTCTCTTGTCTATTTCAAGATGGAAGCCATTCGCAGGAAGGAACTGAAGATCAATATTGTTGTTACCCTGGCAATCCCTGAGGAAGAAGTAGTTCTGGAGGATATTGACTAATGAAACAGGTAACTAGAGTAGTATACATAGCAGAGGATTCCACTGAATATGATACTCCAATGGAAGCACTCGGGAGTGACCTGCGACTTTACTACAATGAAGCTATACGCAGGGCAGATATCAGATTTGACGGCCCGGATGATTTGATCAGACTGGTTTTCTTGAATCCGAAAATACTGGAAACTCTAAAACATATGCTGTGGTATCATAGTCAGCAGGAAGGAAAATCATGCGAGAAAGTATAGGAAGAAGGCTAGGCATAGTAAAAATTTCTCCTATGTTAGCCGAGGACCTGCAGATTGCGCTTTATAAAATGCTATGGGTTCAGGACAAGGTATATCAATTTTACTGTGATCGAATAATGTTAGTAGCTTCCCATCCAGAATTTGACCCTCTGGAAGATGGAGAACTAATCCCAGAGTATAAAGTAATAGTTACACATCTGGATCATATCCATTTCCAGGGGGATTTCATGTATTTAGAAAGGATGGAAGACAATGAAAGTGGGATTCGTAGGGCAGGTAAATGAAAAGGATATGCGGTCTTTTTTCAACAAGACAGTAGAATCCACCACCTCTGAGAATGAAAGCCAGGAAGAGCTGGACACGAGATTTAATTCCATCCTAATTGAGGGGGTCATGGAGATAACAGCCAATGAAAATTCGTCTTAGCCACTCAGCAATGGGTTCTCTCTTCCGCTGTGAAAGACTCTTCCAATTAAACAGGCTCCTTGAAGGAGAAAGGGAAAGGGGAACCAATGAGAATTTCTGTTTTGGTCACGCATATGAAGCAGGATGCGTAACATATTTCCTTACAGGGGACACAGATAAAGCTCTGTTTGACTGCTATCTTGCCTACCATGGAATGGAAAATGGGTATATTGCAATCCCAGAAACTACTAAAAAGAATGAGATGACAGCCTGTAATCTTGTCATTGCGTCCTTTCCGAAACTGGATGATTTGCGGGATGAATGGGAAGTGGCAACATTTGAGGGAAAACAGGCAATTCAGCTTTCTTTCAGAATAGATATTGATGACACGTTTTACTATGTAGGGTATCTGGATTTGGCACTGCGAAACAGATACACTGGAAGATATGCAGTGCTGGATTTCAAAACAACTGGATTGAATCTTCATGTACTTGACCCATTGTATATGAACTCAAATCAGTTGATAGGGTATAGTGTTATTCTTGACGCAATTGTAGGAAAGGAGAATGCAGACTACGATGTATATTATTTTGTGGGACAGATTACTGACATGAGTGGATATGGAACAAGGATAATCCCATTGATTTTTCCAAAGAGCCTGAAAGACCGGCTCAACTTTTTTATTACTCTTGGCATGGATGTCAAACGAGTGAAAGATATGATGGAAATGGGAATCTTTCCTCAACGTGGGGAGAGCTGTCTGAAATTCAACAGACCATGTTCAGAATTCGGAACCTGTGGACTTCATGCTCTGGATACTCCAAAGAAGGAGGAACCTGACGAAACTGAATATCAATTTACTTTCAAACTTGACGAACTAATTCAGGATCACTTGGAAAGGATATGAAAAATGGATACGATTACTGTTTCTATGACCAGGGTTCAAGAACTTCTGGCAGCTGAGAAGGAGCTTATTGAAATCAAGAAAGAAAAACCTGGCCCTTGTATGAACAAAGAGGAATCCCTTTCTACCTTGGGGATGAATAAGGAAGAAGAGCCTATTTGCTCCAGAAACATAGAGAAAGGAACGGAAGAAATCCTGGCGGAACGTGAAAAGACTCATGGGGATTTCAAAGTCCTTGCAATTATTGTTGATGCAATCAAGTATCAAATGAAACAATCACCAGGTTGGCCATATCTTCGTGCGACACAAAAGGAATCTCTTGGTATGATCGCACATAAGATTGGCCGGATTCTTGCAGGAGACCCCGACATCAAAGATCATTGGGATGACATTGCAGGATATGCCAAACTTATTGCAAGGGAAATTAAATGATCCTAACTCTCCTTGAATTCATTGTTCTTTTCCTGGGGATTCTGTGGTTTATTTCCGTGGGGGAGGCGCTTTGGAAATATCTCTCACGAAAGAAAAGGGAGGATTGATATGGATATGCTAGCCCTAAAAAAGGCGAGAGAAAAGCAATCTTCCAGCCACTCTATTCTGATATACGGAGATTCTGGATGCGGAAAAACAAGACTGGCAGCAACAGCAGCTTTGATTCCTGCAATAGAAAGAGTCGTATATCTGGACCTGGAAAATGGGCACGATACAATCCTTTCAATGGGCCTTCCTGATTCTGCCCTGCAAAAGATCCAACTGTTCAGAATCTGTGACACCAGAAAAGATCCCCATGTAATGAGCACAATGCTGAAGATGTTCTCAGCAAAGGAAGACATAGTGCTATGTGAAGAACATGGGCGCATCAATTGTCTTGCTTGCCCAAAAGAAGGAAAACCCACACAGATCTTTAACCTCAACAAGATGAATCACAATGAGTTGGTAATTATTGATACAGGTTCTCAGCTTGCAGACTGTGGGGTAAATGCTCTCTTAAAAGGGCAGCCAGAAGATGCAATCCTACAGATTCAGGAGTGGGGAACAATCAATAACTGGTTGAAGAATATCCTACAGGTAGTTCAACTAGGAAAGAATACCAATTTCGTAGTTCTAACTCACACACTTTACGATGAGGAATACTCAGGAACAGGAGTGAATAAAACACTCCTTCGTACAAAAATCTATCCACTCATGGGAACCAAGAATTTCTCCACACGAGTAGGAAAGTATTTCGGAACCATTGTTAATCTGGAGGTGCGAAACAAAAAGCATGTAGGAGGATCAAGCACAACCTACGCTTTGAATACACAAACCAAATCGCGACTCGGAATCAAAGTGGAATCTGCTGCTGAGATTACTATGGCAGAAATCTTAGTTAAAGGAGGCATCATAAAGTAAATGGAAAAATCACATTATCCACATAAGCAGCCGTTTAATGTAACACCAAGACCCTGCAAAAGCAAGAAACCAAAACCCAAACCACAACCTGTTAAGAAGGAATCAAAATGAGCAAAGTGTCTACCCTCCTCGATCTGGAATCTATTGCTGACGAAACCCTGGATGATTTCCAGGAAGCAGCAGAATATATCAACCCTCCCGCTGGTGATTACAAGCTGAAAACAGTTTCAGGAAAGATTGCCAAGTTTGAAAATGAGGATGGAGTTAAGCAATCCATCCGTGTGGTTATTGCAACTACACAAACTCTGGAGCTTTCTTCCTATGATGAGCCGCCTGTTCCTGATGGGAGTCTTTTCACCATGAATTTCCAGGGAACAAAAGAAGGGCTGGAACTTTTCAAACGGGAAGCTCGGAAAATCTGCGATCTGGAAACAATGGATGGCATGACTCTTAATGATACGTTCGAGCTGTTTGCCAATGAAATTGAATTCTATGGACGCATCAGCTACACAAAATCCAAGGATAAAAACGGCAATGTGACTAACTGGTTGAGGCTGCGTATTATCCCAGCACCTTCAGCTGAGTAAGACTTAAACTATGGGGAGGGGGAGAAATCCCTTTCCCTTTACCTTTTGGAGAAGAAAATGAACGCAAAACGTTGCAAGAAAATCCGTAAGATGTTGGCCAAAACTGATCTGGTGAGAGTTGAAATTGTGATGAAGTATACTCTCATTGATATCGAATTTAAGAGAGAAAGGGGAAAGATTCCAACAACTTTCAAATACCCAAACGGCTCTTTCCAACGTGTATATCGTGATATCAAAAGGAACAAGTAATGAAAATTCTGGTGAATTATGATCCACTAGAACAGAACTATTTGAATGTCCTAAGATATTATATAAAGGAGCAAGGATATGAGGCACTTTCTACCTCAAGAACGCACTCAATTTCCCAACTTATTGACCTGGCAAAAACCAGTGGGTGCCATGGTATTTTTCTATGTAATGAGAAAACCCTTGCCAATGTTGTGCCAGGGACTCCAACTCTTAATGAATATCGTGGCAGTCGGCTTGATTATTCAATTCCTGTTATTGTTGGCAACTCTCTTGCACAGATAAACACTGTGGATCATGGGCGTTTTCTTTTAGAAACTGACCTTAAAAAGTTTAATCACTTGAAAGAAAAGACCAACAAAGAATTCACCTTCAAGGTTCTGGAAACCTTGGACACTTTCAAAGAGGCAAAGATAGTTCTCAAGGATTCTCTGTTCCTTGTTTACGACATTGAAACAGTGACAGTCTCCCCTGAAGGAACTATGGTTTCAGAAGAGAATGATGAAATAGCGGATGCGGTGGAGAATGGCACAACCATTATCACCTGTATTTCATATACAGCATTTACACGAGCAGGGAAGTTTGTCACATATGTTCTTCCCTTTTTCAATTTTATGGAACCCCACTGGATATCAGACTGGGAATTCAAGCAGGCAATCCTGTTCATGCAGGAAATAAATGCTACGGATATTCCCAAGTGTATGCATAACGGAATGTATGACTGTCTCCATTCAATAGTATATAGGGCATGGCCAAGAAACTTCTGCCTTGATACTATGGGAATGGCCCATGCACAATATGTATCTCTACCAAAGAGCCTTGATTTTGTTGCTTCAATTACATTGCCAGACTATAGGCAATGGAAACAGCAGGCAAAAGAGGCTTCCAGGAGTGGGGATATTCGTCAATATTGGGAATACAATGGAAGGGATACATTCAACACCGCAAGGATTTGCCTGTACTATCTTAGACATCTGCCCATCTACGCTCGACGCAATTATGCGACCCAATTCAAACTGGTCTATCCTTCGCTTTACTGTGGATTCGAGGGGTTCCTCATTGATAATGATAAAAGAAAAGCATTGCGTGCTGAACGAGAGATCGTAGTTGATAAGATGCTTCTGGAACTTCAGGTAATCGCAGATGATAAAGGAGATATATATGCAAAGAAACCATCAGGTTTTAATCCAAGCTCTTACAGGCAGGTTCAAACCTACATATACGATATACTTGGAGCAAAAGACCCGAAGATTGGGTTTAAGAAAGTGGATGGAAAGAAGCAGAGAATCATTAGGGGAACGGATGAAAAGAATCTTTCAGCGGTAGGGGAACAGCATCCTATCCTTTTTGCCATGACCAGCAGGATTATCAAGTACAGAGAAAACAGGAAAGCCATCAGTACCTACTTTGATTTTATCCAGAAGAATGGGAGGATGCTATACAGTATAAATCCATTCGGGACAGAAACAGAAAGAATGGCCAGCAGTAAATCCAATTTTTGGTGCGGAACACAGGTTCAAAACATCCCGTACTATGCAAAGGAGATGCTGATCGCAGATGAGGGTTTCATTCTATGTGAGCCTGACAATTCTCAAAGTGAAGCAAGATGCACTGCATACTTGGCGCAAGATACAAATCTTATTACAGCTCTGGAAGCTCCTGGCCGGGATTTCTACAAGAGTCTTGGCACCTTGTTTTTTGGGATGGAGTATGAGAGTGTTACAACTGAATTCAGGAATTCAGTTCTCAAAAAGATTGTCCACGGAACCAACTATATGATGGGTCCAGATACTTTCATTGTGAATGCGGGAGTTGAGAATCTTCTATTTGCGGCCGATGTTCTTGGTGTTTCCATTGGTCCAGAGATGTCAATGAAAGCTTTTGCAACACTCCTTCTGGACAAATATCATGAACCCTTTCAAAGGATCAGAAAATGGTATGCGGAGGTAAAGAATGAAATAGGAACAACTTCAATGCTGCGCTCCCCTCTTGGTCATGTGAGATATTTCTTCGGGGATATTTACAAGAAGCACCAGATATTTGCAAGTGCTGTAGCTCATGGGCCACAGAATTTATCTGTCTCTATCTTAAATAGGGGATGGTGGAAACAGTGGCAGCTACAAAAAAGGGAGCCTGAGGACTTCAGGATGAAAGCACAGGTTCATGACAGTGCTCCATTTCAATATAGAAAAGGGAGGGAGGATATAAGGGCCGAAGCAATAGAATGTTTCAACAATCCTACGGAAATTCATGGGAGGATATTGAGAATTCCAGTTGATTACAAATATGGAACTGACTGGGGCCACATGATTAAAGGCGCGCCTGCGGCCAAACCAACTTAAAGGATACAGGAGTTCTAATGTTAAGACGTATGGTTGATTTTCTTGAGGTAGTGGATGTATTAGTAGCTCGTAGGCACAGAATTATGAAGGCAGCAAAACATAATCCGTGCCCAAAGTGCAAATCTCCTCAAGTAGAATTAATTGGATCAATGAAAGTAGGGAGGTGGAAATGCAGAAGCTGCAAACACAAATGGGTGTGGGAACCCATAAAACTAATAAGGAGTGACTCAAATTGATACGCCAGATTTCTTCAAAGAGTATTTCACGTACATCGGGGAGAGTGAATCCCCAAGTATCTATCACCGATGGACAGCAATCTCAATAATAGGAGCTTTACTCGGTAGGAACGTATGGATCCCATTTGGAAAAGGAGAGATCTATCCAAATCAGTATATCATGCTCATGGGAAGTGCTGGCGCAAGAAAAGGAACAGCAATGTCACCAGGGGGAAAACTTCTCAGAGCAGCAGGTTACGAAACTTTCGCAGCAGATTCTGTATCGAAAGAAATGTTCCTGGCAGATATGGGGAAGAAGGACAATTCAGATATCGACCTTGATCTAGAAACTTTGGTGTCAGATAATCCCACAGAGTGTTATGTTATGGCGGAGGAATTCAATGATTTCATAGGTCAGGGGGATCTTCCTTTTGTGACAAGGCTTACAAAATTGTGGGATTGTCCTGCCGAATTCCGACACCCAAAATTACACGGGAAATCAGTACATATCTATAAACCAACAGTCAGTATCCTGGGAGCAAATACACAGCAAAATTTCTCCATGGCAATTCCACCAGAGGCTATTGGTAATGGATTCTGCTCCAGATTTCTTTTCATCCACTCAGAACCCACAGGGAAACTCATAACCTTTCCAGAAGATGATGACAAAGAAAAAAGAGACGCCCTTGTAGAGAGGCTCAAGAAAATAAGGGCTTCCTGCAATGGACCTATAAGGATTGACCCAGATGCGAAACCCATATTTGATAGAATCTACAAAGAATTCAAACCGATTGACGATCACAGATTCACTCACTATAGCACAAGAAGATTTACACACATTCTCAAACTTTGTATTGTTATTGTGTCAGCGAATCTGCGCAAGGCTATCACTGCCGATGATGCAATTAACGCAAACACAGTATTACATGCTGCTGAAAGAAGAATGCCAAAGGCTCTTGGAGAGTTCGGAAAAGCAAGAAACTCCGGAGCCGCTGCGGCTATTCTAGACCATCTAAATAGATCGACAGAACCCCAATCACTCAATGACCTCTGGAAAATAGTATCAACAGAATTGAACAAATACACGGAATTGCAGGACGTAATACTTGGACTCACAAAAGCAGATAAGGTGCAGCATCTAAAAATAGGCAGGAAAACTGGTTATCTTCCCCTGCACAAACCACAGGTAGATTGGGCAGAGGATCTTCTCAACTTAGATTACTTGACAAAGGAAGAACAATGAGCATTCCCAAAGATGTAAAAGTTTCAAACTCTCTTCTGGTAAATGCAAAGGAAACTGTGATCGGAATCAGGGTACAATTTCCACCTGACCATAATGCGGAACAGATCAGTATGCTATCAAAACATATCCAGGACGAGATTCAATGGTTCTTTACAGTAGGGGAAAATCGTGATGTCAAAGATCGTAAGTAGTATTGTTGATAAACTGGAAAACAAACCTGAGTATCTCGTTGGTATGGGTGGGAGAGTGACTCTTACCTTTACCAGCGAGCAAGAACTTCAGGACTTTGTAATGGAGATTCGTAAATCTGGAATCTCTTATGGAATTGAGCTTGCGCAAATGAAGGAGGAAAATGGCAACAGATGACTTTGATTCAAAACGTCCAGATCATCCAGATTTTATGACAGCCCTTGAGTTGAAAAAGAAGGAGTTCTCAGGAGTGCGAACAAATTCTATTTCAGGGGAAGTGGAAATCTGGAAGTGTGGGGAGATTGCAAAAATCGTGCCAAAGGAGATGCTTGACACACATGCAAATGCAGCAATAGCAAATGCTTTGGAAGATGTTTTTCTTTTAGGTGATGTACAGATAGGAGATGGAAATGACTAAAGTCAAATTATGCAAAGATTGTAAACACCACATGCCAGAACCTGGAAGTTATTGGAATTTACGTTGCATGCATCCTTTGGTGAATAGCGAGGATCCTTGGGCTTTATCTTTTGGCAAGCCTCATGGTAGTTCAGCCAGAGATGAAAGAGGTAAAAAATGGTTAGGTAAGTGCGGGATGGCTGGAAAACTTTGGGAGATGGACAAAAAGTAATTGAAAAGAAGATTAAAGTAGTTTTTATAATTTTTGAAGAGAGGACAAAAAATGCTACTTAGTTATACTGAAATTTGTGAACTGATCGAGCAGGGAGTTATTGAAAACACTTCTTATGATCATGTGAATTCTGCTAGCTTGGATATTTTCATAGGGCCGGATATCTTGATTGAAAGACCATCGGATGAGCCAGTTTATTTGTGTGATAAGACCCCACTAAATATGGAAAAGGGAACACTTCCACATCTCATGTTTCCAGGAGAGTTTATTCTGGCACAGAGTTTGGAGGTTTTCCACCTTCCAAACAATATCAGTGCTGAATATAAGCTGAATAGTTCAATGGCCAGAATTGGACTCGACCACGCAAATGCTGGATGGTGTGATGCAGGATGGAATGGCTCCGTTCTTACACTGGAATTGAAAAACATCAGTAATCACCATGTGATCGGACTTTCTCCAGGAGATAAGATCGGACAGCTTATTTTCTTCAAACACATACCTGTTCCTGCTGATAAAAGTTATGCAGTCAGAGGAAGGTACAATGGAGATAAATCTGTTCAAGGAGTGAAGGAATGAATGAGGTTACAAAGAGAATCGAAGCCATCAAGAAAAAGGAATCAAAGGAAGGATTGAATTATTGGGAAAGGGGATTCGTTGCAAACATTGGGCGAGTTTCTACCTCAAAAAAATTCAATGGTCTGTCGGTAAAACAGGAAGCCTGCCTGAAAAAGATTGAAGTTAAACTGGGGATTGGAGAAGAAGAACCAGAATATCCAGATGATTACAGGCCACAACCTGGATTTTCTCTAGGACTGGATGATGATATTCCGTTCTGACATGAGTATTTTTTCTTCCATGATGCAGGCAATGGTTGACAAACCTCTCAACTATACCAGGGAAGTAGAACCATCAATTGTTCCTATCTATTACCTAGAAGCAATGAGCAAGCTACCGGTGATAAAAACCAAAGAGCTTGTTCATGCCACAGGAAAAGGAGTGACAATTGTGCGGGAAGTTCTGAGAAAGTGTATTGCATATAACATTCTCACAAGAGCACCTGGCGCAGTAAGAGGGCAAGAGATGACCTATTTCTTAACTCAGTACGGTAAAAACTATATAAAGGAGCAACTCGATGGACATACCCAGACGTGTAATGATTGATATTGAAACAACAGGAAAGACTCCCGGCTGCAATGTTCTTTCTATTGGCGCAACTACCTTCATGGATGCCAACGAACCATTTACATTCTATGATCGCATTAAGTGGGATCCATTGAACCCAGATTTCTCCAATGAAAAAGATACAATGGCGTGGTGGAGAAATCAAAGTCAGGAAGTTGCACATGAGGCATTTTCAGGAGAGAGGTACTATTCTTATGTTCTTCAAGACTTTTCTGAATATATTCTACTGGCGCGAGGAAAGTATAGGGATTTCCTTATCTATGCGAATGGAGCCGCCTGTGACTTCCCGATTCTTGAATATGCTTTCCAGGCCTCAGGAATCAGAATCCCCTGGCAATACTACGAAAGACAATGCTATTCCACACTCAAGAGGCATTTCCCAAGAATCCAGAAACCCAGATTTATTGGGAGTCAGCACAATGCTTTGGACGACGCAACAAATCAGGCGAGACATTGTGAACAGATTCTAGCATTCATTTTCTGAGAACAAACAAAAACCCCACTTTCCATAATAGGATCGTGGGGTTTTTGTTTTTAGTGCATGTTATCAATCATCATCATTGTGGGACTATTTGGAGCCAGGTAATTTCTGACTGTTTGATTTGCCGGAAGTTCTGTCTGAGCAATTGCAGTATTAACAGCACTGTTCCATCCTTGAGGACTTCCTGTTCTCATATACTGTTCCGCAAGATTAGCAACAACTTCATCATTCAAAGTTCCATTCCTCAAATGAGAACGCAGTTGCATAGTTATACTCTGCCTGTTTTCTCTATCAATACTTCCATACATACTATTCAGGTGTATGGCATCTCTGGCCCTCATCTCCTGAACTGGTCTAGTTGCTAAACCTCTAGCTAATACACTATTCCAAGTCCAGATTTCATCCGGCCCCGCTACTAAATTACCCTTCCCAGTAACACTGTAACCTGCAATCAATTCAGACATTCTGGCAACAGGTCTGGAAATACTCTGCATAGAGATTGCCTCAAAGATTCCCTGACCAGCAGTTTTATCTGCCTGAAAGACAGCTCCACCCACACGTCTGATTGCATCATAAACCTGCTCAGTTAAAGCAACTGCTGGAATAGCACCAATTCCTTTGAATGGGTCAGGAACTCTAGGCTGAATTTCCCCACGGGTTGTAATTGCTGCCTGTGAGAAACTACTAGGAAGTCCATAGATTACAGCTTCCGCCAACTTATCAGGAAGTGCCCTGAATGTTCCAGTAACAAGATCGAAATTCTGATCAGAGAAATGTTCCCCAATCTTCTCACTTACGATATTGAAACCAGGCAGACTCTTGGCTCCGAAAATGGTTCCTTGAGCCAGCATTGTTTTCGCTAGTGCTTTGAACTCTCCCTTCTCTAAATGCCTATAAAGACTTTGGGCCATTGTCAGCATGTAGGTTTGGAAAAGTCCCATAGCTACACCAAGAGTCCCTTGAAACATTGTAGGCCTTTGTGCGGCAGCATAATTTCCAATTGTGCGGTCCATGAAATCCCTAGCGAAAACCATAACACCAGCATCAGGAAGTGTTGGATAAGCTGTCTTGGCAATATAGACTCCAGTTGAGAAAGCCTTTTCACGAACGAATTGCTCCGAGAAGTCTGTGGCCTTACTGAGATTTTCCACTAACCTGCTACGCATTAAACTTTCTGTTGTACTAAGAATCCCTGGGTCCAAAGAACGAGTTCTGGCAAAAAGCTCATCTGCCTCTGAAACAACTCCCTTGAACATATTGAGATCTTTTGCCCTCGTAATGTAAGGCAATGCTTCAGGTCTGTGATTATATCTCCAACCATTATACATTGTCTTGATAACATCGAACTCAGGATTCACTGCAAGATCTACTCCCATGAATTTTGCTGGGAGCTTACTACTGATCTCAGAAGTCATGAGAATGGGTAAGGAAATAGCATTAACATAAGCCTGGCCAAGTTCCCCTACACGAAGCAATGTGGTAGCTGCTAAAGTATTTGCAAGAACAGTCACACGAGTTGCCAAGGCTTCTGTCTTTGCTACTCTATCCTGATGGAAAAGTCTCCTAGCTTCAGCCTCCTGGAAATCCTTAAAAGGATTAGGAATACCTCTGGCCGCCAATTGCTGCTGAAGTTCCTCATACTGCTTGTCGGAAAGATTCTTGCCCTTTCCGAAAAGGTTTTTGCCAGTATTCAGAATCGGCTCCATTACATCCTGGATAGTTCCCAGGATTTTCTCTAGGATTGCTGAATAGATCTGATTAGTTCCACGCCAAAGTCCATACTGATCCAAATTAGATTTGCCCATGATGGTATTCATCAAGACAGCTGCGGCATCCTTTTCTGTTTTCTTGATAATTCCCGAGGCTCCAGGCTGCATTTTAACTGAAGACTGTGTGTATTTGCTGGCTGTGTGGAGATAATCAAACACATCACTGAGCTGAAATTCCATGATACTACCCATGTTATAAGCTATCTGATGTTCATAGGCATTCACCATTTCCACAAGGCGTTCAGTAGAAGTAGAGATTCTGGCTGCCCCACTGGAACCACCTTTCAGCATCGTAATATCTGCGGATTGCATAAACATGGGATCATGACGCCCGGCAATAATATTGAACAGCTGCTGTTCCGTACCATGTTGGATAATATCATGAGTCTGTCCAACAATAACTCCTGATTTCCCACTGAATGCTTGAATAGCTCCCTGTAATTCTTCTGGAGTTTTTCCATGCAATAGGGTTGTAGCTTGAGATGACTTATCAATCACATAGGCAATATACTTATCTTTTGGACTAAAGGAAGGAACCCAGAGACCGATATCACTTAACTTTCCGAGACCTGGGATTTTCCTAAGAGTATCCTGCTGCTTATAAAGTTCTCGTCCTGCTCCAGACATCCATTTAAAAACATTATCAACTGAATCAGTAGTAACCCTGAATTCCTCTCCATTTAATTTGGCAGCAATAAGATTTGGGACTTCAACCAACTTATTTGGATTCGCTGAACTTGGAATCATCTTTGTCGGCTGCTGCGGATCAATGTGCCAGATTTGTCTATTCTTATATTCCCGATACCCTTTGATCCCGGCATTGATGGAATCCGCTGTATTGAATTCCACAAGAGCTGCCTTATCCCGGACCATTGTATAGAAATCATCTTTAACCGGAGCAAAGAACTTATCCACTGCCCTATTGGTCAAATCAGTGCGCATTTTACCAAGATATGTGGCAACTGGCCCGACCTCTTTCATGCCTCTTAAAGAATGGTCAGTTGAGCCAAGAAACTTATTGCCAAGTGCGGGATTGCTAATGAGATTTAATTTATCACGAATCACATCTCGAAGTGTCCTGAATTCCGTCCCAAGGAAGAATCCAGCAGCCTCACGAATCATTCCACTTTCTGATGTAGCAAGAAAAGTTTCCTTCACAATATCATCAGTGCTGCCAGTAATGCCTGCTCCAATATTACTACGGATAATAGCATGAGGAATCTTATTGGAATTTGTGCGTAGGAGAATGGTTCTATTGGTTGGGGAGAGATAATCCTGAATAGCACTAGCGTCAGTGTATTTTGAAAACTGCTCCATAGCTAAGAGATCATCAGGCTGTCCCGCTGCAACCTTTTTAATTGTCTCATTTGGGACATTAAGGTTCTTTGAGATCACATCTTCAGGAATGCCGAGTTTAATATACTCTCTGATCTTTTCTATCTTATCACTTACCAAACCTTTCATTGCAGCGATAGGATCAACATTGGCAGATGTGGAAGTAGAATGGGCTTTGATTGTTTCTCTCAGAGTATTGAGATCAATCTTTGTTGTTCCTGCAGCAGCCTTTGAACCAGTAGGAATAGAAGTAACAACAGGGTGAGTTGCAGCATCTACAATAAGTTCAAGTTCCCCACCAAGGGAACTCCCATCATATGAACCCAGGAATCCAACTACATCATCTGTATGAACACGATAAATAGAAACCTTGCCGAATTCATTGGCCACACTCATAGCAGGCGTAAAACTCTCGCCAGCACGAGAACCTTGTGGTGCCTTATTCATACCACGAAGGAGATAGATATAACCCTCAGAGTCGGCTTGCTGCTTTAGGAAATTACGCAATGCTTTTGATTCAGGAGATTCCCATAATTCTTTAACAACTCTTCCAAGCATTGATGGAGTTTCACCTGATAATTTCATAGCCTCTTCATGTGTAAGGCCTCTGGCCCTATCAGCCTTATAGAAAGCATTGCCAAAATACTCAGCTTCTGCCTCAGTCAAAAGTCTTTGCGGAGCTTTATTCCCACGACGCCAATCATTCAATCCGCGCTCTATAAGATGCATACCACCAAAACCTGGATGATTCCCAAGTGCATCAGTTCCAGAAGCCGCTTCCGCTAATTTTTTAGCCTCTGGACTAATATTCCTGGAACGCATTAGATCTGTCGCAAGTCCATCAGGTCCCTGTAGCCAATACTTAATATCATCAAGAATCGTATTCTTAACTGGAGGAAGCCCTAATTCATGAGAAGCAATTCCAGTGGTAGCAGAATGTGGAACAGTAGAAACTGGAATCTTATTGGCAATAGCCTTTGCTATGAGGTCAATATTAACTTCTTTCCAAACGGGAGCCTCTTTAGTAATGGTGAGCTGGGTCTTGGTTACGTCAAAAGTAGGATTACTTTGGAGTTCTTTTTTAACTCGGGCCAAGTATCCTTGCAGCATTCCAAAATCATCTGGCGCAATTGTTATTGGCTTGTAAAGATCCTCAGCAGGAAGCCTATCAAAATGGGCCAGTGCTTTCAGATAATGAGCATCCATAGCAGGAGATGAGGTAAAAGGGGACTCAATCCCAATATCTCTATTAGGATAAACATGCCAATCTTTAGGTGTTCCTTTAAGTAGTTCATCAACATTTGTATATCCTAAGTCAGCAGCACCTCCATATGCTTTAATATCTGAGGGAAGCATGAAAGTATCAAGCTCTGGATTGTATGCCACAGTAACTGGACGGACTCTGTTTGTTGCGGTGGATTTTATAGAGAGGGGAATTGCCTCTCCAGGAATTGTGGTAGTTCCAAAGAAAGGATTCTGCCTGGCTGCTGAAAGGTCTGCGAAATCCCCAACCTTAGCCAATGTAATAGTATCCACATTAGCAAAGCGCACAGGATCAGACGCAATTCTATCTATAAGAGTTTGTTTATAGGCCGAGCCGCCTTTCCCGAGAGCCTCAATCTCTTTCTTCAAGGAAGGGCTGGCCATTTTATCAAAGAGTGTAAATTGAGCAGCATCAGCATTTGCAATATTGAACTCAAGAAGTTTCTTTGTATGCTCAGTAAGAGAATCCTTCCTAGCTTCCAACATATCCTTCCAGTTCTGGGAATTTGCTCTATGCACTGCCATATGTCCAGAGAGATTCTCTGTGATCTGGAAGTCCTTCATTCCCTCAAGAAGAACACTATTGGAAGCCTGCTCAACTTCCTGCATAACTCCCTTAGCCGCAGATCTTTGGATAATGAGTCCTGCCCCACCCATTAATCCAAAACCAAAAAGGATATTCATGGCCGAGTGTTTAATTGGATCTTTTACATAATCTTCCATGAAAGGATGGGCATTCATTGTAGAATAAAGAACACCCTCCAAAACTACTGCATCAACTAAGGCATTTCCTGCAGTTGCAAATCTATTCTCCCACATAGCACCACGAAAGGCAGAACTGGCTTTTCCACTTCCCTCATAGGCAGCCTTAATATTTGCCATTCTCTGGGTCTGACCAGCTGTAGAGAACCAATTAACTCCCTTGGCCCCAGAACGAAGCAGGTTCATTCCTTTCAGTGCAAGACCTAATGGCGCAACAATTCCTCCAATGAAGGAAAGAGCTTTGATTGTCTCAGGATTTTCATCATAGACAGTCGCTAGGTTTTCATTAAGGTTGGCCAATACATCATGCGTATTGTAGGAATATTTCTCTGGCGTCACTGAGTTCCAAATAGAAATTCCTGTGTCAACAGCTGCCGCTAAAGGTACTCCAAGGATTGTGCTTCCGAGACTAGACTCAGTGTCGAACTTAGAAAAGGAAACATCAGACTGCTCTCCGGTGTATTCTGTGAGATCCATTACATTACTCCTTTAAAAAACTGGTCCGATTGTATAAGCATTAGGCATTGTGGCTACGGTACTGAGTCCAGCAGCTATGTTATCAAAGATACCGGGAATTGCCATTGCTTGGGTCTTTGCTTTGAGGGTTGACAGGTCTACAACTTCCCCGTATAGGGTGCCATTCAACTTCTCAGCATTCTTCAAAAGATGCTGCTGAACAAGTGCTGCCCGGGAGGATCTTGCTTCTTTAGGGGCATTATATACAAACTTCTCATAAATAGTATTCAGGTTAATGGGCTTTCCAGCTGTTCTAAGTGCGTCAAATTCTGGAAGATCAATTAGCCTCATACCATCTACTGGTTGCCAACTAGCTGCATTGCCAAGTAAGCTACTCTTTTTGGAGGCCTTCATTACTTTGATGGCTGTTTCTACTTTAAGGGCCTCCATTTTTGCTAGAGAATCCTTATCCTTTGAAAGCATTGATTTCTGCTTAAGATTCCCAAGTTCCTGTCTTTCAATTGGGGAGAGGAACTTATCAGCCTCTTTCTGAAGTGCGTCAGAATTAAGAAGTAACGCACGCATTTTTGTAAGCTCGTTCTCCACCTCTGCTGTTGGCTGTCCTGTTAAAGCTGCTTGTTTCTGAACAACATAAGGAACAGCCTTAGAAATACCATGAACAGCTGCAGCTAAATAGTCCTGAGGTTTTGCTGCTGGGTCCATAATAACTGCTGCTTCTTCCCTAAACTGAGGATTCGTCAAAAGCTGGGCCGCCCGTAATTTTAATTCTCTCTCGTCCTTTACCTCAGGATAAAGAGCCTGCACAGCTTCCATGTTAGTAGGTGTTAAAATTGAAGTGATCTGGTCCACTTTCTCATTTTGAATACCTTCCTTTTGGAGCATTGTATTAAGCAAACGCTCCTGAGTTTTCATGAATGCGCCAACTCTGGTCTTTGTCTTTAAGATATCAGGATCAGAAGAGGCGAGTTCTCGGATATGGCCCTCTGCTAGAGACAGAGATTTATCATACATAGCCCTGGCCCTAGCAGTTTCCTCACTATCAGTTTGATATTGAAGCCACATAGGATGGGAGCGATCTTTCTGTTCTGAGAATTTAAGCTGTCTCTCCAGTCCAGAAACCCCAAAACGCCCATAAGCCATATCATGGAACTGCTTCATTTTCTGAGACTCGAATTCCCCATACTGATTCGTGAGATCAAGTAGAGCCTTTTCTTTGGTCAGGGAATCTCCTGCTTTCTGAACAGCTTCAATAGCTGGGAGAAATGGATCAACTTCTGGCTGGGGCTGGGAGACTTGAATCCTGGCGGGTTCTGCGGGTTGAGGCTTTCCGTAGATACTTTCATTCGTAATTGTAATCGGCATTTTGATTTTCCTCTTTAATCGTAATAGTACTCGTCAGTGGTAGCGGCTGCATCAATATTATTGTAAGCAGCTTGCCGAACTGCATCAGCAGAAGAATAGCTAGAGTAATCGGTGCCACTATTATTGCTTACATACTTATTAGAATCTGAGCTACCCGCTAAATACATAGATGGATCCACATTACTGGATGAGTTACTGTTTGTAGTATTCTTGATCACAATCCCATTATCAATTCCTGCCGTGTTCACTGGATTATATTGGATAACCTCACCGCCGTCTCCATATACTCTATATCTTTCAGGAACTGCTACTTGCTTAAGAGTTTCATCAACAGGATTAATTGCGCCCTTTTGTGCAACCTGTTGGCTATTTGTGGTCTGATTCTGTCGACCGGTGGTATTCTGGGAAGAATTCTGATTACTGAACCTGGTGCTATTCGTAGTGGTAACTGCTCCCTTTAATGCATTGAGAGCCTGAATAAGAGTATTCTCTACTGTATTCTGCGGACGGGTAAAAGCTTCAAGTAAGGATGCTAATTGTGCCCTGCTCTGTGCATAAGCTTTCTGCTGCTCTCCACCAAGAGCTGAGGCATTAAGAGCTGCATCCTGAGCAATCCTATTTGCAAGTAAAGCCTGCATAGAACTAGCAGAAGTACCGGCACCCTCAATTGCTTTCTGAAGGGCTGGCATTTGTTTTTCCATGGACTGTTGAAGATTCAAACTCATAAGACCCTGAGCATCTGCATTTGCCTGCTGCGGAGAAACAAGACCCAATAAGTTTGTCACGAATTGAGTCATTGCATCCCGTTTTTGTATCTCTCCCTTTTGATTAGCAGTTCCACCACTCATAAGCTGAGCAATGAATTCCTGTAGGGTTTTCATAGAGTTTGGATCGAGGGTAGTAGTAGTTTGATTCCCACTTTCCCATCCAGATTGATTCCCAGCTGACGCTTGATTAGTTGTTCCTTGAGTTGTAGAGGTTCCAACTTGAGAATCGGGGCCAAAAGTAGTTGTTTGTCCTTGCGGTTGTCCAGTAGCTGTTGCATTGGTCCAAGTAGCTGCCATTTTCTTTCTCCTTTATTTAACGAATGCCTTGTGGAAAAGCTCTAAATTCAATGTACTGCACATCAAACTGCCCTGCCAGAACAATATTAAACCAAACTCCAACTACATCAAGCCCAAATCTGGCAGAAAGTGCGGATGTTACAGTTGTTTCTTTTGTCAAGTCAGAATTGATAGCGCGCCCATCTATACTATGTTCCAACTTGATTGTGCAAGTAGATGGGAGTCGGAAGTGGATAATTACTTCAGAAGCCCTGGTGAATCCTGCACGATAATATCCTATCTTACCCCATTTAGCAAGCGAATCAGATGGATTAAGATCGAACAGCCTGAGATACCCTGAAGT
>Ga0056905_1000119_pt1 | contig 57666 bp, 59 predicted proteins | sample EBPBio242008_DNA_FD_55044 | JGI IMG/M metagenome (GOLD analysis project Ga0056905, IMG submission 55044) | Wastewater treatment Type I Accumulibacter community from EBPR Bioreactor in Madison, WI, USA - Reactor 1_4/24/2008_ DNA | ecosystem: Engineered > Bioreactor > EBPR > Anaerobic-Aerobic >...
TGAACACAGTCAATTCATCGGGATTGAACTCCTTGCCCGCCTGGCCGATCGCGTGCAGCGCGACCAGCGCGTCCTTCAGCTCGGTCGAGGCCTCGCGCTCGATCGTCTCGCATTCGCCGTTGAGGCAGTAGACATCGTTTCCGCAGATATATTGCTGTTCGTCGGAAGCACCGCCGGACCCTGGCGTGGGACACCTGTAGATCCGCTCGCGCACTTCGCAGCCGGGCGAAGCCTCATCTCCGTCAAGGCATTCCTCGCGGACGAACGTGCATTGGGAGTTCGCCTCGAGGGATGGACAATCGTTGCCGGCGGAGAGTGTATGGCACAGATAGGTCCGGTTCCACGCCCAGCAGGGCTGTGTAACGGCTACGCCGTCCACGATCCGCGTGACGGGATCGCTTGATGTGCAAACCTCCTCTTGCTGGACGCACATCCTGTCGCCGGCGAACGCGGCGCACGCCGACTCATTGCGCGTTGCGGTGACGTTGGTCGCTTCCGCTTCCTTCGAAAGCCAATACTCGCCCGTCGCAAGGACGATGCCCGGATGATAGTAGCCGGGGGTGATGCCTTGCGCCGGGGCGCTGCATTTTAGCTCATAGGCGGTGTGGCCGAGCGACGGGCAAGAGGTTGCGGCAGTAAATCCGAAAGGGCCGAAATTGCCGCAATAGTCGATTGCCCGGGTTTCCTGGCAGATTCCGCTGGCCACTTCGTCGTCGAATGCCGCCCGGGCGGGGTAGACGCCGCCGTCTGTCGGCATCGTACTCATGCGTCCCGCCCAATAAGTATAGGTTTCACGCTTTTCGACCGAGACGCTGAGCGGGATCGTGCAGGATTGGACATGCTCGGTGAGCTTGCTGCCGACATTGCAGCTGGTCTCGTACCAGCCCTGTGGTTTCTCCCCAGGCGGAAGCGGGATGCAACTGCCCTGCCCGCCGCTGATATCCTCGCCATCGAGATATGCCTGCGGATCTTCCTCGATGGCTCGGCCGCGCGCGATATCGGCCTTGATTTCGGCTGCATCGAACTTTGGACGGACGCGATCGCCTTCGATGATCGTCCGATAGCCCTCATGCGAGCCGGTCTGCGACGATGCGTCGGACACCATCCGGTCGGGATCGTCGAAATAGGAGGATTGAGGCAGCGTGGTGCCCTGATAGCCCGGCACCTCGAAAGCCTGACTATCCGAGTCCGGAACAAGCGTGCCGTCCTTGCGGAAGGTGTCGGCCATGGCCTTACCCTCAGCCCTGGCTTCGGCTGTCGTTTCCTGCGCCAGCGCAGGCGTCGCCGCCGCGAACGCGGCAAAAGCCAGCAAGACGCGACGCAGGCTCATGGCCGCGCCTTCCGGAGATTGGCGAGCGCCACGCCGGCGACCGCCGCGCCGGGGCCACGCCCATCGGCAAAGGATGTCAGCGCATGTTCGACAGTGACATTGCCAGTGAGGCGATCATTGGGCGGGACAACTGTCTTGCAGCGAAAGCCCTCACACAGGTCGAAATCGGACCCGACCGCGATGTAAGTCGGGACCGCCTGGACTTCGAATGCCCGGAATAGACGAGGGTCGATGCCTATGCTGGCATAGTCGGCCTCGTCCTTGACCAGTCGCGTGATCGCGGACTGGAACGCTTTCATGGAGTTGTCCGGAAAACCACGAAACACGACAACGCCGCCAGCGCGGGAGACATCCGCGATCATCCGTTTCAAGGACTCCTCCGGCATGGACAGGCTGGCGAAGGCGATGAACTGCGGGGCTTGTCCACGCGGCGCATCGATATTTCCGACCGCGCCGGCGACCAGTTCGTCGAAGTCGACGACGCCCTTGGGACCGACGGGCAGGTCTGCGGGCGAAAGGCGTCTCAGGTTTTCCCTGCCGCCATCGGCCGTCGTCGTGGCCTCCTCGCGCAGGGCATCGCCGCGATCCTTGACATGGGCGACGAACGTCTCGACGTCCTCTGCCATCGCGGCGGCTCGGGCCTTGATTGCCTGAACGTCGATTTCGTCGGTGGTCTGCGCCAGCAGCGCGGAGACGCCAACAACCCCTGTAAGCGCGATAAATGTAATGAGAATCCTGCGCACGGCCCCCTCCCCTACAGCACACAGCAGTTGCGCTTGCGCCAGACCAGGTAGCCCATGTCCTCACCGGCGGCAGGGTAAGCTCGGCCAGCGTCGGGCGGCATGGTCGATGCACCGATCGGCGAGCAGGCATAGCGTCCCGACACCGTTGCGATCGGGTTGGTCATCTGGAAGCGATATTGTTGCTTGCGCATGATCGGCATGAGGTACTTCTTGCACAGGCCCTTCGAGCCCATCGTCCCCCAGGCGAGCCCCATCCGGTGCATCTTGTATGCGAAGCGCGAGAGGGCGAGCCGCGAGGACTGCACATGGCCGATATGCGAAGGGATGTTGCCGTTGAGCGGATACATTGTGCCCTGGCAGCCCGCGCACCAGAACAGCGAGTCGAGTGGCAGATTGATGGTCGAGGTCACGCAGTCGCCGGCACACGCGGCGACTGCGAGAGGGTTGGCGAACACCACCGCCTCGGGATTGATGAGCGCGGTCAGCGTGTCGTCTTGCCAAAGCGGATCGATCTCGGTCATGTAGGCGATATCGAACGAGGCCTGCTCGAAGCAGAGGAAGTCCGTCAGGATCTCCATCCAGTAGAGCAGCGGGTAAACGTACCAGTGGACGTGCCACTTCGCCGTGTTCTGGCTCTTGCCGCCGACCTGGCTCGGCCCGGCGAGCATGCCCTGGCCGATGTCGAAACCGGGCGCGATCTTCTTCCCGCCGAGATTTACGAAGCACCACGGTTTCATAGTCACGTCCGCGAGCCTGACCGGCTCCCAGAACCCGACCGAAATCCCGATACGCGGCAAAGGATCGGCACACGCGCAGATCGGCGACGCTGGATTGTTGGTGTCGGGCCTGCCGCTCGGCCAGATCTTGAGGCCACCCACCGACAGCGGGAACAGGCAAGACCAGCAAACGTCCGTAACAGGATTGACGAACTTGCCCGAGCATCCGACCGCTTCCGCGCGGCCCGGCAGGAGCGCGACCGAGCCGAACAGGGCCAAGATTGCGGCAAGGAGGCGGAGCGGTTTCAAGGCTCGACCTCCCCACGGCGACCTGCAAGCCAGGCATCATCGGCGGCGTTCTTCGCCCGGAAGTAGCGGATGCCACAGAAAAGTGCGGCGAGCAGCAGCACGGCGCAAACGAGACCCGCAGCATTGCCCGCGAGCGCGCGAAGCGGCTGCAGGCAGAGGATCGAGGCCGCAAGCGCAATGCACAGGAGTTGCCACAAGTGGCGCTTGCGGCGGAGCATCCTTGTCTCGGGCGCCGCCATCGGTGTGCGCAGCATGTCGAGCCAGAGCGGCATCACTTCGCCCCCTGCCGCGCCAGCACATGCTCGCGCACCTGCATGACCTTGCCTTGCTGGCTCACGACCGCCGGCGTGTGGCGAATGCCGAACCGCTCGGTCAGCACGCCATTCTGATCGAAATAGAAGCGGCGCTTGCGGTTGGTCATCTCATCGATGGGGGAACCCGCAACGAGGATGATCTTGGCATCCGTCGCATTCCAGCGCCCGGTCGCCCACGCCATCTGCCTGGCATCGTCGCCATCGACGAAGACGAGTGCCTGGCGCACCGTCACGAAATCGAGAGGGTTCACGCGCTGCCCCGCGGCTGCGATGAGATTGCCCTTCTGGTCGCGGATGTCCCGCTCGACGACCATTGCCGGATCGAATTGCCAGCTGCGCTCCCGCGTCGCGGGTGTGATGCCGGCGACTGGCTTCGGCCGACGCACGGACTGCTCGACGCGGCGCGCGAACTGTTGATTGAGCGCGTCGATCTGGCCCGATGACTGGAGCCGGGCCAAGCGGGCCTCGATCGTCGCCAGCAGGTCGGGTTCGATAATCGGAAAGGCTTGCGCCTGCGTTCCATAGTCGCGCGCCTGGGTGGAGGCGGTGGCGCCGATGGCGACGAGGAGGCCTGTACCGACCATGCGAAGGACAGGAGCCCTCACAGTACCGCCTCCCCGGTGCCGAGGATTTGTGGGCGGCAGATGAACCCGATTTCGCCATAGCGGCTGTCAAAGCTGTCGGGATGCGGAGTGCCCACGAAATAGCAGCCCTCCGGCACCGTGCCGATCGGTCCGGGTGTCAGCTTCTCGCCCCGCCGTGTCACTTCCTTCATCGTGCCGACGAGGCGCCCGTTCACCAGCACTTCTATGCCTCGATGCTCGACGGTGTCGCCGGCCATGCCATAGACGATCTTACCGAACGCGCCTGGGTTCTCGCCGAAATGCGCGCGCACGAGCGCGTTCACGGGCGGGACGAAGAAGAGATAATCGCCGCGCTTGGGCGCCCTGCCCCGGTCGATGGTAAAGGCCCAGTTGGGCAGGGATTCAGAGGCGTTGATGAACAATGCGTGGTTCTCGCGCCAGGACGACAGCGCACTCGCGGCAATGCCGCCAATCCCAATCAGGCCGAGCAGTAGCCACCGCTGCCTGACCGATCCGCGGGTTTCAGTTGGCTGGGCCATCGGGCGCGCTCCCGAAAGGTGAGGCCGCTGTAGGTCCGGTCTGCGGTGCAGCCGGTCCGGGAGCGGGAGAGCCACCACCCATCCTCGCCTGGAGTTCGGCAGGAGAGGCAGGACGCGGAATTGCGATGCCGCTCGCATAAACCGCCCTTCTCACTTCATCGGTGATATCCGGGACATTGCGCGTGAGGACGGCCTCCGCGACCAGGACCGTCTCGCCCTTGGCAGCGCGCACAGCCATCTGGCCATCGAGCGATGCCATGAAGGCACGCATCTCGTGCTCGACCTGCTCGGGCGGCGACGCGCTACGGGCCTGTGCCTGGATGTACTCGCCGACAAGACCGGACAGTTTTACCGCAACGATGCGCTGTTGCGATGGCGGTGAGAGCAAGGAGCGCGTTACCCACATGCCCCAGGCGAGAGCGGCAAGGAGGATCGCCAAGGCTGCAAGCTGCAACACCGACAGGCCTGCAAACGCGGTCCGGCGCTTGCGCGGCTGCTCAGTGACGGCGGGGCGTGGGAGATCGAGCTCAGGTTCGCGTGAAAGATCGGTCATGTCGTCTCTCCCCCCGAGGACTCGGATTGCCTCAGGTTGTGCCAGCGGAGCACGCTGACGATCAGGAACAGAACGGCAGTCAGGCCGACCAGCAGCAGTTGGAACGAGCCTTGCCGCCGTGCACCGGCCTCGAGATAGCGCGCCGAAAGATTGTTCAGCTGAAGGAAGAAGCCATCGAAGCTGAGATTGCCGAGCAGAGCCAGGAAGCAGACGAACAGGCCGAGGACTACGAGCATGTTGGTTGCAGCCCATCCCGCAGTGCGAAGCCCATGATAGATCAACGCTTGCCAGTTCAGTACCCGACGACGCCGGGGAGGACGGTGGCGGTGCAGCACGATGCGTTCGGGGACCGGCACGGCTATTCCGCTGCGAGCGGAACTCCGCCGCTCGCCTCCTGTCCGTTTGCTTCTATCGCCGGTTCGAGCAACCGTTCGATCGCTTCCTCGATCGTGAGGCCCTCGCGCACGCCTGCCTCGATCGCCGCGAAGGTGCGGGGACTCGACGAATAGACCGCGGCCGAGAATGGGTCGAGCACGAGCCGGCCCAGCGCTAGCGTGTCCGGGCCTTTGATCATGATGTCGGAATATTCGGTGCCGTTGCGTTTCAACGAGCGGAGCAGCGCGTCAGTATGGCCGTCCATGTCGAAGCGGTCGTGCTTCTTGAAATCGGCGATGGTTTCCGGCTTCTGCTGAAGAATGACGAACCAATCGCTGTTCTCGAGCGCGGCCTTTGATCCGTCCGATTTGTAATAGTCGTTGAGCGACTGGGTCGCGGTGATGAGCGACGCGCCATATTTGCGGCAAGTCCGGCTGTAGGTCTCGATGAAATCGGCCATGGCGCCACCGCGCAGCATCTGCCAGGCTTCGTCGAGGAGCAGCGCCTTGGGGATCGCGCGGTCGATCCGGCGCATTGCCTGGGATGACATGAACATGATCGCGGTCAGCACGACCGAACGCAGTTCCTCGCGTGATGCAAGGTCGGAAAGCTCGAATACGGTGAAATCGGCCTCGAGGCGGAAGCTCACGTCGCCGCTGAAGAAGCGGCCATAGGTGCCCGCGCTCGAGAACGGACGCATGGCGATGCCGAGATCTCCGGCAAGCATATTGCCGGTGGCATCGAGCGCGGCGATCACATCGTCGACGCTGCCCGCCCTGCCCTTCTCGTTCCAGATCTGGTTGACCGCACCGTCGATCAAACCCCGCTCGGTATCGTTCAGCCGGTCCATGTGGCGGGCCATCTGCGCGACGATCGCCTTCAGCATCGCCATGCAATCGAGCAGATAGTCCTCATCCTCTTCCGCCCGCGTGCCGTCGATCATGGCAAACGGATTGAGGCAGAAGCCGGACGACATGGTGAACTCGACGAAGGCCCCGCCCTGAAGTCGTGCAGAGTGCTCGAAGGAACGTCCGTCGTCGATCACCACCACTTTCGCCCCGGCGCCGCATAGCGATGCGCACAGTTCCTGAAGCGCAACCGATTTGCCCGAGCCCGACTTGCCGAACACAGCGACGTTATGATTGCCGGCGGCGTTCTCGAAGGGTGACCAGAAGAAGGGCTGGCCGCGCCGACCCACCAGCAGGAGATGCGGGATTGGACCGCCCAGATATTCGCCCTGCAAAGGCGCGAGATTACAGGCCGTGGTCGTAAGCATCGTGCGCATGCGCTTCATGCGCTCGAGATCGCGCGAGAGACCGTCGGCGAGCGTGATCGGCATGGCGCAGAGCAGGCCCATGATCTGCAGATAGCGATCGTCGTGAAGGTCCCAGCCTGCGGCGCGATAGACAGACTTCACTATTCTCTCATGGGCGTCGCCCTGCCCCTTGGGCGAGAACGACGTCAGCGAGTAGAAGCAGCGCACGAGCTTGCGGCCCTGGCGGAGCTCATCCTGGACATACTGCCATTCGCGCGACTGTTCGCGCAGCTGCGGCAGGAAGCGCGCCGATTTTGAATCGGCGAGGCTGGTGGTCCGCATGAACTTGTAGCCCGCCTTGCTCGCGGAAGCCTGTTCGTCGGGATATTGAAGACAAAGCACGGTCGCGACCGGACAGGGCATGCGCAGTTTGTCCGTGAACAGGTCGCCGATCAGCCTCGCCACATCCCAAGGCGCCCAGCGGCTCGGCAGGTTGCGCACCGAGAAGGAGCGCAGGTCGAACGTATCGGGATAGATTTCGCCGATCTCGGGCGCACCATCGACATCCGCACCCGTCGGACGGAAGCGCTCGGTACGCAGCAGGAGCCGGTCGGGTTCGATCCTGAGCTCGATGTCGCGCCGGACGGCCTGGTCGGCGATCGGGTCGAACGGACTGTAGCTGGTCGGATCGTCACCCGCCGCCGTTGTCGGAGACGTCATGTCGTCAATGAGCGCGATGAGCGCGACGGGATCGAATACGCGGGTCGGCACGTCGATCGACTGAAGCGTCGAGACGAGGCCCTCTCGTACCGAAACCAATGCGTCGGTCGTTACCGATGCGGTATCGGGGACGCTCACCGAAATCACGATACGATGATTGCGAAGATGGAAGGGAGCATCGGCCGACAGCGACCGCCAGACGCCAGCGCTCAGATAATCGGCGCGGTGCCGCGCCATGCGCTCGTAGATGCCACGAGCCCGGTAGCGGGGCACGAACCATTGCGAAACCCGGTCCCCGATCCGAGGAGACATCCAGTGGAGAATCTGGACGCAGCATTGCGCTGGAATGGCCTCCGAGAGGAACTGGGTCAGGATCTCGGCCGTCCGCTCGTCTCCGCCGACCAGCGGTGCCGCCTCGATCGCGAAACCCCGCGACCCGCTGTTGAAGAACAGCGACGTCTTCTGGTCGAAACTGCGATAGGGCAACCAATGCGCGAGCATTGGGACTCCGTGACTGGGCGGGCGCGTGTCGGGCTTCCCTTCCGCGCCAAGAACCCGCTCGACGATTCCGCTGAAGAGACCGGGCGCAGTCATCAATCTTCCTCCGGAGCGCCCGGCAGTCCCGGCGCGCGTACCGGCACCGCACCGGTAGCGCTGGTCTCGGCCGGACCGGCTTGCGAAGGAATGGAAGGGGACGGCTTCGGATCAGCGTCGGTATCGCGCTTGGGCTTTGCAAGCACCGCTTCCACTTTCGCGCGGACCTCTTCGACAGAAGTAGGTGGACGCACAGTTTCCGTCTCGACCTGCCCCGGTATCTCGGCATCGGCGGCTGATAGCGTATTGCTGTACCGCAAGGGCGGAGCTGCCATCGCCGTGCCGGCGAGCGGTGCAGCGACGCGTGGTGTTGCACCACTTATGGCATCCGGGACGTGCGCCACCTCGCCCGCTGGCACCCAGTCTCCACTCTCGACGACGGTGTGAATCGCGCTCGCTTCATGGAGGCGGCCAAGATCGTCGATATAGGACGGGAACATGATGCGCAGCACCTTCTCCCCGGATCGGCGCTGCGGTGCGTTGACGGCTCTAGCCACCGCGTTGTTGCACTGCCCACCGGCGCAGCGGGCGGCCGCCGGCCTGGCTTCCTCTGCGGTCTCTCCCACCAGTAGCGCAACCGCTGCATCATCGATGCGCGAGGTCGGCGCACAGGCTCCGTCGGGCGCACGGCAGGCGAAATTACCCTTCACATTGCCGTTGAGTATCGAACAGCCGCCAAGCAGGCCAAGCACCAGGATAGGCGCTGCCATGCGCGCCCGAAATGCGATCGATTGGCCTCGCATTATCGCGCTCCCTTCAACCAGGCGGCAAGCGCGTCTTTAGGGCGGTAGCCCTCGATCATCGCGCCGTCGCTGCGCACGATGACCGGTGTGCCTGCGATGCCGTTGGCGGCCGCGAACTTCTCGTTGGCATCAAGCCCCGAGGTATCGCAGTTAGCCGGTTCAAGCGTATCGCCAGCGTAGGCCCTGCGTAGCGCGCGTGCCGGATCTTTCGCGCAGTAGACGCGCTCACTCAGCCCACGGCTTCCAAGGATCGAGATCGGCCGTTCCACGACACGAACATTGAGCTCGGTGAGTACGCCGCTGAGCGCCCGGCAATAGCCGCATGTGAAATCGCTGAACACGGTGACCGTCGGGCCTGACATATTGCCCCAGATGATCGCTCCTGACTCGGGGAGCCCGGTGAGCGACAGGGAGCGGTCCGGCCGCGCGCGCATGGGCTCGCGCGCGGCCGCCGCTGGCGAAGCGACCGCGGGCGCTGCGAGATCTTCGCCATCGGAAGTCCCACTGCTGGCCGCGCCGCCGAGCAGCATGGCAGGATTGAGTTCGAGGAGGCGCGCAGCGGTCAGATCCTGACGGGATTCCATGTCGTAGACACGGCCGATCACCAGATAGCGCGCGGACGTATCGACATAGAAGAGATTGCTGCCGGCAACGACCTCACAGAGGCCACCGATCCGCGCGCAGTCGACCTTGGTGATCTCAGTCTTGGGCAAGCGCGCCTTGAGGAGGGCGGCGACCTTGTCGCCATCGGGCCAGGCAATATCCTTCGCAAATGCGACGCCGACGCCGGCAAGCAGCAATGCGCCGGCGACAAGTCCAGCGTGAATGGAATAGCGTCGTAGCGGGCGCCGGGGCTCAATTGCGGACATAGGCGCCCTCCAGGAAAACGATCTCGACATCGATGCCGGTCGGCATCTCGATTACCGGCTGATATTGTTCGGCGCGCTCGATCAGATATTGCGAGACCATGTCGCCGGTTTGCGCGACCCCCTCGCCGAACCCGCCCTCGAGGATTTCGCCAGTTGAAAGCCGCTGGCGCTGGCCATCCGTCGAGATGTTGGTGCCAGAGAGAATGGAGCTCGTGTTGGCGCTGAATCCGCGACCGAACCCGCCGACCAGTCCGGCAAGGAACGCCTGGGTGACGAGGGAGCCTTCGCGGCTTACGACACGTCCGCGCACGCCGGTTTTCCCTGCGAAAGCGATGAAACCCTTTACTTCGGACACAGCGACACGGCCGCCAGGCTGCTCGCAGGTCATTTTCTGGAGTTTCACGTAGACTTTCTCGGACGAAAGATCGCCGCGCGCCGCGCCATTGACCAGGCAGCCCTCGATCCGTGTCGTCAGCACACGTCCGTTCTGGACAACCGAACGTGCCGGGCCCGTGATGCGCAGGACTACAGGGAGCGGATCGGTCTGGCTGTTCACGCCAGCACCTGCATCGACGCCGACTATGACGCGCGCCGACGCGAAGCTGTTGGGCGGGAGGTAGTCAGGACTGTCCGAATAGACCGTGTTGCCACGCTCGACGCGCGCGGCCCCGCCTGTCTCAAAGGCCACCACCTTCACCTGGGACACTGGCGTGGCGGCAAGAGCCGCAGTTCCGGGAGGCTGCTGATAGGTGCCCGGCGAACCCGAACCGTACATCGCTGCGGGTCCAGGCGCGGGCGTCACCGGGGGAGCGGCCCTTGCCGCGTTCACCTGCGCGCGCAGCTGTTCGTTTTCCTGCTGATAGGCGCTGAGCACCCGCTGGCCGTCGGCGGCCATCGACTGGTTCTGGCTCTGGAGGGCTGCTACCTGCTGTGCGAGCTGGTCGATCCGCTGCTGCTGCATCCCAACCGACTTCAGTTGGTTTTCGGTGGACTGGAAGCGGTTTTCCGAGGCGGCCATCCATTCGCGCTCGGACATGTTGCGATTGACCATATCATCGGTGGCAATTTTAACGTCCTGCGCGCCGGAGTTTTCGGCGTCGGGCGTGTCACCATCGTCAAAGATCCAGAAGGCCGACGCGATCAGAAGGACACCCGAAGCGCCGCCCAGCAGCAGGCGCTGCTTGCGGCGCACGGCCTCGTTGCCCGCAAGATCGTCACCAACCGGAGAAATGTCCGCGGCGTCGAGCGGCCTGCGCTCGCGTGAGAAAAGCGTGCGCAGGTTCATGGCCGTTCCCCGGTACGAGTGACAAGATAGGCAGTGGTCACCTGGCCGGGCGCCAGGCGTGGCTCGGCGACCGAAACGGCAACCGCACTCGCAGGCGCTATCGTTGCGCCATCGAGTTCGACCGCCTCCTTCCCGCGATTTTCGATCCGCAGCACCCGGCCGTTGAGTTCGGCGCCGCGATACTCCGCGATCATCTGTACCCGGAGGGTACCGACCTGCACCGGACTGCGCACCGACTGGCGCATCTGGTAGCCGTCGATGACCGATTGCGAATACATCGCTTGCACCAGAGCCGCCGCCTGTTCGCGCGGTTCCATGCGGGCACGCGTCGAGGCAGGAGCGCGCTCGCTCGCGATCGCTGGGTTCGAGATGAACACCTGGACGGCGTCCTCGCCTGCGATGCGGCAGACGAGCTTGTAGACGTAGCCGCGCTTCGATGTGGCAAAGAAGGAGAGCGAGGGCCGCGAATAGCCTTCGGGAACCGATAGATAGATATCGCCGCGCACCGGCTCGTTGACCACAGTGAAATCTTCGGCGGGATTGCCTGTCGAGACCTTCGAGACCGAGGCGAACTGGTCTTCCACGAGGCTGATGCGGGTGAGATCGCGCGACGATGCCGCACAATCGACCCGCGACCCGTCGGCCGCCATCACCGTCTGATCTGCCCAAGCTGGCCCGGTAAAGGCCAGGCCCGCGCCGATCGCCAGCAGCACGGCACCTGCTCCGCGGCTCATCAGGCACCAGGACCGCGATGAAAGCGCAGTGCCTGCCGCAAGCGTGCCGATCGCCCACATGACCATCAGCTCTTCTCCCCGGGCTTGTCGGTGACCATGCCGAAGCCGACCAGCTTGAGGCTGAGTCCGGTATAGTCCCAGGTGTAACGGAACCGCCGGTTCTCGACCGAGATGACTCGGTTACCGACGATCGTCTGCAACTCGCCGACCACTTCCGAGACGAGCGCTTCAGGATCGACCTTCATCGACTGGATCGTGAAGGTTTGCGAAATGCTCGAGCCGCGTTGCTCGTCGAGGATCTTCAGGAGCTCGCCCTTAATCGCGCCTTGCGAGCCAGGATGGGTGATCTCGAGGACCTCGTTCATCCAGTATTCGAGGTTACGTGGACTGCGGTTCAACGTGAGCACGGCGACGTCGCGCGTGATCATCTCGAGATAGTCCTTCGACACCCCGGCGCTGCTCACCGTCAGGTTCGAGCGCAGGACGGGCTGGAGCACGATCTCGCGGTCGCGGGTCGAAGCCATGAGGAAGAGCACGATGACGAGGGCACCGAGAAGCAGCGTGGCGAGCGCAAGGAGGTTGCGTTGCCTGAGCACGCGTTGGCCGTGGGCGTGGCTGTAGCCGAGCTCCATGTCAGCCTGCCATCAGCCGGAGGTAGGAGGGTGGTGTCGCCCGGAGACCCAGGAAGCCGGCCGGCAGATACCAGTAGGCCAGATGGATCAGCCAGGAGGCCGCGCGCCCGGACTTCGCCTTTCTCAACCCCCACCAGCCAGCAAACGCCAGAAATAGACCGATAAGGATATGCTGGGTCAGGACGCCCCACGCGAAGGGAATGACCATCGCGAGGAACTCGTCCAGCGTCCAGAGCCCGATCAGCTCGGGATCATCGAGATGCGCCGGAATGACGAAAGTGTCGGCCGCCATACACCACCCCCCTGTTGACCGGCGCGCCGCGGCTGACGGCGACCGGCAACGGCTGTCGGTTGATCAGATCGTCGCGGTGACCGTGGAGGTGACGATCGGAATACCGGTGCCGGCACCGACGCCTACGCCGACCGGGATAGCCACCTGGCCGAGGCTGAAGCGTCCGGAAGCCAGGCCGACGATGCCGCCAGCGAGCGAGAGCACGGTGATGATTTTGCCGCCCGAGCCTTCGAGGAAGTCTGTGAACTTGGTGAGTGCAGTGTTGAAGGTCGTGTCGGCACCTGCATAGGCGGCACTCGCCCAGAAGAACGTGATGAGCACCAGCGCGAGCACCAGCAGGGCGAGCTCGGCGTGGTCTGATTTCTTGATTGCGGTCTCGGTCATATCGATCCCTTTCGAGCCATTGGGAGAGGCATGTTCGCCGCGCCCTCCATGTAGACTTGCGAGGATCGAGCACCGACGACAGCATCGGTTGCCGGAGAAGTGGAGTTTCTTCCGATTTTGCGATGAATCGTTAATACTGTCCCGATATACCGGACATGGAGTAGGTGTGAGCGGGACAGATCGGTGAGCTTTTTGGGACAACCTGTCCGGGATTTAGGGACACAGGCGAATCGGGTAATCTACTCGAATATGAGTCGCATCGTCGGGACGGCCGATCACTCGGCCAACACCGTGACGGAAGCGTCCATTTCGGAGGGAAGCTGACGATGCCAGGCCGTTCTCGCAGCTATGCGCTCGATATATCGGCGGAGCTTTTCAAGCTCACTACCGAGAGCATAAGGCTGCATTCGAATGAAACGCTTCGGTACCAGACGCTCGCGCAGCTCTTGACGCAGCGCATCAACAACCCAGCGGTTACCGATAGTCTCGATCCCGAAGAATTGCGCCAATACCTCGATGATCTGCCAACGCGCGGAAACGTTCGCATCCATCTCAATATCTCTCGGACCAGCGCGGATTCGCTGGTGGAAATCAAGAAACGTCTCTCCCGCGAAATCGGTGGCAATTTGACCGTCAGCGACGCGATCGCGCTCTTGATTTGCGACTACCTGGTCAAACAGAGTGCAACGCGCGTTCTTCCAAAAGTCGGCCTTGGCGACTCGGGCCGTTCTGAGTCACCCAAAAAATGATTGCCCTTCGCCGAACGTGAATCCCAATGCCAGCGGCTGTCACTGTCGTCGTTGCGAGAGCCCGCCGCACCTTGCAAGAATCAGCAATTTATGATTTTGTTAGGAAGTTCTGACGGCGCGGCGAGGGGACCACGCATGTCCTCAACGGACGACCCGGATCACACAGCGATCGACACGAAAACGGCCGACGGCCGGAATGGGTATGTTGAACTGATCCTTCGCATCATGCGTATTCATCGGGTCAGCCTGCGCACGCTCGAGCGCCGAACAGGTATCGGGAAATCGAGGCTAGGACTGCTTCTGCACAGCGATCCGGCTCGCCGCCCGCCTATAAGTCTGGACGAACTGAAGGCCCTATTCGCCGCACTCGACATTGACGTGTTTGAAGCTGTCATTTGCGTCGAGGCCTTCAACGATATCGACGTGCTCGATGCGCCGCGACATCGCGCGGTGATTGCCCTGTTGCGAGTGGTGTTCCGCTATCTGCCGGTCGAGCTCGTTGCCGCGCTTGAAGAGTTTGATCACATCGACGGCTCTGATGTCCGTCCGGAATGGGCCGCCGGGCTGCAACGTGCTGTGGTCAGGAGATTGGTAAGCGAAATCACACGGATCGCAGCCGAGCGAGCGATCGGTTGGGATCGGGAAATCTGAAATTCCTAAAATGTCTGAATCTCGGCTGTTCGCAATGGTTTCACCTGCGTGGACTGTTCCAGCGCGGGGCTACCGAAAGTAACCGATAAGGCGTTGTCGAGTCGCTCTGAGAGTCTTCGCCATTTGTCCAGTACCTCGCGGACGTAATTCTGTGTTTCAGCGATTGGCGGGACCTGCCCTCCCTTCACGCGCGCCGGGCCCGCATTGTAAGCTGCCAGCGCAAGATGCACGTGACCGAAGTTATCGAGTTGCGTACGCAGATAACGAGCACCGCCACGCAGGTTTTGAACAGGATCAAAACGGTCAACACCGAGCCCCGCAGCTGTGCCGGGCATGAGTTGCGTCAATCCATAGGCGCGTTTGGGCGACACCGCCGTAGCATTGTACGCGCTTTCTCTAAGAATCAGCGCATCGAAAAGTCCCACTGGAATCCCCGCCTCGCACGCAGCCGCGCTCATCGCTTCGTAGGCCGCGCGACGGCGCACTTCGATATCGATGGGCAGGAACCCCGCTGGGGTGTATCGCGCAACCATACAACCTGGTGCAAAGGAGCCGACGACCGATTGGGCCGACAATAAAGGGGGCCGCATCCACCCCGGTACCACGATATCCGAATAGAGGGGAAGCGCACCTTGGCCGGTCTCCGCCGCTATCAATGTAAACTCCCGGTGAAAATCCGTCGACAAGGCCCCAAAGCTATCACGCATTGCTCTGCCTACCTTGTCGCGCCCCAAATCGAGCACCTGGAATCCAGAATCGTCAGAAGACCCCGCAGACGCCTTAACCGTCAACGTCGGAGGTATCTGCCTTTCCATGAAAATGACTTCTGCAGCTCGGATTGGCATGCTGCTCCTCGCGAACGTAGGAGCGGAGAGCGTGGTCACGGCAATCATAAACCCTGCACTATAGCGAATAAATCCTCGCATCGAATTCATCCCTCGTTTGAGCTGTGCTGCAGATCATGCTTGCTCATTGTCATGCATTGTCAAGCGTCGCTCCGCGAACTGGACTGACCTATCCGGCGTTGACCTACGATTGACCTACGAACGAGTGTCAGCTTTGGGGATATGCACTATTTGATCGATCGGCGGTATGCACGCATGCTGTGCTGCCGTTAATGAATAGTGCTATCGATATGCGGCGTCGCGATCAGGTACAGCGACTGGGTTGCCTTAATCCAGGTATCAATCCGCAGAGGGGCGTCTAGAGTAGTGGATTTGACCGGAAGCTTCGCGTCGGCCCAGTGCTCATCGACATAACGTATGAGCGCCTCGAGTGCCTCATCTTCATTGCCGTGGAGCGAGATGTGCTCCTTACGCTCACGCGCGATCAACAGCATCACCACGCCCATTTGATCTCCTTCATATCTTGCGGCGCGATGGAGCAGAGGACGCAGCCGAGCCCCATATGCCGCCAGTGGAGGCAGATACAGATCCAAGCTCCCAAGCGGCCCCTGCACGTCTGGGAACCATGACGAAAGAGTCGGCTCAGCCTCGTAGGGAAAAGGCTCCTCCTCTGGTGGTCGAACTTCCAGTTCCTCGTTATTCGAAGAACTGAAAATCCAATTAATTCCGCCGTGTATCAGTCAATTGGTTGATCACAGAAGGGTCAGCCAATGTCGATGTATCTCCTAAATTCGTGGTGTCACCCTCAGCGATCTTCCTGAGGATACGGCGCATGATCTTGCCGGAACGGGTCTTGGGTAGCGCAGGCGCGAAGTGGATGACGTCTGGCGTGGCGATCGGGCCGATCTCCTTACGCACCCACTGGACCAGATCCTGGCGGACCGCCTCGCCTTCGCTCTCGCCGGCGTTGAGCGTGACATAGGCGTAGATGCCCTGCCCCTTGATGTCGTGCGGCATGCCGACCACCGCCGCCTCGGCCACCTTCTCATGGGCGACGAGCGCGCTCTCGACCTCGGCCGTGCCCATGCGGTGGCCCGAGACGTTGATCACGTCGTCCACCCGGCCGGTGATCCAGTAATAGCCGTCCTCGTCGCGGCGGCAGCCATCGCCAGTGAAATACTTGCCGGGATAGGTGGTGAAGTAAGTCTGAAAGAAGCGCTCGTGATCACCCCAGACGGTGCGCATCTGACCGGGCCAGGACTGCGTGATGCAAAGGTTGCCCTCGGTCACACCTTTGAGCGCCGCGCCATCGGAATTGACGATCTGCGGCACGACGCCGAACATCGGCTTGCTGGCCGAGCCGGGCTTGAGATCGGTCGCACCGGGCAGCGGCGTGATCATCGCCGCACCGGTCTCGGTCTGCCACCAGGTGTCGACGATCGGGCAGCGCCCCTCGCCCACCACGCGCCAGTACCATTCCCACGCCTCGGGATTGATCGGCTCGCCGACCGAGCCGAGCAGGCGCAGCGATGAGCGCGAGGTCTTCTTCACCCACTCGTCGCCCTCGCGCATCAAGGCCCGTAGCGCGGTGGGCGCGCCATAGAAGATATTGACCTGATAACGGTCCACGATCTGCCAGAAACGGCTGTGATCGGGCCAATTGGGCACGCCTTCGAACATCACCTGCGTCGCCCCGTTGGCGAGCGGGCCATAAACGACATAGCTGTGGCCCGTGACCCAGCCGATGTCGGCCGCGCACCAGTAAACTTCGCCCGGCCGGTAATCGAAGACATAGTGATGCGTCATCACCGCCCATGCCAGATAGCCGCCGGTCGTATGCAGCACGCCCTTGGGCTTGCCGGTGCTGCCGCTGGTGTAGAGGACGAACAGCGGGTCCTCAGCGCTCATTTCCTCGGGCACGCAATCGGGCGAGGCCTGCTCGCGCGCTTCGTGCCACCAATAGTCGCGGCCCGCCCGCATCGACACCGAATTTTCGACATGGCGCACGACGAGCACTGCCTCAACGCTCGTGCAGTGGCGCAACGCCTCGTCGACATTGGCCTTCAGCGGCACTACACGGCCGCCGCGCATCCCGGCATCGGCGGTGATGACGATCCGGCTGTCACAGTCCTGTATGCGCCCGGCCAGCGCCTCCGGCGAGAAGCCGCCGAACACCACCGAATGGATCGCGCCGATCCGCGCGCAGGCGAGCATCGCGATGGCCGCCTCGGGGATCATCGGCATGTAGATCGTCACGCGCTCGCCACGCTTCGCGCCCAGCGCCTTCAGCGCATTGGCGAAGCGGCAGACTTCCCCATGCAGTTCGCGATAGGTCAGCCGGCGCTGACGCGAGGGATCGTCACCTTCCCAGGTGATCGCGACCGTATCGCCCCGTTCGGCCAGATGCCGGTCGAGGCAGTTGGCCGAGACGTTCAGCGTCCCGTCCGCGAACCATTCGATCCCGAAATCGGCTTCGTCGAAGCTGCACCGCGACAGCTGTGTCCAGGGCCTGATCCAGTCGAGCCGCGCCGTCTCCTCGCGCCAGAATGCCTCCGGCTCTTCGATCGAGCGGCGATACTTCTCGGCATAATCTGCAGCATCTACATAAGCTCGGGCAGCCCATTCAGGGGGGACAGCGTGGACTTTGATGGACATTAAACCTCTCTCGGAATCTATTAGAATGAGCGCGCGATCGCTGTCGCTCTTAATGATTCGGTCCGACGCGCAGTCAGGCGAATCGCTCATAAGCGAATTTGCGCAGGTCGATCGAGTGCTTCGATATCTCGACAAGCTTCAGATTTTTGGCGGCGCCCAGTTCATCGAGCCGCACCGCCCGCATCATTGCGGGCACTTACCTTGCTGTTATCGCCCCTCCCTCTTCCATTGGCTATCATGCATACGGTGCACAGTGGTGCCTGTAAATGGGAGACCGTTCTGCGATTCTCGTTTTAGGAAACTCGGACAGCTTTCATCGACGTCATGCTCGTGCTGCTGATCATCTTCATGGTTGCGGCGCCGCTGGCTACAGTGGATGTGAAGGTCGACCTGCCGTCGTCGACCGCACAGCCGCAGCCCAAGCCGGATAACTAGGTGTTCCTGTCGATCAAGTCGGACGGAAACAAGTATATCGGCGACGGTGCAACGAATGATGCTTGTAATTAATCGTGCGCCAAATCCCGAAAATTGCCATTGCCTCTTGATCAGTCGTTTCGCGGTTCGAGCCCCCTGCCTCCCCCAAAAATCTAAAATGAAAGATGAAGCAGTTTGTGCTCCCTGTCAGACATCGTTGTTCAACTGCGCCTCCAGTTCGCCCAGCACGCGATAGCAATCTAACACCTGCGCGACCGAGCTGTTCGGCTCGCGTCCTTCGCGAATGGCGGTGATGAACTCGCGGTCCTGAAGCTCGATGCCGTTCATGCTGGAATCGACCTTGCTGCCATCGATCGGCTCTTCCTTGCCGTTCACCAGATTGTCATAGCGGGCGATATAGGTGCCCGTATCGCCGATATAACGGAAGAATGTGCCGAGCGGACCATCATTGTTGAAGGAAAGCGACAGGGTGCAGATCGCGCCGCTTTCGCTCTTGAGCTGGATCGACATGTCCATCGCGATGCCCAGCTCGAGATGGATCGGCCCCTGCAACGCATGGGCGGAAACGATCCTGCCCGCCTGATAGGCGAAGAGATCGACCGTATGGGCGGCATGGTGCCAGAGCAGATGGTCCGTCCAGCTGCGCGGCTCCCCCTTGGCGTTCATGTTCCTGCGACGGAAGAAATAGGTCTGCACGTCCATCTGCTGGACGTTCAGTTCGCCCGCCTTGATCATGTTGTGCACCCACTGATGCGAGGAGTTGAAGCGGCGAGTGTGGCCGACCATGCAGACGAGGCCGGTTTCCTTCTGCTTCGCCAGCACCGCCTGCGCATCGGCCCAGCTGTCGGCGAGCGGGATCTCGACCTCGACATGCTTGCCCGCGTCCATCGCCTTGATTGCCTGTTCGGCGTGCATCTGGGTCGGGGTGCAGAGGATCACCGCCTCGACATCCTCGCGCGCCAGCACCGCGTCATAATCGGTGGTGACGAAGCCGATGCCATATTTGTCGGCCATCGCCTGCGTGGGTTCAAGGGTGCGGCCGCACAGCGCGACGACCTCGACGCCATCGATATTCTTCAGGCCATCGAGATGCTTTTCGCCAAACGCGCCGCCGCCGACCAGAGCTACCCTAATGGTCTATCCTTTCATCCATTGCGTGACTGAAAACATACAGGAGCATACCAGTTCCTGGATAATTCGGGAGGGTCAAGCGAGCGTGGGCGGTTCGGACCTTCAGACCTGCGATTAATCTCTGCGCTCGCCCGGCGGTGCAATTAGGGTCCGGACCCATTAACGGGATTCCCAACGGGATCGTAGTCTGATTCAATGCCTCCTGCGAGGAGGCGTTGGCGATGGCGGATTTCTTTTGGTTTTCTGATGCCCAGTGGGCGCGGATCGAGCCGCTGCTGCCGACGGGCACGCGTGGCATGAAGCGGGTTGATGATCGCCGGGTGCTTTCGGGGATTGTGCACGCGCTGCAAAGCGGCGGACGCTGGGGTGATTGCCCGCCGGTCTACGGCCCCAAGAAGACGCTCTACAACCGGTTTGTCCGCTGGGCCGAGCGCGGCATCTGGGAGAACATCTTCAGCGCGCTGGCGGGAGCCGAGGACGCGCCGGATCGGCTCTTCATCGATAGCACCTGCATCAAAGCGCACCGCACTGCGGGCGGCGCAAAAGGGGGGCCTTGGCCAATGGTATCGGCCAGACACGCGGTGGTCGCAACACCAAGCTCCATGCCATCTGCGACGTAAGGGGCCGTCCGCTCGTCCTGCTGCTGACCCCCGGAAATGCTCACGATATGCGGGTCGCCAAGCAATGCATCGCGGCCATGCCACCCTCAGCCGAGCTGGTCGGCGACAAGGGTTACGACAGCGACGATCTGCGTCTCTGGCTCGCCTCGCGCGGAACCCAGGCCGTCATCCCACCCAAGCGCAACCGCAAAGTCCAGCTCGACTGCGACACAGCGATTTACAAGCAACGAAACGTCATCGAGCGCATGTTCTGCCGCTTCAAAGACTGGCGCAGGGTCGCCACACGCTTCGACCGAAACATCAAAACCTTCATGGCAACCATCGCCATCGCTGCTACCGTCATCTGGTGGCTCTAATGAGTCCGGACCCTAATTGAACGACCACGACCGGATCTGCGAGGGTGGAAACATCGCCCAAATTGACGACATCGCCTTCGGCGATCTTGCACAGGATGCGACGCATAATCTTCCCCGAACGCGTCTTGGGCAGCGCTGGCGCAAAGTGGATGACGTCAGGCGTCGCGATGGGCCCGATCTCGGTGCGGGTCCACTGGATCAGTTCTTAGCGGACATCGTCAATGATTCGGTCCAGCGTGCAGTCAGGCGAATCGCTCATAAGCGAATTTGCGCAGGTCGATCGAGGGCTTCACGCCCAGCACCAATTCAGCCACCAGCTTTCCGGCAGCAGGTGCCATTGTGAGACCTTCGGAGAAACCTGTGGCGATGACAAGCCCAGGGACCTTGGAGATGGGGCTAAGCACGGGTTTCGTGTCGGCGGTGCTGCTCAATACCCCTCCCCAGGCGGAGCCGACCTTCAGGTTCCGGAACGCGGGAACATTCGCCCGCATCTTGGTCAGCGCACGCTCTACGATGCGCATATTGATCTCGGGTTCGAGAATGCGGCGCTTTTCGAAGGGGCTGACCTCATCTGCGCGCCAACTGCCCGGGGCCATCAACTCTTCGAAAAAATATGCCCCGAGCCGGGGGCGCACTTTCCAGCCGGCATTGGCAACCTCCATGGCCGAGAGCATTTCCCGCAAATAGCGGAAGGACTGCGGCGTGACCGGGGCTGACGCTTCCATCAGCGACGTGGTGAAGCCGCCATCTATCTGGCGACGCCATGTCGTGTTTTCGAAGATGCCGTTCGTCGCTGGTCCCTCCACCCCATAGAAGCTCGCGCACCACGAAAAGAGGTTGCCGACCGGCAGCCTGTAGCCCAGGTTTTGCAGAAACGCGGTCGACCAGGCTCCGCCGGCAAGCACGACATTTCGGGTCCTGATCGGCCCATGTTCGGTGACGACGCCGGAAACAGCGCCACCTTCGGTTTCGACCGTCCTCACCGCACAGGGCGCCACTATGGTCGCACCGCGAGCGACCGCGCCGAGCGCCAGGGCCGGTGCGACAAGAGGCGGTTCGGCCGAGCCATCGGTCGGATCATATATGGCGCCGAACCAGGACGGCTCCGTGGCCGCTAGCTTCGCTGCTTCCCTGCCATCCAACAAGCGGGCGCCCGGTGATAAGCTGCCCGCATCTTTGATCCAGTGCTCCCAGAAATGCCGATCTTCCTCGCCCGCGATCTGCATCAGCAGACCGTTTTGGCGGAAGCCGCTTTCCTGACCCGTCAGCGCGTTGACCTGCGGCCAGATCTGCTTAGCGAGATTGGTGATAGCCAGTTGATCAGGTTCCATGCCGAGACTGAAGACATGCCCGACCGAACGGCCCGACGCTTCGCCGGCGACCGCGCCCTTCTCGCATAAGACGACCGACAGTCCCGCTTCAGCCAAAAAAAGTGCAGCGGCGGTGCCTATATTGCCGCCACCAATAATAACGACATCGGCGCTCGCAGGCGGCTTTGCGATTGTCTTAATAACGCGGGCGCGAGATCGGCCTTTTGCGACTTCAGAGCCCGGACCGATCAGTACCGCGGCAGCGACCCCGGCAGCCCCGATCCCAGCTCCTGCCAGCAATCGACGGCGCGATATTCCCATCTATCATGCTCCCCCATCTGATTCTTCAGGAGCGCATCTTGGAACTCCCTGCGAAATTGCCGTTGCGTATCGGCATTTCCGGGGCAGGAAACTTACTCCCACCCCGGAAGCCGGATCAGAAGTGTCCGCTCAGCGTCACTCCGAAGGTGCGCGGCTCGCCGGGGAGGCCCTCACTATAACCAACCTGGGACACATCGAACATATCCTGGAAATAGCGCTTGTTTCCGATGTTCTTGATCCAGGCGGCGATTTCGACCTTGTCGTTCACTTCGACCGAAGCGCGCGCACCAAACAACCAGTAGGAGGGCTCCTGAAGGAAGGCGTAGTTCAAGGGGCTGAAGTCCGTCTTGGAGCGATAGTTCGCATCAGCCTGCAGAGCAATGGTGCGCTCACCGATCGGAATCTCATAACGCACCATGAGCTGCGTCGTGAATTTCGGCGCGTTGGGCAGACGATTGCCGTCGCAATCGTCACCGGCAGGCGTACATGAGAGGAAGCTCTTATATTTAGCGTCAAGCAGCGAGAAGTTTCCGGAGAAGGTTAGACCCTGTGTCGGACGAATCGTGATTTCCCCATCAAGCCCCCATACACGCGCTTGGGCGTTTGCGAGGCGGGCCACACCCGTGTCGAAGATGGTTTCCTGCTTATCCTTGTAGTCGTAGTAATAACCCGCGAGGTTCAGGGTGATGGCACGGTCGAGGAAATCGGATTTCAAGCCGATCTCGAAGGCGTTGACCGTTTCGGGCTTCACGAAGCCAGCGGTAGCAGGATTGTCGGAGCCGACGTTGAATTCGGCGCCCTTGAAGCCACGGCTTGCGGTCGCATAGACCATGAGATCGTCATTCGGCTTGTAGCTGAGCGAGATTCTCCCGCTCAGGCTGTTCGAGCTATCCTTGACGCCGTTGACCGAGAAATCCGGGATCAGGCCAAGATCGTTGACGATATCCGCATAGCCGATGGTCAGGCGATTGTCGGGCACGAAGAAGTAATGATCGAAATCGACGACTTTTCGGTCGTTGCTGTAACGGAGCCCGACCGTGAGGTCCAACTGTGGCGTCAGGCGATAGGAGCCTTCCGCGAACAGCGCCTTGCTGGTGGTGACCTGCTCGTACGCAGCGCCAAAGCCGATGCCGAAGCCGGTAAGCGACACAGGCGCGGTTGCGCGCAGCTTTTCCCGGAAATAGAAGGCGCCCGCGACATAGCGGAAGTCAGGATTGCCGTTGCTGGCGATCCGGATTTCCTGTGAGAACTGGCGCGGCCGCGCTGTGTCCTGAAGCACGATCAAGTTGCCGACCGAACCATCGGGGTCCTGCGTATCGAGCACGTCATTGTGATAATAGGAGGTCGCGGACGTCAACGTCGCGCCGCCAAAATCATAGTTCAGCGACAGGGCACCACCATAAACCTCGTTCTTCTCGGGCGATTGCCCGCGCCTCAGGTTCGACTGAATCGCGGTTTTGCTGTGATTGAGATCGGGCGTGTCGAGACCGGATTCGATGAAGAGGTTCGTACAGCCCGGTGCCGTGCCGACCGTCGGGTTGGCGCAAACCCCGGTATAATAGGGTCCGAAATCGGGATCGAAGCCGATCGTCGACGGGTCAGCATAATCGATGCGCTTGTAGCGCATATTGTCGCTGTTCGATCGGCCATAGGTTCCGGTCAGCAGCATCGAAAAGCGGTCGGTGGGTTCGATCGCGAGAGTCGCGCGCACCGCCTTGACGTCGCGGTCGACGAGGCGATCGCCGTTGATATAGTCGCGAAACATTCCGCCGCGATCGACGGAATAGCCCGCAATTCGCAGGGCCGCGATGTCGCCGAGCGGAACCGACACGGCTGCTTCGGCCTTTACATAACCGTAGTTCCCGACTTCCAGACTTGCATTGCCGGTTGCGGCAGCACCGACGATCGGCTTGGTCGTGACAAACTTGATGGCGCCGCCAGTCGTGTTACGGCCGTAAAGTGTCCCCTGCGGCCCCTTCAGCACCTCGACGCGCTCAATATCGAAGGCAGAGAAGCCGTTGAGTGACTGAGCATTGAGATAGGTATCATCCAGATAGACCGCGACCGCCGGTGACGAACTGTACGCGACATTCGCGTTGCCGACCCCGCGAACGAAGACATTGTTTCGCGTGGTGGAGGAGCCGGCCTTCCAGGTCAGGCCCGACACGAGCTTGGCGACATCGCGATTTTCGACGACGCCCCGCTCGGCGAGCGCATCGCCGCCGATCGCGGCGATCGACATCGGAATATCCTGGACGTTCTCGGTGCGCCGCCGCGCAGTCACGAGGATTTCGTCGTTCCGGGTGGCTGCATTGTCGTCACCGGCCTGCGCGGCAGGCTCAGCTTGCTCGGCATGCGCCGCAACCGCAAAGCACAATGCGCTCGTTCCCAGAAGCAGGCCGGTGGCAAGACGCAGGGCGCCCCTCCCGGCGATAGCTGACGAGCGCGAAAATATCGTCCCCATGGACTCCTCTCCCCTTTTGCTGATTTGGGCTTGTTGTCATAGTTTTGTATACCGTCGACCGTATGTCAAGCAGGAAGTGCGCCCAGGCTTCACGCGTTTCGAAGTGAGGGAATCATGCCACGCGATGGACGACGGACGACCGAGGTTGTGGGCGTTATTAGCGCGACAGGCCGAGATTCAGGGTCATTAGAAAATGGCGGTAGACGCTCTCGATCGTCGTTTCGTCGAACCGATCGCGGGCGATACTGTCTTCCACGCATCCACGCAGACCAGCGAACAGAAAGACCGCGCAGGCCTGTGATGCCGGTGCCGAAAGATCCAGCTCCTCATCCGGTCGGCACAGGAGCGCCGCGAGGCTGGTGACAAGGGGAAACGTGCCCCAGGTCGCCGCCGGGCGTGCGCCGTAGAGGGCATAATTCTCCACGAAGTCACCGCAGACATCTTCAACCCAAATGCGCAATCGGGACGCGCATTCTTTCTCGGGAACGCCGGCCAGCTTCTTCTTGATGGCACTGGCGAGCCGGCATGCGTGTCGGTCGACGACCGCGGACAGAAGCAGTTCCCTGCTCGCAAAATAATGGTATACTGTGCCCTTTGCGATCCCGGCCGCTTCGGCAACGGTGTCGATGCTGAAGCCCGGCGTTCCCCGAACGGAAAGGATGCACTCGGCAGCGTCGAGGATGTTGGTCAATCGTTGCGAGGGCTGCCGACGCCCGCGGGGAGCGCCGCTGGCCCGCGGTGCTTGCGTCACGTCCGTTTCGGCAAAGACCATCACCCCACGCTCCCTTCGCCGGCCCTGGCAGCAGCCAACACTCGAGTTCCCGCGCGCTTAGCCCTCAGGCGTCAATTGATCCATGAGCCGGGCGATTTCCTCGGTATGCCAGATGTCGATAATCCGGCCGTCCCGGATCCGGAAAATATCGGAGCCCGCAAATTCGATCCACCGGTTGGTAGGCGCGTATCCGGCGAATTCTCCGGTATGTTTCGCGCGAAGGACCCAATGATCGACCACCAGATCGCCGACGGCGAACAGGTGAACGATCTCGTATTTCTGCTCGGTGAAGCCCGCCTTCATCATCCTGACCACCTCGGTGATCGCCGCCAGGCCGCTCCCTCCGCCGGGCGCCTGATTATGATCGATGAAGTCCGGTGCGTAGAGCTCGGGTCCGATCTCCGCTTTGCCGTCCTGCCAGAACTCGAGAATATGGCGCCGGATGAGCGCGAGATTGGCCGCTTCGAGGACCGACGCGGGCGCAGGATCGTCTTCCGCGCGCGGCGCCGCATCGGCCGCGCTGAACATCTCCGGGCGAAGCCCATCGTGCGATGCGATCGGGCCGGGCGTGTTGATCTCCGCAACGGCCAGCCAGTGCGCACCCTCCTTGCGGAAGGTCGTGACGAAATGTCCGGTTTCGACAGTATAGCCTCCCCCGTTCGCACGGGGGTTATGCTGGACATAGCGACCGTGAACATAGCCGGTGCCCCCGTCCTCGCTCACTGTCGCGCGATCGACGGCCCAGGCAAGAGCGAAATTGGGATCGCCCAGGATCTCGTGAATGAACGGGCCGAACACGGAAAGTCCCTGCGCAGCCGGTTCGCCCGGCACGAAAAGGACCGCTTCGGGTGCGTAATGGGCAAGGATACCATGGGCATCCCGTTCGGACCATTTACGGCCCCAGTCGACTACAGTGTCGCGCAGAGCGGCCTCGGCGGAGTTCATAACCATTCCGTTCGCCTTTGCGTAAACGGGTCGCGGGGCCATACTCGCTGCGATGAGCGAAAGAGAGAAGATCGCGACTCCAATCGCAGTCCGCATGGCCCGCCCCTTTATGCCTTGATAGGATGAGCCTTCAGGAAGGCGATCGCACTCGGGTTATATTCCTCGGCATGTTCGTGCTGCGGCCAGTGACCGCATTCGTTGTAGATGATGATCTCCGACCCCGGAATATTCTCGTGCATTTCGGTCGCTTCCTGAACGCCGCCGAACGGATTGTTGGTGCCCCAGATCACCAGCACAGGCGTCTTGATCTTGTTGAGGTCTTCCGGGCGCAGGATGTTGCGCTGACGAATCTCCATATTCTGCAGCGACAGCAGATTGTGGATGTTCGCGACGAAGTCAGGCGCGTGATAGATCGCGTGACGGACCTGGACCAACTCCTCGCTCACATCCTTCTCCGGATTGTGCATCAGCAGATGCAGGCGCTTGCGGGTCAGTTCGATATCGTCGGTCTGGACCGCCAGCGTGGTGCTGGTCTTGATCCGCTCCATGATCTCGGGATTGGCGCGGGTCCCGCCAGCGGCGATCAACTGGATGCTGGCGACCCGTTCGGGATGGTTGATCGCGATCCACGCGCTGGTCCAACCACCGAGGGATTCGCCGGCGAGGTGCGCCTTCTCGATACCCATCGCATCGAGATAGTCGATGACGTGCTTGCCATATTTGTATATTTCGTACTGCTCGTTCGGCTTGTCGGTATAGCCGTGGCCGAGGGCATCGATCGCATGGCACCGGAAACCGGCCTTCACATGCGGCACGATATTGCGCGAAAAGGCTTCCAGATGGCCGCTGGTGCCGTGGAGCATCACCACATCTTCGCCCTCGCCCGCGACCAGCGCGCGGGTCCTGATGTCGCCCGCATCGACGAATTTCACGCAGAATTCGATGCCGGTAAGGTCAGTCCAGATAGTCATCTTTCCTCCTGTCAATTGGGTGTCACCACAGCCACTGCCATGCCGGTCAGCCATTCGGGCATGGGCGAATAGACCAGCACGTCCGCCGGTCGATTGCTGCAAATCTGTGAGAGTGCGATCCACGCGCGGATCTCGTTGCCGCCGTTGCCGGCCTTGAGTACCAGCTCCTCATCGCCAAGTTCATCGAGAATGCGGCGCAAGCCCTCGCTTTCGAAGCGGGCGAGAAACCAGCGGTCGAATTCTTCGTTCAGCCTGGGCGGAGCGTTGACGATGATCGAGCGTCGCCGTGTTTCGAATTCCTGCCAGCGTCCCCGCCCTTCTTTCCACGAATGGGCGATGAACTCTTCATCGTCGCCTTCGGGGCGGCGCCAGTCCGGAAACGGGAGAGCGTGCGAGAGGCCCCCGGTGGCGATGACAGCCACACGGTCGACGGACGTGAGAGATTCCAGCACGCCGCGTAGCGCCTCACCGAAGCGGGACACGCGGCCCAGGGTTGGCAGAGGTGGCGCGAAGCAGTTGATGACGATCGGGATGATCGGAACATTCAGCTCGGGCATGAGCCACTGGACAGCATGGCTGATACCGTGATCGACGGACAGCTTGCTTGAGAAGGCGCAATCGAAATCCCGCGCCATCATCCCTTCGCAAACAGCCAAGGCCGTTGCGGGATTGCAGGGCAGAGCCCCTGCCGGGGTGCCATGCTCGCCGGCGGCGATCACCTCGCCGACACCAATGGTGAAGGCAGGCATAAGATCGAGCCAGAAGCCGCGAAAATGATTGGAGCCGAGGATGACGACAGCATCGGGCCGCGCTTCATGGAGCATTGCCGCCGCCTGCCCAAGGGCGTCCCTGAATGCATGGGCGCGCGGGAGATGATCGACCTTGTCCCACTGCGTGTTCATCAGCGTCGTGTGGGACGCGGCCACACCCAGAACTATTTCCGCCACAACAAGCTCTCCTGGGCCAATATTGGGGGGCGTCGGCCCCGCTGGTCGGACCGATGCCACCAGACCAATCCCCTTCCTGGGCCTTTTCCTCTTTCGGCGATCGAAATCTTGCTCTCGCTGCAAACAGAGATTGACCTGATCCCCTTGGCATAGTGTATACCGTCGACAACTGGAGTTGTCTATGCAGTCGAAGCAATCGGATGAAATTTCCTGGGATCCTGAAAGCGGCACCCTGACGCAGTCGGGGATTCGCTATGTTCTCATGCGGCCCGATGTGGTGATGGGGGCGGCAGAACATTTGCCGAACCCGGAGCAATTCGTGGCTGCGATCGGCGAATCAGCTTTCGAAAATGCCCGTGATTCCTTTCTGCGCTATCGGCAATCGGGCGCTCTCAACGGCGGGGATCCGATCGACCATGCCTGCGGCATGGCCGGGAAGCTCGGTTGGGGGCTCTGGGAGGTCAGCGAACGGCGCGCAGACGGGTATACGGTGTCCGTTTTCAACAGCCCCTTCGCCATTCCCGCGCAGAACAACCCGGTCCCGATGTGTGGCTGGATCACCGGCGTCCTGCGCGCGGTGTGCCTCGCCAATCACCGAAAGGCCAGTCATGTGCGCGAGACATGCTGCGCGGCGCAGGGCCACGCCCATTGCACTTTCGAGATTCTGTTCGAAGACTAGCACGACTTTGGCAGACTTTGGGGTGGCCTGGTGGTCGGCGGATTTCTGATTTTAATGCCTGAGGGTCAGGCATTGCCGCTATGAGGCTCAAGCATCCTGTCGAGAGGCACGACGAAGTATCGTATTTCGGCGTCGTCTACAGTTCGTTGAGCCGCCGAACGCCATGCGCTCTCGGCGCTGAGATAGTCATTATAGACACCGACGAATTCTACTTCGTCCGGTGCAGCGAACCTGTTCGATCGCGGATCAAGAAGGCGTCCGCCCAGCACAAGATGCATTTCGCTTACCACCTCTGGTCCGCTTCTGTAGAGTACAAGGTCGCTGGTCCGATGGCGGACCGATCTTGCTTCAATGCGTGAAGGTCAGTTTGCTGCCGTCGACAAACCGCGAGTACCGATAATATTTGAGGTCCACGGATGGCGTCTCGTTGGTGACGAGCTGCGCGATCAGCTTGCCCGCCGCCGGTCCCATCGTAATGCCATAGGTAAAGCCCGCTGCCATGAAGAGGCCTGGGCGGACCGGTACGGCGCTCAGGACCGGGATATTGTCGGGCGTGACCGTCAACGCTCCACCCCAACGCTCGACGATATCGACCTTGCCGATCGCGGGAAATGCCTTGCGCATGTTCGTGACAATCTTGTCGAGCAAAGGTTCGTTGATCGACGGCTGCAACACCCGGTTTTTCTCGAACGGCGATATCTCATCGAGATCCCAGTGCCGCCCCGAGAAAAGTTCGGAGAAAAAGTAGGAGCCGAGGTGCGGCTCCACGTCCCAGGGCGGATTGAGGATGACGTCCCTGAACGCCCAAAGATTCGAGATGAGGGCGGGCGTAACCGGGATACGGCCGCTTGTCGCACCAAAGCTGTATGTTCCATCGATATGCCGGCGCGCGATTGCCGCGGGCACTTCGAAATTCCCCGGAAAGGCTTCAGGCGCATGTTCCAGACGGACCCTGGCGAGGGACGAGAACATATTGGCCGTCGGGAACCGGACTCCAAAGCTCTCCAGCAGCTTGCTCGACCAGCAACCGCCCGCAACGATCACCGTGCCGGTCCTGATCGTGCCCTTCTCCGTCACCACTCCGGAGATTTTCCCTGCCGTGGTCTCAAAGCCCCGGACCGCGCAACCGACATAAATCTTCGCGCCACGTTTCCGGGCGCCCTCAGCGATAACGGGCGTTGCCAGCACAGGCTCTATGCCGCCATCGCTCGGATCATAGAAAGCTCCGGCCCACGGACTGGCGGAAGGCAGCATTGCGTTCGCCTGCGCGCCGGAAAGCAACCTCGCATTTGTCGCCTTCGACGACGCGGCCGACAACCAGCCTTCCCAATCGTCAGCCCCGGATTTTTCGAGGAAGGGAATGACAAGTCCGTTCGCACGGTAGCCAGTCTCCCCCCCCACAGCCTCGTTCATCCCGGCCCATAGTGACTTGGACAGTGCGATAAGATCGAGCTTGCCGGGATCAAGACCCGCCGAGGAAACCTGCCCCTGCGCGCGACCACTGGCTTCACCCGCGATCGCCCCCTTCTCGCAGAGGACGACATCCACACCCTTTTCGGCGAGATAGAGAGCCGCACAAACGCCAACGATGCCACCGCCGACGATTACGACGTCGGCCGCTGGTGGCAGCGTGGTGTCTCCAGCGAAGGGGGCGGCGCGCGATTTTCCTTCAACGATGCTCCCACCCGGCCCGGATAATTTATAGGCGCCAACGCCCAAGGCAGCGACACCCGCAAGGCCGCCATATTTCAGCAATTTGCGGCGGTTGAGCGCCATGCACTTTTTCTCCGAGCCGGTTGGTGACGACTGCGATCAATCCGGCGCCCAGGTTCCCTTTTGCGCGATCAGCCATTCTCCATCGACTTTGTGGAGGATAAGGACCGTGCGCATATCCTTGCCTTCGAGCTGGTTCTCTTCCAGCGTTGCACGCGACAGTGTCCCGAACTGCTCGGTTTCGACGATCCTGCCGCTGTAATTGGGGCTGTGCTCGCTCGTCGGCGCGATCTTGCGCATATAATCGGCGATGAAGTCCCCAGCCTTCGGGATGACCATGAACTGGCCACCGAAATGCCCGGTCATCACAGCTTCGGGATGGAAAGCCGACTGGACCTTGGCGATATCGGTTTCGAGGATGCCGTTGACGTAACGATGGACGGTAGCTTCGATAAGTGCGCTTTCATCGGACATGATTTTCCGCCTTTCAGAATCTGGTGTGGTGATCTCGCCTCAGAACATCATGGTGGGTTTGATCGGAACGTCCGGCTTCAGATCGAGATCGAACGGCTTCTCGCAAGGCTGATCGAAGCAACTGATAGCGACGGTCGCCTCGCCCCACGGAAAGATGGGCCAGTTCAGGATCGTCGGCCCAAGCCGAATCCATTCGCCCGCCGGACAATAGACGACCCCCTGCAAGTCGTCGGAGATCCAGACGCCCTTAACGATGGCACCGGAATAGACGAAATGCACGTCGTTCACGAGGACATGATGCGGGGTGAGATAGTCCGCGATTTCCTTTTCCGACAGCACGAAGGACTCGACCTCTTCCGGGGTCGTGCGATCGCGCAGCGCCATCAGGAACGAGCCGTCCTCCTTGGGCGAAGGAATGACCGCACCCACCCGGCGATAGGTGTAGCCCTGGTCTTCCGACCAGTCGAAATCCTCCTTGGGGAAATTGTCGAGAACATAGAGCGCATCGGCCTGCGACAGCGGCTGCGCGAAAGCGGCGACTTTTTTGCGCACCTCGGGATCGAGGGCGAAGGCGCCGACTTCCAGCGGTGCGACGAAGCGGTTGATGTCCTCGAAGGTCGTGTAGATACGGCCGTCCGAAAGTCTGAGAAATGCCATGATCGTCCTCTGTTTATGTCGAAATGGTGGGATGGAGCGGCGTCAGCTCAAGTTGATGACGCTCGCCTTGAGATTGCAGTTTGCCAGCACCGACTCTTTGCCGAGGTCATGACCGATGCCGGAATTCTTGATGCCACCGAACGGCAGCGCCATGTCGAGCACGTTGTGCACGTTGACCCAGACGGTGCCGGCGCGAAAACCGCGCGTGAACGCGTGAACCTTGTTGACGTCCTGGGTCCAGATGCTCGCGCCCAGCCCATATTCGGTATCGTTCGCCAGCCTCAGCGCTTCGTCCTCGTCGTCGAAGGCCATGACCGACAGCACCGGGCCGAAAATCTCCTCGCGCACCACGCGCATGTCCTGCCGCGCACCGGCAAGCACCGTCGGCCTCACATAAGCGCCCACATGATCGGGCGCGCCGCCGCCCGCGACGACCTCGGCCCCCTGCTCGCGCCCGGATTCGATATAGCCCAGCACGCGTTCCTGCTGACGCTTCGAGACCAGCGGCCCCATCTGCGTGTCGGGGTCGAGGCTGCTGCCGAGCACCATGGCATTCGCAATCTCGGCGATGCCCGCCACGACCTTGTCGTGGATCGAGCGATGGACATAGAGGCGCGAGCCCGCGCAGCAGTTCTGCCCATGGTTGGCGAAGATCGCGAGCGCGCCGCCGGGAATGGCATTGTCCAGGTTCGCATCCGCGAGCATCACCATGGGCGACTTGCCGCCCAGTTCGAGCGTCACCTTCTTGAAGCTGCGCGCGGCAACCTCGGCGATCTCGCGCCCGACCGCCGTCGAGCCGGTGAAGGAAATCTTGTCGACCTGAGGATGGGCGACAAGCGCCTTGCCCGCATCCCGCCCGGTCCCGGTGATAATGTTCACCACGCCATCGGGTATGCCCGCTTCCATGACCAAACGGCCAAAATGAAGCGCGCCAAGCGGCGTCATTTCCGAAGGCTTTATGACGATCGTGCAGCCCGCCGCGAGCGCCGGAGCCATTTTCCAGGCGACCTGACAGAGCGGGACGTTCCAGGGCGTGATAGCCGCAACGACACCCACCGGCTCATAGCGGGTGTAGGCAAAGGTCTGGAGGCCCGGAGCATAGGGAATGGTAAGGTCGATCGTCCGGCCTTCCAGCTTGGTCGCCCAGCCCGCCATATAGCGCAGGCATGTCGCCGACAGATCGCTGTCGAACGCTCTTGCGACACCGAAAGAGCGGCCGCTCTCGACCGCCTCGATCTGTGCGAAGAGATCTGCGTCGCGCTCGACCAGATCGGCCAGTTTGAGCAACAGCCGCTCGCGTTCGCCGGGCGTCATACGCGGCCAAGTCCCTTCATCGAAAGCACGGCGGGCGGAAAGAACGGCGCGCTCGACGTCTTGGGCGGCGCTGGCAGGCACTTCCCCCACCACGGCCCCATTGGTAGGATCGATGATGCTCAGCGTCTCACCAGAAGCGGCGTTCACGAAATCGCCGCCGATCAGCATCGGCTGCTTTTTGAATAGAAAATTGCGGGTCGCCGGTATCAGGCGATCATAATCGTTGCTCAGAGCACTCATTGTTGGAAATGCCTCTCCCTGGTGGCTTCCTTTTACGGTATCCGGTATACAACTTGCTGTCAACGACGATCAGCCGATCGGGAGATCAAGCTTGCATGGCGGTCAAATTCACCGTTATGTAGACAAAGAACAAAATGGCACGGCAGCTTTTTCGCATTTCGCGGGGCCGCATGAACTCCGCTTCCGTCCCGGCGCACCGTTTGGAGCATATGATCGATTATGGAAGGCAGTATCCAGATTCAGCGCGCGGCACCCCTTCGCGAACAGGTGACGGAAGCGGTTCTTCAGTTGTTGACGAATGGCGATCTGGGACCCGGTTCGCGTGTGACCGAGCAAAGCATATCCAGAATGCTCAGCGTGTCGCGCACCCCGATCCGCGAGGCGCTCGGCAGGCTCGCCCAGCGCGGCATTCTCCAGGTCCGGCCCGGTGGCGGCTATGTCGTTCCGCTGCCCTCGGTCAAGGACCTGCACGACGTGATTGCCGTCCGCATGCTGCTTGAGCCCCCGGCCGCGCGGATGGCGGCCGAGGAGTTCGGCGAGGAGCAGATCGAAGCGATCGACCACGCGATCGGCGAGGAGGGAGACTCGATATCGGTCAAGAATCCCACGCGATTTGCCCTTGCCAATGAAGCGTTCCGTGAGGCCATCTTCGGCGCGGTATCGAACAAGGCTCTGCGCGCGGCGATTGCCCAGTTCAACTCGCATCTCCATTTCATCCGCGCCGCCACCTTGAAGGACACCGAGATCCGCAAGGAGATCGTTGTTCGGCAGAAACAGATTCGCGACGCAATCGCCAAGCGCGATCCGGACATGGCGGAAGCGCTCTGGAAATCCTATCTGCGTCTGTCCGAGGATTCTCTCCTCGCGGCGCTGCACGCCTGGGAAGCGACGGAGAATTGCGGAAAATAGGCAATTGCGGCGCTGCCGTCACCCCAGTGAGAGCGCCTAGGTTTCGGACATGCGCCGCGCCGCATCATCGAATTCCCGCCAGATTGCTGCCGACCGGGCGTTGCGGATCGGACGATAGCGCCCATTGTGAAGAGCCTCGATCCGACTCGCCCCATCCTTGCGCCTGACGATCAACGTTTGTACCGAATCTGTGGCGGCGCCCGCCCTCGCCCTGCCGGCCTCACAGATCCCGCCTCGTGTCAGGATGAGTTGGAGATCGGGTCCAAGGGCGCGCGCCATTGTCACCTCCATGGCGAGCGCCGTGCCGCGCAACGGGCCCTCGAACGCCACTTGGTGAAAGGTCCCTATCGCCTCGCGGCCGATATGGACCGATCCGTCGAAGGCAACGAACAATCCCGATTCGGTAAAATGAGCGGCGAATTTGCGGCCGTCGGCCTCATGCCAGGCCGACGCCATCGACGCCAGCAGCTGTTCGGGATCCACTCCGCTGTCCTTCAGGCCGCTTCGAGACGTACGGGTGCTGCCGGCTCGGTCACATTCGCCTGGATGCGTTCGAGCACTTCTCTCGGCAAGGCTTCGGTCGCCCGGTCGTGCGCGTCCGCGGAGTCCCACAGTTCTTCGAGCCGGAATGCGAACGGCCGCTCGACATAGGTGAGCAGCCTGCAGCCCTGAAAGCCCGCCACCGGCTTGAGCCGCGCCTCGAGATCGGCGAGCGCGGCACGCAGCGCAGCGACCTTTTCCGCGTCGGTGACAAGTTCGAATGAAAAGACGATCATCTGTACCTCCTCCAAATGCGATGGATTGTGTTCAGCTCTTGAGAACCGCCTGCATGAAGGCATCGGCGTTACCGGAATCGTCGAGGCGGCCGATCATGCGCTGCGTCAGCGACACCAGGGCGACATTCCTCGCAGGATCGCCGAACAGGGCCGTTCCGGTCCCGCCCCACCAGCCATACCGACCCGGCACAGCGGAAATCGCATCCGGCGCTGTCGAAACGCACAGGCCAAGGCCGAAGCCGTGGCGCTCCCAGAATCCGGCAAAAACCGGCGAGCCTGCCTTGGCGTCCCCGGAGACCTGATCGCGCGTCATCTCCCGGATCGCAGAGGGCGACAGAAGCTGCCGTCCGCTGGCGACCCCGCCGTCGAGCAATAGTCGCCCGATTTTGCCGAGATCGTCGGCCGTGGAGATCAGCCCACCGCCGCCCCGCTCCATCGCTGGCGCAAGCGTCCGATCGGCCTGCCAGTCAGGCACTTCGTGAAATCGATAGGGTCCGGCGTCGGCATAGATCCGCGCCAGGCGATACTCCTGCCCCTTCGGCACGGCAAAGCCGGTGTCCGTCATGCCGAGGGGTTCGAATATCCGCCGCGCCATAAACGCCCCGAGCGGCTCGCCCGAGACCCGTTCGATGAGGATCCCTGCCAGTTCCAATCCGAGGTGGTAGAGCCATCGGCTTCCCGGATCGAACATCAAAGGAAGATCCACGATGCGGTCGATCAGCTCGGCGGAAGAAAGACTAGCAGTCCAGCTCGTGACTTCGCGCCTGTGCATGATGTCGATCAGCGGTGATGCCGCAGTCTGTCCGAAGAAGCTGCCCATGCCGTTGGTCATGGAGAGCAGATGCCGAAGGCTGACCTCTTGTGCCGACGGCCTGATCTCGGTCACAGGCCCATAAATGTCCCTTACCACCGGCTTCCCGGCGATCTCCGGAAGCCACCGCCCCACCGGCTCGTCCAGATCTATCAGGCCGTCATCGACGAGCATCATGGCCGCTATGGCGGTGACGATCTTCGTGACCGACGCAATACGAAACAGCGTATCGCGCGCCATCGGGATGCGGCGCGAGATGTCACCGTAGCCCGCTGCCCAGCATTCGACACGGTCAGGATAGGCCGCCAAGGCGACGATGCCAGGCGCATGGCCTGCTGCGACGCGCCCGTCGAGCACGTCTCCCCAAGCGGGGCGTTGCATCGTCGCTGTTTCCCTGACCGCTGTCATGGACGTTCGGGTCAGCTTTTCACCAGATCGAGAGCGACATCGACGATCATGTCTTCCTGTCCGCCGACCATCTTGCGGCGGCCGACCTCGGCGAGGATGGTGCGGGTGTCGAGGCCATGGTCGGCCGCGGCCTTCTCGGCATGGCGCAGGAAGCTCGAGTAGACCCCGGCATAGCCCAGCGTCAGCGTCTCGCGGTCGACCCGCACCGGGCGGTCCTGCAGCGGCCGCACCAGCTCCTCGGCCGCGTCCATCAGCGCATAGAGATCGCAGCCATGGTTCCACCCATAGCGGTCGGCTGCGGCGATGAAGACCTCAAGCGGCGCGTTGCCGGCGCCCGCGCCCATGCCGGCAAGGCTCGCGTCGACGCGGATCGCCCCGTTCTGCACCGCGACGATGCTGTTCGCGACGCCGAGGCTGAGATTGTGGTGGGCGTGGACCCCGCGCTGCGTCTCGGGCTTGAGCACCCGGTCATAGGCCTGCAACCGCGCGGCATATTCGTCCATGTTCATCGCCCCGCCGCTGTCGGTCACATAGACGCAGTGCGCGCCGTAGCTCTCCATCAGCAAAGCCTGCTGCGCCAGCGCCTCGGGCGTGGTCATATGGCTCATCATCAGGAAGCCCGCGACGTCCATGCCGAGGCCCCGCGCCGCCTCGATATGCTGTTTCGACACGTCGGCCTCGGTGCAATGGGTGGCGATGCGGACCGAGCGCACGCCCATCTCATAGGCATGGCGAAGATCGTGGACCGTGCCGATGCCGGGCAGCAGCAGCGTCGTCAGCACGCTATGCTCCAGCACTTCGGCCACCGCGCCGATCCAGTCCCAGTCGGTATGCGCGCCAAAGCCGTAGTTGAAGCTCGAGCCCTGCAGCCCGTCGCCGTGCGCGACCTCGATCGCGTCGACCTTCGCCTTGTCGAGCGCCCGCGCAATCGCCTGGACATGCTCGATGCCATATTGGTGGCGGATCGCGTGCATGCCGTCGCGCAGGGTGACGTCCTGGATATAGAGCTTGGTCGTGGCCGGATCGAACGTCATGCCGGGGTTCCTTCGTGCAGGCGGGTGGCGATCTTCTCGGCGGTCCTGAGCGCGGCCGAGGTCATGATGTCGAGGTTGCCCGCATAGGCGGGCAGGTAATGGGCGGCGCCCTCGACCTCGAGGAACACGCTGACCTTGAGGCCGGTATATTCGCCGCCCATCTCCGGGATGCGCAGCGGGCGGTTGGAGCCGATATGCTCGAACTGCACCGCCTGCTTGAGGCGATAGCCCGGCACATAGGCCTGCACCTCGGCCACCATCTCCTCGACGCTGCGGCGGATCGCGTCCTGGTCGGCCTCGTCGCACAGGCAATAGACGGTGTCGCGCATGATCAGCGGCGGCTCCGCCGGGTTGAGGATGATGATCGCCTTGCCGCGCGTCGCGCCGCCGACGTCGACGATCGCCTGGCTCGTCGTCTCGGTGAACTCGTCGATATTGGCCCGCGTCCCCGGCCCCGCGCTCTTCGAGCTGATCGAGGCGACGATCTCGCCGTAATGCACCTTGGCGACCCGGTTGACCGCCGCGACGATCGGGATCGTCGCCTGCCCGCCGCACGTCACCATGTTGACGTTGGGCGCATCGAGGTTGGCGCCGCCGTTGACCGGCGGGATCGTATAGGGCCCGATCGCCGCCGGCGTCAGGTCGATCATCCGCTTGCCGGCGGCGAGCACCAGCTCGCTGTTGCGCTGGTGCGCGCCCGCCGACGTCGCGTCGAAGACGATCTCGATCTGGGCGAACTCCGGCATCTTCAGCAGCCCGTCGATGCCCTCCGCGGTGATCGGCACCCCGAGCCGCTCGGCCCGCTTCAGTCCGTCCGACTCCGGGTCGATCCCGACAAACGCCCCCATCTCCAGAACATCCGACAACCGCATGATCTTGATCATCAGATCGGTCCCGATGTTCCCCGAACCGATAATCGCTACCTTCGTCTTGCTCATGCCGATCAGGCCTTTCCGTATGTGAAACCGACGGTGCCCAGACCGCCGATCGTTGCTGACACCTGCTGCCCAGGTGTCAACGCGACCATCGGCCCCAGAGCACCCGTCAACACGATGTCGCCGGCACGAAGCGGCTCACGACGCTCGGCAAGAATATTGGCCAGCCAAGCGGCGGCCTTGAGCGGATGGCCTAGGCACGCCGCGCCCGCGCCGATCGAGACGACAGCGCCGTCGACCTCCAGCACCATTCCGCAGGTATAGAGGTCGAGGCCCGCCAAGGGCTTCCTCTCACTTCCAAGCACGAAAAGAGCCGAAGAACCATTATCGGCTACGGTATCCGCGAAGGTGATCTTCCAGTCCGCAATCCGGCTGTCGACAATCTCGATAGCCGCCACGGCATGATCGGTTGCCTCCAGCACAGCCTCAACCGAAGCGGCGCCCTCCGGGAGATCGCGACCGAGGACGATCGCGACTTCGGCTTCAGCCTTTGGCTGGATCAGCCGGGAGGAGGCGACGAAAGCACCGTCACTGACCTGCATATCCTCAAACAGCACGCCGAAATCGGGCCGATCGACGCCGAGCTGCTGCTGCACCGCCTTCGAGGTCAAACCGATCTTTCGACCGACGATCCGGCGGCCCTGATCGAGCCAGTAGCGCGTGTTCTGCGTCTGGATGACATAGGCGCCATCGATATCGAGCGGATCGAGCAAATCGCGCAGCGGCTCGATCGTTTTTCCCCCATAAGCATCTCTCAGACGTCGTGCCGCAATCTGATGATTGTCCATTTTGTATCCCGTATGCAATATCTATGATCTAGCACAGCATTGCGCGGCTCGCCACTCCGGTTCGGCAAATTTTTGCGTTTCCCCGAATCCGATGCCCCTATGCGAATGAGAGAGGATCTTGAATGGCATTGGAGCGTCAGCGATTCTGGCTTCCCCTACCCCGGAGAGGCGCACCTTTAATTGTGGTTATAGTGGGATTTCTCGTGCTGGCGTCCGCCGCCGGGGGGCGCATGACGCCGGGTCTCATCATGGTGCCGCTCGAATGGCACTTTGGCTGGACGCGTCCGGAACTGTCGTTCGCCATGTCGATAAACCTCATGCTATTTGGAATCGTCGGCCCCTTTGCTGCTTCCGCCATGGGCCGATTCGGCATCCGTAAGGTGATGCTTACCGGTCTCGCCCTGACGACAGCAGCCGCGGGCATAAGCCAGTTCATGTCGTCCAATTGGCAATATGTCCTGCTCTGGGGTGTGGCGATCGGCATCGGCACAGGCACCGTCGGGCCGGTCCTCGCCTCCGCGCTCGCGGCCAGGTGGTTCGCAAAGCGGCAAGGGCTGGTCGTCGGAATTTTCAGTGCGAGCAATGCGGTTGCCGCGCTTATAATTCTCCCCCTGTTGGCAAGGCTGGTTCAGAGCGGAGCGTGGATTCCAAGCATCGCGCTGATTGCTTCGATCTGCTTCACAACAATGATTGTAGCTTTCCTCCTTCTACCCGAACGGCCCGAAGACATTGGAAGAACACGCTTCGGTGAAGACCCGGGCGCAGAGCACAAAGCGATCACACCAACCTTGACCGCGGCAATGACGGCGCTGCGTGGTGCGAGTCAGGCCCCGATGTTCTGGCTTCTCGCGGGGAGCTTCTTCGTGTGCGGCCTCACAACGAACGGCCTGATCGGATCGCATATGATCGCCCTATGCTCGGATCATAACATTGCGCCATTGGTCGCAGCCGGCCTTATGTCGCTCATGGGCATCTTCGATCTGGTCGGAACTCTGATGTCCGGTTGGCTCAGCGATCGCATGAGCCCCTGGCGTATCCTGATTTTCCTCTATCTTATGAGAGGCATATCGCTGCTTCTGCTGCCCTTTGTAGCAATCAACGCCGAGAATCTGACCTATTTCGTCGCAGTTTTCGGGCTCAACTATGTTGCGACCGTGCCGCCAACCGTGAAACTCACCAACCGGCACTTTGGAGATCGCGAGGGGCCAATCGTCTTCGGTTGGATCATGATCGCCCACCAACTCGGAGCAGCCGTCGCCGCCTATGGCGGCGGTGTCCTTCGGGCCATGCGCGGCGACTATTCCATGGCCTTTACCCTGGCGGGTCTACTCGCCCTCCTTGCAGGCGCTACCCTGCTCTATTCTCGCGGAAAGCCGCGGCTCCAGGCGGTGCCATAAGCCTATGCGCCCTGCGTCGAAAAAGAGATCACGCGCCGCCCAGGCTGATGAGCCATCACATTTCCATCTTGACTCGACTCAAAAATGTATACAGGATACAAGAGGTATTAGGAGAGGAATGAGCGAGCTGCTCGCCAGCCTGGGAGAGAAATTTCATGAACGAGGTATTGCTCAACGATCTTCGGCCCGACGAAAGCTTTCGGCCGGACATCACCGAGGAAGAAGCCAATTCAATTCGCCTCGGCCATAATGGCATCAAAGGCATTCTTCCCGCCCGCTGCTACTATGACGAAAACATCTACAAGTTCGAGGTCGAGAATATCCTCAAGAAGCACTGGCTCTATGTCGGCGCTTGGGATTGGGCGGAGAAGCCCGGCGACTATTTCACGCTGGAGATGTTCGGCGAGCCGCTGATCGTCATTCGCGGCAAGGATGGGAAGCTCAATTGCCTGGTTAACTCCTGTCGCCATCGCTGGTCCAAGATCCTTCCTGAAGGACGGGGCAAGGGCGCGAAGATGCTCGTCTGCCCCTATCACACCTGGACGTACAATCTGGACGGCACACTGCGCGGCGTTGCTGCCGAAGGCATCGAGAATCTCGACAAATCGAAATGCTCGCTTCCCCGCATCCAAGTTGAGGAGTGGAACGGCCTCATCTTCATCAACTTCGATCCGAACGCCACCTCGCTCGCCGAAGACCTCGCGCCGATGGACGAAATCCTGAAGCCCTATGGCCTCGACAAATATCGCTCGGCCGGCATCACCACCTATGAATCGGACTGGAATTACAAATTCTCGTTCGAAACCGGCTATGAAGCCTATCACCATTGCGGCGTCCATGGCGATCGTATCGGTAACTTCATGCCGCCGAAAGCGCACCGGCCCTTGATGTTCGGTAAGAACTGGGGCGCTTATGCTTTCGAAAGTCAGCCGGAGACATTCCCAAACGAATTCAGGCAGCCGTTCGGAAAGGCACCTTGGATGACGGATGAACAAGCCGAAGACCGCAGTCTAGATGCGATCTTCCTCGGCATCTATCCGAATTTCATTTCCTTCATTCAGCCACACCAGATCTCGGCCATCACCGTGCAGCATAAGTCGGTGAGCCGAAACACCTCTTCGACGACGATCGCGATCGCGGACTGGTGCTGGGACCGCCCCGACGCCGAAGAGCACATTGCAGCTGAAGTGCAGTTCATGAAGGACGTGCAGGACGAGGACACCTACGCCTGCCAAATGCTCGAACGCGGCGTGCGATCTTCCTTCAATCAGGAAGGCATCGTTCATCCGAAGTTTGAACCGATGATGACGCATTATTATGACTGGTTCCTTCAGCACTATGCAGGAACATACAATCCGAACGAAAAGTAATTTCGTTCAGTCATCCTTCCCCCTCTCCCAACCTGCCTCCCCCTGGTGTCACCCGCGCGGCGCCAGGGACCTTTTCGCGAGCCTGCTTCATGCCCAAAATCACTTACATCCAACCTGATGGCGCCCGTACCGACGTTGAGGTCGCGATCGGCATCAGCGTCATGGAAGGCGCGCTGCGCAACGGGATCGATGGGATTGTCGCTGAGTGCGGAGGCGCGTGCTCGTGCGCGACCTGCCATGTTTATGTCGCCGAGGAATGGCTCGACAGGATACCTGCAGCAAATTCGACCGAGAATTCCATGCTGGAGTTCGCCGAAGGCAAGGCCGACAACAGCCGCCTCAGTTGCCAGATCAATGTGACCGCCGATCTCGACGGCCTCGTGGTCACGGTCGCTGAAGAACAATAATTGTCTTTTGACGCTTGCTCCCAAGGGGACATGCCTTGACCTCCATCGCTGGCAAGACAGCCTGGATTCTCGGCGCAGGGAGCGGCGTCGGTCGTGCATGTGCATTGGCACTGGCAGAAGCAGGCGCGTCGGTTGCCATTTCCGGTCGACGTATCGAAGCGCTTGAAGCAACCCGCTCGGCATCGACAGGGCGAATTGAAATAGCCCCGCTCGACATCACCGACGCAAAGGCCGTCCAATCGACCTGCGCCGCAATCGTTGATAAGATCGGACGGATCGACATTCTCGTAAATTCAGCAGGCCAGAATCTGGCCAGGCGCGAATGGAGCAAGCTCGATCCGGCAGATTGGGATCGAATCCTCGCGACAAATACTTCGGGCGCGTTCTACGCCATGCGCTCCGTGCTCAATGTCATGCGGCTGCACAGGAGCGGGCTAATCGTGAATATCGCCTCATGGGTAAGCCGATATCCGCTGAAGTTCGCTGGCACCGCCTATACCGCTTCCAAAAGCGCGATGCTGGCAATGACCCAGACTGTGAACATGGAGGAAGGCGTCCATGGCATTCGCGCCTGCGCCATCCTTCCTGCGGCTATCGCTTCTGAAATGCTGCAAAAGCGCGCTGTACCGTTCTCGGAAGAGGAGATTGCGCAGATGCTGACGCCGGAAGACATTGCGCGCGTCGTGCGCTTTGTTGCCGAAACTCCGGAGGGCGTCGTTCTCAATGAGATCACCGTCAGTCCAGTGAGAAATATGATTTACGAGCGATCGGCGTAAGAGACATGGGTTCGCAATCAGGGAAGCGCTTTCCACCCGCACCTGACGCGATTTTTCGACGACGACGCTTGCATGATTCAAAAAAATGTATACCGTATCCATAAATGGAATCGGCACGGATGGAGAGGCCCATGAGTTCGGCGTTGGACAAGAAGTTGGCCCGCAAGCTTGCGAAGGGGCGCACCTGGGAAGCGTGGCCCAGATATGAGGCTGCGGAAGAGGGACTTCGCAATTACTGGTATCCGGTGAAGTGGTCGAACGAGATCGGCACCAAAAAGCCGGTGGCGGTGCGCCTGTGCGGCCTCAACATCATGCTGATGCGAGAGAGCGACGGCAGCGTTCGCGCGCTGCACAATCGCTGCCCCCATCGCGGCGTGCGCCTTTCCGAAGGCATCCAGGAGTTCAAGGACACGATCAGCTGCCCCTATCATGGATGGACATTCCGTCTTTCGGACGGCGAGCTTGCCGCCGTCATAACGGACGGACCGGAATCGAGCGTATGCGGCAATATCGCCGTGCAGACCTTCGCCGTGGAAGAGCGCCTCGGTCTGGTGTGGGTGTTCGTGCCCGCCGAGGGTGAGATGGGCGCGGCCTACCCGCTCGATGAGCAGTTGCCCGAAGAGCTGATCAATCCGCCGCGTCTCCAGATCGGCGGGCGGATCGAGGAGCGTACCGGCAACTGGCGCCTCTATGCCGAAAACGGCTTCGATGAGGGCCACGGCAAATATCTCCACCGCACGGCGCTGTGGCGCACGTTCCGGACGATGCCGACGTGGAACAAGATCCACATCGAACGGCAAGGCCGCTGGATTTATCGCGTCGAGGATGAGCGCCATTGGGAAGCCGAATTTCCCGGCGTCGGTCGCTGGACCAGCAAGCGCTGGTGGAAGAAGAAGCCGCTGATCGAGCAGGGAAAGAGCCTCGGCAATACCGGCGGCGCGAAGAACAACGATCCCTATATCGAATCGCGCGGCTTCGCGGGCTTCGCCTCGCTGTCGCTGCCGGGCGTGCTGCGCATCGCCTACCCGCAGTTCATTCACTATGAATTCTATGTCCCGATCGACAAGGATCACACCCGCTATGTGGGCGTGATGACCAGCTACAAGGGTTTCTTCGGGAAGCTCTGGTTCTACCTGAAATATATCGGGGCGATCCGCTGGCTCTTTCATGGCCAGTTCTCCGGTCAGGATCACTGGATGGTAGGCGAAACGGACGCCCCGCCCGAGCGGCTCTATCGCCCGGATATCTCGGTCATCGAATGGCGCAATCTTTTCAACGAGCCTCATCCGATCGCGGAAGGCGGCTCCGACACTCTGGCAGAGGCAGCAGAATGACCGATCTCGATCCCGGCAATCCACCCGAAGGACGCATTATAGAGGTTGACGGCCGCAGCTATCATGTGATCGAGCAGGGCGAAGGCCCGCCGCTGTTGCTGTTGCACGGCGGCGGTCCGGGCTGCACGGCCTGGTCCGATTTCGCCGTCGTCTCGAAGATGTTCGCGCGCACTCGCCGCTGCATCATGCCGGATCTGCTGCAATATGGGAAATCGGACAAGAGCACGATCGAAGGCCCGATGTGGGATTTCCATTCGAAGTCGATCGTCGGCCTGCTCAATGCGCTCGGGATCGAGCGGGCCGACATCGTCTGCAACTCCTGGGGCGGGACGATCGCGCTCTGCCTTGCCGCCAAATATCCCGACCGGGTCCGGTCGCTGGTGGTGACGGGTTCCATGCCGGTCTTCTACGGTCCGCTTGCCCCGCTGCCGGAGGATGGTCGGCGCGGTCGCGCCGCTCGCGATATCTATTATGGCGGCGAGGGACCGACGCCGGAAAAGATGCGCGTGCTGATGGCGCGCCTCGAATGGTACAATCCGGATTTGATCCCGGATCGCACCGTGCAGATGCGCTACGAGCAGAGCCTCGACCCCGATGAGATGGCGCTTGCCGCCCGGACCGATGGCCCACGGGGCGACTGGCAGGACCTGACACAGGAGCTGGCCCAGGTGCAGTGCCCGACGCTGTTTTGCTGGGGGCTTCAGGATGCATTCCTGACGCCCGACTATCCGATGATGCTTACGCGAATGGTGCAGCGCGGTCAGTTGCATGTGCTCGATGCCGCCTCGCACCACCTGCAGGAAGAACGGCCCGATCACTACTACCAGATTGTCGAATCCTTCCTTGCCCAACCGCACCCCTGAGAGGAACCGCTGATGATGCGCTTTTTTGTCTGGCTGCTGACCCGCTATACCGGAACATGGATGGGTTCGCCCCCGCTGACCCGGCGGCGCTGAACGAATGGCGCTGAGCGAGAGGCAAGACCGCTGGTGGCAGGAATGCCGGCAGCGGATCAGCGTCGATGATCTTGCTAAGACGGTAGCCGCGCTGGTCGACCTTCCAACGCCTACGGGCGAGGAGGGGGCGCTTGCCAAAGCCGTGGTCGCAAGGCTGAGCGCCAAAGGCATCGTGGCCGAGGAGCAGGTCATCGACGCACAGCAGTCGAACGCGGTAGCACGGCTAAGCGGCTCGGGCAGCAAGCCGTCGCTCATGCTCTATTCGCCCACCGATACGGTGACGTCCAGTTCGCCGGAGGAGGACCTGCCCTGGTCCGGCGAGCGCATGTTTCCTGAGTTGCTGGCTCGGGCGCATGTCCAGGATGGTCATGTCAGTGGCCTTGGCGCGCAGAATCCCAAGGGGCACGCCGCTTGCGTGATTATCGCCTTTGAAATCCTTGCGGCGAGCGGCATCCCTTTCGCCGGTGACGTGCTGCTCGGCCTTGGCGCCGGTGGGATGCCTACAAATCCCCGTCCACAGGCAGGCGGCCAGGCCGGGCATGGCAATGGCTGCGACTGGATGATGCGGAGCGATTGGAAGCCAGACTATGCGATAATCGCAAAATCGGGATGGTCGGTATCGTGGGAAGAGGTCGGTCTCGCCTGGTACGAGGTGCGCGTTAAAGGAACGCACACCTATGTGGGGAGCCGCCATCTGATCCCCTATTCCAATGCGATCGTGAACGCAGGCAAGGTGATCGGCGATCTGGAGGCGTGGTTTCCGCAATGGGCGCAAACGCATCGGTCGGGTCTTGTCGAGCCACAGGGCGTGGTATCCTGGATCGAAGGGGGCTGGTCGCGCATGCCCGCCTTCACACCCGCCGAATGCCGGTTCCGGTTCGACCTGCGTCTAAGCCCCCGCACCACGGAAGAGGAAGCCGATGCGGCGGTCGCAGCGGTTCTGGAAGAGAGCGTATCCCGTCATGATGTCGAGCTGAGCTGCGAGCGGATCGTGCTGATGCCGGGCACGACGACGCAGCCCGACAATCCGGTGATCGCGACCGCGGTCGAGGCATGGGAAGCCGTTGCCGGCGAGACGCATGCTCCGATGAGCCGGATGTCGGGCGCTACCGATGCCAATATCTTGCGCGGTCATGGCGTGCCGACGGCCCGGATCGGACTACCGAAGGCCGTCAGATCGGCGGGCGATTTTCAGCGCGGCATGAACATGGTGCGTGTCGAGGACATGGTTCGGCTGACCGAAGTCCTGCTCTATGCCGCGATCGCGATGTGCGCCGAGCGCTGAACGAATATTATTGAAGGGAGTAAGGCTTGTGACAGAAGCGTCGCGTGGAGTTGTGGTGATCGGCGCCGGTCATGGCGGAGCGAGCGTCGTCGGCTTTCTTCGCCAATATGGCTATGAAGGGCCCATCACCCTTGTCGGCGACGAGCCGCATCTCCCCTACCAGCGGCCTCCGCTGTCGAAGGCTTGGCTGAAGGGCGAGGCCGATACGGATTCGACCGCCCTGCGGCCCGCCGAATATTTCGCCACGCACAAGATCGACCTCCGCTGCGGCGTGACCGCGGGCCGGATCGATCCTGTCGCAAAGACCGCCGATCTCAGCGATGGGACGGTGTTTCCCTATGATTTTCTCGTCCTTGCAACCGGCTCGCGTGCGATCGTTCCGCCGATTCCCGGCATCCATCTCGTCGGCATTCATTGCTTACGGTCCGCGTCCGACGCCGAAGCGCTCAAGGCCGAGCTGACGGCGGGCAAACATATTGCGATCATCGGGGGCGGATATATCGGCCTCGAGGTCGCGGCCTCGGCGATCGCCCTGGGCGCCAGCGCGACCGTCATCGAACGGGAGGACCGATTGCTTGCCCGGTCCGCCAGCCCACAGATCGCAGCCTTCTTTGCCGATTTCCAGCGCAGCCACGGCATCGAGGTGCGGCTTGGCACGAGTGTGACCGAATTCATCGGGCAGGGGGGGAAGATCACCGCTGTGCAGCTTGCGGACGGGACGAAACTCGACTGTGATGTGGCCCTGTTGGGTGTGGGGGCGTTGCCGAACATGGAATTGGCCCAGGATGCGGGTCTTGCTTGCGATCGCGGTATCCTGGTCGACGAAGACGCCCGTACAAGCGACCCGTCCATCTTCGCGATCGGCGATGCGACCGTCCGCCCCCTGTCGCCTTATGGCCAGCGCGTCCGGCTTGAAAGCGTCGCCAATGCGGTGGAACAGGCGAAACAGGTTGCGAGCGCCATCGTCGGCCGCCCCCGCCCTGCCCCCGAAGTGACATGGAACTGGTCGGATCAATTCGATCTGAAATTCCAGGTCGCGGGTCTGCCGTTCGATGTTGCCAGCACCGTCGTGCGCGGTGACGTCGCGGCCGGAAAGTTCGCGATTTTTCACCTCAACCAGGACGATCTCGTTCAGCAGGTAGAGGCGGTCAACGCGCCCGGTGAGTTCATGCTGGGCAAGAAGCTCATCGCGGCCCGCACTCCTGTTTCTACCGAGCAACTCGGCGACATTTCAGTCGAGCTGAAAGCACTGCTCGTTCCGGCCTGACGCTGAGCGGGCAAAGGACACGCGTACGGAAACCCGGCGGTCTGAATGCCAGCGTGAAGCCGCGCTGGTCCGCGAGGCGGTATCTGCGCCAAGGGTAGAGCGCCTGCTGGGCAGCACCGTCGTCCACATCCGACGAATGGAGCGGCACGGCGACGCGCGGGCACGAATAGCCTTCGTTCGCACTATATTGGACCGTTGGTCTCCGCCTTGGAGTCGAGTCTCTTCACGGCGAACCTGCGGCCTTCCTGTTCTGTCCAACGCGCAGGTGAAGGGTGCGGAGATAGCAATTTTCGGGTCAGCGACGTGCGATCCGCGCAAGCAGCCGAGGCAGGCGCGCCCACGATTGACGCCGTCCCCCGGCATGCGCCGACCGCGCAAATGGGCCACCTCCGCAGCGGGCTGGCACCGTCCTTGCGTCAATTTGTGAGGTAAATTCTTGCGTTGGAGCGCAGAATACCGCATGCCAAATGCGAGATGATCTTAACTGGCCAAGCGTAACCGCCGTTGCGTGCGGCCGAGCGATGAAGGACGCAGAAAAGGCCGATGGCACGCATCAGCAAGACTGTTGTACAAGTGGACCGACTTCGCGATCAGGTTTATGATTTGATACTTGAAGATGTGAAAGTCGGCGCGCTGGAACCGGGCGCCCGTCTCGTCGAGGGCGATCTCGCCAAGCGCTATAACGTATCGCGCACGCCCGTCCGGGAAGCCCTCTTCCAATTGTCCCGCGATGGGCTGCTGAGTCCCGCGGAGCGCGGCTATACCGTCGCCGAGGACGACTCGCAGATGACGGCTGACCGGCATGAAGTGCGGGAGCTGATCGACCCGCGCCTCGCCTACCACGCTGCGAGCGATGGAACGCCAGCCCAGAAAAAGGCTCTTGAAAAGCTGCATCAACGCCAGTGTGAGGCTCATGACGAGGGCAGCCTCGCCGCCTTCATCCGTGCCAATGTGGCGTTCCGCAGCGCGCTGCGGTCCATGTGCCGCAACGGGTTGCTATCGCGGTGCTCGCAGCTGCTGGACGACCAAGCGCAGCCTGCCCGCAGGGCTATTTTCGGTGTTCCCGACTATCGCGCGCTCGAAATCGAGCATGACGGCAAAGTCATGAAGGCGATCATGGCGGGCAATGCCGCGGAAGCCGAGGAAGCCATGCGCAGCTATGTCGCCACGGTTCGCAAGCATATGAACTATGTGCTGGAGGAGACGCCTGCCAAACCGAAAAGGCGCGGCGACGGAGCGGCTTCGGGAACTGTGGCGCGAGCCTGAGCCGGCGCACGCGCGCTTTCGCACGCGAGACCATCCGGGCCTCGAAGGGTTCGGATTGGCTCCTTGAGCGCCGCGGGACCTGCCGGCGTGTTGCGACAGGACCTTTCCGCCTGACGCGTTGTTACCCGCCGAGCGACTCGGCGGGTAGCGGCATCATGTGCCCCGCCGCGCGGCCGGCTCGCGGCTTGCACCTGTCCCGCGCCGCTGCTGCGGTGCACGCTATCGCCCTCGACGCCTCCAAAAACCCCGCTTCTGCCGACCGAAATCATGGCAGATGCGAATAGCGCTTGCACTTTTTTCAGGGCATACCGTATGCAGTCAGTAAATCCGGGAGAGCGTGAGAAATGGAAATCAACAATCAAACGATCGACATCGAGGGTGTGCGCACCCATTATCTGGAGGCAGGCGAAGGTCCTCTCCTCGTGCTCATTCATGGTGGTGGCTCGGGTGCCGATGCATGGGGCAACTGGCGCGGCTGCCTAGGAGCATATGCCGCGCACTTTCGCACGATCGCCGTCGACATGCCGGGCTTCGGCCGTTCGGAGCGCCCGGATCCTGCGCAGTTCGATTATGGTCAGTCCAACCGCAACCGCCATATGGCCGCCTTCATCCGCGCCATTTCGGGGGGTGAACCGATCTTCCTGATCGGCAATTCGATGGGCGGCGCGACAGCGCTGGGCGTGACGATCGAGCATCCCGAACTCGTTCGCAAGCTCGTACTGATGGGCGCGGCGGGCCTCGACATCAGCAACCCCGATCCGTCCGCGAAAAAGGCTCTGGCGTCCTATGATTATACCGAGGGCGGCATGCGCCGCCTCATGCAATATCTGGCCGGCCCTCGTTTCCCGATCGAGGACGAGCTGGTGAAATACCGCTACCAACTGACCCTTGAGCCGGGCAGCCGCGAAGCGCTCGGCGCGATCAATCAACGCCTCGCGCAGGAAGGTATGACCTATCCACGCGAGGTGATCGCATCGGTCAAAACGCCTACGCTCGTCGTGGGCGGTAAGGATGACCAGGTCGCCGTGCTCGCGCGGACCTATGGCTTTCTCGAACTGCTGCCCAACAGTTGGGGCTTCATTCTCCCGCATGTCGGTCATTGGGTGATGATCGAGGCGCCGCGCGAGTTCGCCGTCATCACGACGGCCTTCTTCCAGAACGACATGTTTGAGGCCTGACCACCATGGCTGTTGCACCTTATCGCGTGCATCGCCTGATCCAGGACTTGATGCGCAATCCCGCCGAGGCAGCGCAGTTCGCCAAGGATCCGGCGGCCGACTATCGGCGCTATGGCTTGGCCGACCGCGAAGCCCGGCTTCTGGAAGCGGGGTCGCTCGAGGCGATGACGGAGCTTGGCGTCCATCCCAATCTCCAGATGAAGTTTCTCCGCTTGCGCAAAGCAAGCGGAGATGGCGCAAAACTGGTCGGGGCGGGCCCGCTCGACGCCTATCTTGATCGACTATTGGAGCCCTGACATGGGGAAAATCATCGGCGCCATCGGCATGTCGCACATCATGTTTCCTCCCGACGGGATCGAGGAGCAGGCCGAGCGTGTCCTTCAGGGCATGCTTGCTGTCCGCAACAAGGTGCGGGAACTGAAACCCGACCTCATCATCCTCGCCGGCGGAGACCACCTCAACAATTTCAACCTTGCCGTCCAGGTCACGCTCGCGATCGGTGTGTGCGACAGCTTCGCCACCATGGGCGATGGCGGGGTGCCTGCAAGCGAGTTTCCGGGGAACCGCGTCTTTGCCGAGGGCTTTACCCGCTTTGCGGCGCGCCATGACTTCGAGCTGGTGCAGCTCGAGGAAGTCCGGCCCGATCACGGCATGGCCTTCCCCAAGCTGGTGCTGGATCCGGCAAACAGCATTCCCACCATCCCGCTCTACATCAACGCGGCGATGCCGGTGCCCCCGTCCCCTGCCCGGTGCCATCGGCTCGGCGCGGTGCTGCGTGACTATGTCGAGCAGCAACGGCCGCAGGAGGAACGGGTGCTGGTAGTCGGCACAGGCGGCCTCTCGCACTGGTTGCGCGTGCCGGGTGAAGGGCGCGTGGCCGAAGAATTCGACGCAGAGGTGATCAACGCATTGATCTCGGGCGAGAGCGAACGCATCGCCCGCCTCTCGACCGAGGAGATTGTCGAAGCATCCGGAAATGGCGGCCTCGAGGTCATCGCCTGGCTGTTCGCCGCCGGGGCGGTGAGGCACGCGCAAGGCGAGAAAATCTATTACGAGGCAGTCCCCGCATGGATCACCGGCATGGGTGCGGTTGCGCTGCTGGCGGACGATTGAGAGAGGATTAACCTGATGGTTTCACAGGACGTGCCCGCGCTGGGCAAAGACAGCACAATCATCATCATCGGGGCCGGTCTCGCCGGCATTAGGGCGGGCTTCGGCGCGCGCGAGGCCGGATTTGAAGGGCGCATCCTGCTGCTCAGCGACGAGGCGCATCCCCCCTATGATCGCCCGCCCCTCTCCAAGGCGGTGCTCATGGAGGACGGTCACGAGGCGAAGATCGGTCTCGCGCCCGACGCGGAGCTCGAGCGCGCACGTATCGACTTGCGGCTGTCGAGCCGCTGCGAGGCGATCGACAGGGGAGCAAGGGAGGTCATTCTCGCCGGCGACGAGCGTATTCCGTACGATCGACTGGTGCTGGCCACGGGCTCGTCCATCCGCACCTTGCCGGATCTTCCCTATGGCGCGCCAGGCGTGCACTATCTGCGCACCCTCGATGATGCCCTCACGCTGAAGCAGGCAATGGCGCAAGCAAAGTCCGTCGCGATCATCGGCGCGGGCGTCATCGGCCTGGAAGCGGCTGCGGTCATGGCAAACGGCGGACGCTCGGTGTTGGTCGTCGATCCGGCATCGCGCGCGATGTCCCGGGCCGCTTCGGCACCGTTGACCGACTATTTGGAGACCCGGCATCGGGCTGAAGGCGTCGATTTTCAGTTCGGAACCCAGCTCTCCGGCGTCACAACGTTGGACGACGGCCGCTGGCTGCTTCGCCTCGCCAATGGCGTAGAGTTTACCGCCGAGCTGATCCTTGTCGGGGTTGGCGTTACGCCGAATGCCGAGTTGGCCATTGCCGCCGGACTTGACGTCGATCCGCGCGGTATTCTGGTCGACGGCCAGGGCCGGACCAGCGATCCCGCCATCTATGCCGCCGGCGAGGTCGCCTATCATTTCAACGCCGGCATGGGCCGACACGACAAGCAGGAAACCTGGGCGCATGCAGCAGCCCATGGCGAGCATGTCGGTCACGCGCTGATGGGTGTCATCGACACCGATTATGCCGACACGCCGTCCTACTGGACCGATCAATATGATATCGGGGTTCAGGTCGCCGGCGCCGGGCTCGGTGAGCAGGATATCGTTCGCGGGGATCCAGCGTCGGGAAGCTTTGTCGTCTTCCACTTGATCGGTGGAACCGTCGCGGGCGTGACGGCCGTCAACAGCGTCCGGGACCTGCGCGCCGCGCGGAAATTGATCGGCGCAAGCGTTGATCCGCTGGCGCTGGGAGACACGGCTGTCGATCTCAAGACGATCATCGCGCCGGTCGGGGCCTGATGGTCCGACCGGCGGCGGGATCCTCAGTCCATCTCGGCAAACACGTCTCCGTCGCGGACCTCGACCTTGTAGGTCTTGAGCGGCACGCGGCAGGGAAGTTCGGTCGCCTTGCCGGTGCGGATGTCGAACGCGCCGCCGTGCAGCGGACAGATGATCTGGCAGTCTTCGATATCGCCGCCGGCCAGCGAAACCATGCCGTGGGTGCACATATCGTCGGTGAGGAAGAATTCGCCGTCCAAATTATAAACAGCAAATTCTTCATCATAACCGGGCAACGAAATCTGCTTCACGCCATGCTCGGGTACATCGGTAGTTTTGCATATAAACGTCAAGTTCGGCATCATTCGCTCCTGCACTCCTGTTGGCATCTTTCAATGCATACCGTATGCACTGATTGCACGGGCCGCAAGAGATTCTTCGCGAGAGCAACGCTTCGCAGAGCGGAGATGCGGTCTTTTTTAACGCTCAGTGGAGGAGAGTAGAATGATGAAAGTCGGTATCGCGGGATTTGGCACGATAGGTGCCGAAGTCGGCCGCAGGATCGCCGCGGGGATCGAGAACATGGAGCTTGTCGGTGTGACGGCCGGCAGCCGGCCAAAGGCCGAAGCGAAACTCCGCGAACTGGGCATCGATGTGCCGGTGATGACGCCGGAAGAGCTGGTAGCTGCTGCACAGATCATCGTCGAATGCGCACCGACAGCCGCCTTCCTCGAGACGGTGGTGCCCGCACTTGAAGCGGGACGCCAGGTGGTCACCGTCAGTGCCGCTGCGCTGATCGAGCATATGGAAATGGTCGAGACGGCACGCCGTCACGGCGGACGGATCATTGTTGCCACCGGCGCGCTTCTGGGCCTCGACGCCGTCCGAGCCGCGGCGCTCGGCACCATTCATTCCGTTACCATGATCACCCGCAAGCCGCCCAAATCGCTCGTGGGAGCGCCGGAAGTCGATCGTCAAGGCGTCGACGTGATGGCCTTGACGGAACCCATGAAGCTGTTCGACGGCAGCGCACGGGAAGGCGCCAGAGGTTTTCCCGCCAATGTGAACGTCGCGGCAGCTCTGGCCCTTGCCGGCGTCGGGCCCGATCAGACCCGCCTTGAGATCTGGGCCGACCCCGCGCTCGAACGAAACACCCACCATATCGTTGTCGACGCAGACTCGGCACGCTTCGAGCTCAAAATCGAAAATATCCCGACCATCGAGAAGCCCGGCACGGGTCGCATCACCGCGCTCTCCGTCGTTGCCGCATTGCAGGGCCTGACAGCGCCACTCAAGATTGGGTCCTGAACCCATCGGTATCCGCTCGGTTCTCTCGATCGGCTGACCAAAAGGAAGGGGCGTGCCACACAGGTGGCACGCCCCTTAATCTGTCGCAGGGTGTATTACGACAGGATGGGCTCAGAATTGGACGGACGCGCTTAGACCGATCGAGCGTGGACGGGCCGTGAAGTAGCGAACCTCATTGGCATCTGCCTTTGCCCCCATCACCGCGTATTTGTTCGTGATGTTCTGGACGAACAGGCCGATGTCCACCTTGTCGACACGGACACCGACGCGGGCATTCCAGAGGAAATAGGAAGGAATGGGCGTGATATAATTGTCGGGAATGCCGTTCGCCTGATCCTCGGCCGTGACCGGTCGGAACTGCGTAAACGACGAGCTGCGATAGTTGAAGTCGGTCTGCAGATAGCCGTTGACCGTCGCCGACAGGGGCGTCTCATATTCTGCCCGGCCCGAGAAAGACCAACGCGCCACATAGGGCACCCGGTCGCCGCTCTTGCCCGGTGTGCCACCCGCAACCACATCCGCGGGCAGATCAGATTTGAGCTTGGAATCGACATAGGTGACGCTGCCACCCAGGGTCAGCCCCTCGATCGGTCGCATCGTCGTGCTGATCTCAAATCCGTTGGTCTTGGTGAGACCGGCGTTTAGCTGGTAATAGAACACCCCCTGCGCGAGGCCGCTCAGCTGTTGGTCTTTCCAGTCGATATGATAGGCCGAGATATCGAAGGACAGCTTGCGGTCGAACAGGAAGAATTTCGTACCGATCTCGTAGTTCCACAGCTGGTCCGGCGTGAAAGATGCCGGGATCGGCACCCCCGCTTGCGCGGCGATCGAGGCGCTGTTGTTGACACCGCCGATGCGGAAACCAGACGCTGCGCGCGCATAGATGCTGAAATCCTCCTTGGGCTTCCACAGCAGCGAGAAATTCCAGGTCGTGCGCGACTGGGTCGTGCTCACCTTGTCACCGACGATCGGCGTGGTGATATCGCCGAAGATGAAGTCGGGATACACGGCCTGCTGGTCAGTCAACTGGTCGGAGATCTTCGCATGGAAATAGCGCGCGCCGACCGTAGCTGTCAGATTCGGCAGTATTTCGTAATCCACCTGGCCATAAAGCGCATATTGGCTGACATTGAACTGATCGCTGTTCGCAAAAATCACGGGATTGTTGCCGAAGCCCGGCTGCATAAGCCCGGCCGAAGAACAGGCAAGCCAGGTGTCACAGGGTATCCTGCCGGTATCGAGATCGGTCACGATCGCAGCACCGCTGAACGAGCGACGCTCATTCTGATAATAGGCGCCCGCGACGATCTGGAAGGGACCACTGAATCGCGAGGAGAAGCGCAGCTCGCCAGTATAATCCCGATAATTGATATCACTGGTGAATGCCGCCGGATAAGCGAAGGTGCCAGCGCAAAGACCGAAGAAGCAAGCCTGGCCAGAGGTGTCGATTACGTCGAGCAGCTTCTTGCGTCCGTAGCTGCCCGTTGCAATAATATTGCCCACGCCGACGTCATAATCGGCGACGACCGAATAGAGCTGATAGGTTTCCTGATAGCGTTCGGCCACCGGATCGAAGTTCGCATAGCGACCCTGATTGGGCGGCGTAGCCTGGAACCCGACCGAGGGCGTCACATATTGCGGGCCGTTGACCTTGGTGCGCTGATAGTTGGCGGCAAGGTCGATGGTGAGATCGTCGACAGGCCTCCAACGCAGGATGACGCGTCCACCGTAGAGATCGATGTCGTTGGCGTTCTTGTCGACGACGCCGGTAGCGAACTGCTTGTCGATATAGCCGCCGCCCTGCTCGGTCCAACCGACCAAGCGAATGCCCAACCTGTCACTGACCACAGGAAGATTGAGCGCGGCGGATCCCCGGAACAGCGGGTTGCCGCCATCGGTTGCGGACCAGGTGCCATCAGCGGCACCGCCGACATCATTAAGATCCGGCTTCTTCACCACGACCCGCAGCGTGCCGGACATCGATCCGGCCCCGAACAGCGTGCCCTGCGGCCCCTTGAGCACTTCGATATGATCGATATCCTGAAGACGCAGGCTCGGCGTGCCGTCGCCGGCGACATTGGCGTTGAACGGGCCGATCAGTGGGGCTTCGTCGAGATAGACGCCGGTGGTAGCGCCGACATTCGAGGATATCCCGCGAACAACGATCTGCTGCTGGCTCGCGCCCAGATTGACGACATTGAGCGACGGATTAATCTTGGTCAAATCCTGCACGGAGCTGACGTTATATTGGGTGAGCGTCGAGCCGGAATAGGCGTCGATAGCGAGAGGAACGTCAATGACGTTCTGATCACCGCGACGATTGGCCGTCACGATGATTTCGCCGGTCGCAGGATCGGCTGCGGGCGCACTCTGGGCCCAGGCTTCGCTCGCGGAGGTCAGCGTCACGGCTCCAAGGAGGAGCATGTAACGAAGGTTCCGCACACCAGCACGGTTGGTCGCAATTATCCCTTTTTGTCGCATAATCATTTACTCCCTCTCCTGAATTATTTTTTACGGATTCCATACCGTACACTGCATGCAGTGAAGCATAAGGCTATTGAATGGGCAAGCCATCATTTTCTGTTGAAAATTCGTCCCTTCCCCGGCCCGCCTGCGTGTCCTGACAAATCGGGCGTGCGGCGCGACACCGAATCATTGCCGGCGCCGCGCCCTCGCCGAACTCAGTCCTTGTCCTTCTTGAGAACCAGTCCGTCATATTCGCGGCTATCGACGATCGCCTCGACGATCACGGGGCCGCCGGAGGCGAAGGCCTCGACCAGCGCTTCCCGCAGCGCCGCGGCGTCCGTCACGGACCTCACCGGAACGCCGAAGAGATTGTCGCCGCCGATCGTCCCCTTCGCGCGGACCGGCGTTCCGTAGATCGGGTTGCCCTTCTTTTCCTGCTTGATGCGGATGAGGGCCAGATCGTTGTCGGTCAGCAGCACGATCACGATCGGGACATTATACCGGACCGCTGTCGCCAGCTCGCCCACCGTCATCAAGAAGCCGCCGTCGCCCACCACCGCACAGACAGGAACCTCGGGCACGCTCAGCTTGGCCGCGATCGCCGCCGGGATGCCGAAGCCCATGGTCGACCATCCATTGGTCATTAGCTGCTTGCCGGGCGCCGGCGTCCGCCAGAGCTGGCCGATCAGGTGGGTATGCGCCCCCACGTCGCAGGCCATGATGCCTTCAGGCGGGAGAACGTCACGCAGGACGGACAGGACCTTGGTCGGACCGAGCTGTTCATTGTCCGGTGCCATCTTCGCGAACATCGCCGCGCGGCGCTGCGCAAGCGCATCGAGATCCCACTGCTTCTTCGCACCCTGGGTCGTCAGCAGCGCCTCGAGCGCCTGGCCGATGTCACCCGTTACATCGACGACGTCCGGATATTCGGCGCGATCGATGTCCGCCGGCTCCACATCGATATTGATGAGCGCGGCATGCGGCATCCACGCTTCGAAGTTGAACTCGACCGGGTCGTAGCCGACTGCGATCACGAGGTCCGCATCGCGGTGCGTTTCACCGACCATGTTGCTCAGCGCGTGGAAAAGGACACCGGCATAGCAGCGGTGATCCTCGGGCAGCATGCCCTTTGCCATCGGGGTCAGCACCACCGGCAGGTCGTATTTCTCGACGAGCGCGATCACCTGGTCCCGCACGCCGGCATGAACGGCCCCCAGGCCAACCGCAACGACCGGCCGCAAAGCCTTGTAGAAGCTCGCAGCGGCGCGTTCGAGAGCATCGGCCGAAGGAGCGGGAACGGGATCGGGACGAATCGGACCCAGCGCAGCGCCGGTGGAAATCTCGCCCGAGAGGCCGACAGGGAGACCGATATGAACCGGCCCCGGTCGTCCCGAAAGGGCAACGCGGG
>Ga0056905_1000164_pt1 | contig 46940 bp, 38 predicted proteins | sample EBPBio242008_DNA_FD_55044 | JGI IMG/M metagenome (GOLD analysis project Ga0056905, IMG submission 55044) | Wastewater treatment Type I Accumulibacter community from EBPR Bioreactor in Madison, WI, USA - Reactor 1_4/24/2008_ DNA | ecosystem: Engineered > Bioreactor > EBPR > Anaerobic-Aerobic >...
TTGACCCACTTGCCCTTCTCCAGGTCCTTGTAGTGCTCGAAGAAGTGGCCGATGCGCTCCAGCCAGTGCGGGCTGACCTGGTCGATGTCGCTGATGTGGCTATAACCGGCGAACACCTTGTCCACCGGCACCGCCAGCAGCTTCTCGTCGCTGCCGGCTTCGTCGCTCATGCGCAGCACGCCGACCGGACGGCAGCGGATCACCGAGCCGGGGATCAGCGGCAGCGGCAGCACCACCAGCACGTCGGCCGGGTCGCCGTCGCCGCACAGGGTGTGCGGCACGTAGCCGTAGTTGCAGGGGTAGCGCATGGGGGTGGAGAGGATGCGGTCGACGAAGATCGCGCCGCTGGCCTTGTCCACTTCGTACTTCACCGGCTCGGCGTCCTTCGGGATCTCGATGATGACGTTGATTTCGTCCGGCGGGTTCTTGCCGGCGGTGACCAGATCCAGGCCCATTGCGTGCTCCGAAGGGGGTGCGGTGAGTGAGGGCCGGCATTTTACGCGCTTGGCTGCTGCGGCGCAGCAGGAGCGGGCCAGGACTGGCCGGCCGTCGGCGTCCGGCACGTGATTCAGGCTGTCTTACAGCTTCCGGGCCCTAGAATCCGCCGCCCATGCATCCTCTCCGACCCGCCGCCGGCTTCCTCCTGGCGGTGCTGGCCCTGGCCAGCGCCGACGCCGGCGCGCGCACGGTGTACCGCTGCGTGCAGGGTGGGGCGGTCAGCCTGGCCACCGCGCCGGAACCCGGCTCGAAGTGCACGGCCAAGGAGATCGACGACAACGCCGTCAGCACCCCCAACCTGTGGGGCTCGATGGGCGTGTTCAGCGGCACGCTGTACGAGCGCGAGCAGGACGGCCAGAAGGTCTATTCCACCCGCAACCTGCCGGGCTCCACGCCGTACCTGAAATTCACCGTGCAGACGCCGCCCGGCGAACCCGCGCACCCGGGCCTGGGCACGGTGGGCAAACCCCGGCTGGACCGCTACCCGTCCGAGTTCAAGGCCGCCGCGCGGCAGACCGGCGTCGACGATGCCTGGCTGCGCGCGGTGGCCCACGCCGAGAGCGACTTCGATGCGAAGGCGCTGTCGCCGAAGGGCGCCATGGGGGTGATGCAGCTGATGCCGGAGGTGGCGAAGGAATACGGCGTCGCCGACCCTTACTCCTCCGCGCAATCGATCAATGCCGGCGCGCGTCACCTGCGCGCGCTGATGCACCGCTACAAGGGCGACCTGACGCTGGTCGCGGCCGCCTACAACGCCGGCATTGGCACGGTGTCGCGCTATGGCGGCGTACCGCCCTACGCGGAAACGCAGGAATACGTCTCCAAGGTCACCGCGCTGTACGAGCTCTACCTGCGCGCACTGGGACGCAAGCAGGCGCCGGAACGGCCCGCGCTCTAGGCTGGACCCGTGTTCTTCACCGGGCGCTCCCATGGCTGGGCCTACGGTGTCGCCACGGCCGGACCCACGCGCCGGCCAGGAGACCGCCATGAAGACGCGACGCGTATTCAGCGCCCCGGATATCGGCACCGCCGAAGCGGCGCTGCATGTGGCCCTGCACATGGGCATCCAGCCGGACCACGCCGCCCTTGTCGGCCGTCCGGAGATCGAGATGACGCAGATGCCGGATGACGAGAAGGAAGGCTCTCCCACCGACTTCATGCCGGCCGCCATGCGCGGCCTGATCGGTGGCGGCGTGGTCGGCCTGGTGGTCGGCCTGCTTGCGATGGCCATCCCTGCGGTGGGCATTCCGCTGGTCGCCGTCCTGCTGTGCACGCTGGTCGGCGCGCTGGTGGGTGGGTGGGCCGCGGCGTTGGCCGGTTCGTCCGTACCCAGTGAGGTCCGCCGCGATTTCCGCAGCGAGATCGAAGCAGGCAAGGTGCTGGTCGTGATCGACGACCAAGACGAGCGCCTGCTGGAGCGGGCGAGCGATGCCATCACCGCCGCCGGTACCCAGCGCCTCCACCTGGTCCATCACGGCCTGTTGCACTGAATCCAGGCTTCCAGCGCACGGTTATGATGCGGGCTTTCATGGAAAGGGGACGTGCGATGCGTCGTGTGCTGGTGATGGGCCTGATGGTGTCCGCGGCCGCCGTGGGCGCGAAGGACGCCGCATGGGAGAAGTTCGGTGCCGACGTGCCTGCCGGGCCGGTGGTGCCGCTCGCACAGGCGTTGGCCGATCCCGCCGCGCATGACGGGCAGTCGCGCATCTTCAGCGGCCGCGTGGTCGATGTGTGCCAGAAGAAGGGGTGCTGGGTGGTGCTGGAGGACGCGGGGCAGGGCGCGCGCGTGCTGCTGGGCGACCACGACTTCTACGTGCCGAAGGATGTACGCGGCCCCGCCCAGGTGCATGGCGTGCTGGTGCGGGCGACACTGTCGCCCGCCGCCCGCGCGCATACCGCTGAAGAGACCTCCACGACCACGCCGGTGCCGGAAGTCGAGTACCGCATCCTCGCTGACGGGGTGCAGGTGCTCGCCGACGATCCCGGAGCCTGAGTCGCCCCTGCTCAGTCGAGCAGCTGTTCCGACGGCACCACATGGTGTCCCGGGCGTGCCTCCAGCGTCGCATCCAGCAGGACCGCCGCGACGCGGGCCGGGGGCACCACACGGCAGCGGCGCGGGAGCGCGGGCCCAAGCGCTCCCAGAAGCCGCTGCGCCCAGCGCTCGCCCGCGCGGTGCTGCGTGCGGCGGCCTCCCAGCAGCCCCGGCCGCAGCAGGGTCAGCGAGTCGAATCCGATCCGCCCCAGCGCCTGCTCCACTTCACCCTTGGTGCGCGAATAGAACAGGCGTGATGCCGGATCCGCGCCCAGCGCCGACACCACGGCGAAGGCTTGCGCGCCATGCGCATGGGCATGGCGTGCGATCGCCAGGCAGAAGTCGTGGTCCACGCGCCGGAACGCCTCCCGCGAGCCTGCATCGCGGATCGTCGTCCCCAGCGCGCAGGCCACCGCGTCCACCTGCCACCACGCGGCATCGCCCGGCAAGGCGTCGAAATCGACCACCGGGTTGAGCAGCTTCGGATGCGCTGGCAGTGGACGCCGTGTCGGCGCCACGACCTCACTGACGGCCGTTGAAGCGAGCGCCCGTTGCAGCGTCGCCTGTCCCACTAGTCCGGTCGCACCGGCCAGCAACACACGTTTCATGAGCGGCTCCGGATACGTCGGTCGGTGCATGATGCCAGCCGGACCGCCGATACCATCGGTTACGCTGTACCGGCAGGCGCCGCCATGGTGCCTTGGAGCCCATCCATGCCCTGCCGCAGGCAATCCTTCACGGTCATCGCGCGATGAACCTTCCGCTCCACTACGGCGTGCTGGGCGCGCTCGAAGCCGGCCTGATCGCGCTGCTCATCGGCGTGCTGTGCTTCTGGGTGTGGAACGCGGTCTGCCACAGGGCGAACGCCGCGATGGGCCATGCCATCGGCTGGGCCTGCGTATCGGCCGTGATCCTCGGTGCCGGCGTGGACCTCTGGAACATGTTCTACCTGGGCATTTCCCGGCTGGAGTCGCCGCTGTATGCGCGCCTGGCCCTGAAAGGCATCCACGATCCCGATGGCTTGGGCGCACGGGTGGTGCTGGAAGTCGCCGGTGCACTGGCGGGTGTTGTGATCGGTTGGCAATGGTTCAGGAAAAAATTGGCGGATGGAACCACGCGCAGTGGTGCTGAAAAAACGGATCCCTAACGCCGAAGCCTGCGCGCCGTCACGCATTCCACGCGCGGCCCACATCGCGATCACGAGCCCCTAACACCGGGCTAGCCGAAGCCGGTGCCGGCGTGGTTAAGCATGCGTGCACGTTCATTTCGCCGCGCAAATTTCGTTCAGAAGCCGGGTTGCAAGGTGGGGCCGTGCGCAATCGGACGCACTCCCTACGGAACGGAGCACACCCATGAAGAACAACACCCGCAAGCCGCTGATCGCCCTGGCCGCACTGAGCGCCGCGCTGGCCATGCCGCTGGCATTCGCCCAGGAGAAGACCGAGGACGCCGCTGCACAGGCGCAGACCCAGCAGAGCGAACCGACCGCTGAGCAGGCGACCGGTTCCACCACGCAGAGCCCGACCCAGAGCACCCAGTCGGCCACGCAGGGCAAGCAAGGGTGGGCCGACGTCGATACCGATGGCGATGGCGCCATCAGCAAGCAGGAAGCCACCGCCAACGCCGGCCTCAGCCAGGTGTTCGACCAGGCCGATGCCAACGCCGACGGCTCGCTGAGCGCCGACGAGTACAAGGCGTTCGTCAGCAAGAACTACGGCGAGCAGAAGTAAGCATCGCCGCCCGGTGGCGTGACGGCACGATCCGGCACCCCACGCAAGCCGAAGAGGCGGCCGCGCGCCGCCTCTTCCTTTTCAGGTCCGGTCTCATTAGGAACGTTGCCGTGCCGGATCAAGGAGGTTCCATGACTGACACGACACCACGCAGCATCCTCGCTTTGGCCACCGCCTGCATGTTGATGGCGATCGCGGAATCGTCTTACGCACAGGCGCAGCGCACCTCCCAGGTCACTGACGATGCGCAGGCCACGTCACCGCGTACCGCACCCGCCCCCTCTTCCCCCCAACCGTTCGAAGACTTGGATACGAACGGAGACGGAGCGATCAGCAAGGATGAGGCCGCCGTCGATCCGCCCCTCGCGCAGGCCTTCGGCACGCTGGATACCGATGCCGATGGTCGCCTGACCCCCGAGGAATATGCGGTCTACGCGCAGGGCCAGTCCTGATCCCTTTCCCTTCTGGAGAACACCATGAACACGCGCATTCATCGACTGCTCGACAAACCGCTGCTGCTTCTGGGCACGGCCGTGCTTGGCGCGGGCCTGCTGACTGCCTGTGGTCCCAAGCCGGACGAGATGCCGGCCGCTGCGGCGCCGGAACCGGTCGAAACCACTCCGCCGGCCGACGTTGCGCCGCCACCCCCGGCACCGACCGATCCGACCATGCCCACGGATCCCAATGCTCCCCCCAGCGATCCGAACCTGCCGCCGCCCGCGAATCCCAACGCGCCGGAAACCACGCCGCCGCCGACCGACGACAGCACCACGCAGCCTGCCAGCGGCGGGTAAGCCCGCACCGCACGGCGATGAGCAAACGTCGACCACGATGGCCGCTTTCGGGCGGCCATCGTCGTGAGGCGTCGAAAAGTCCGGGCTGTTATCCTGCGCGCCCCTCCAGCAACGACGGCAGGCTTCCGCATGGCGCGCATCCAATGGGTCGGCTTCGACGGCGACGACACGCTGTGGAAGAGCGAGGATTACTACCGCCAGGCAGAAGCGGACTTCGAAGCGATCCTCGCCGCATACATCGACCTGGCCGATCCGCGCACGCATGGCCACCTGCTGGAGGTGGAGCGTCGCAACCTGAAGATCTTCGGTTACGGCGTGAAGGGCATGACCCTGTCGATGCTGGAAACGGCGATCCAGCTGACCGACGAACGCATCAGCGCCCGCGACCTGCATCGCGTCATCGAGATCGGGCGGGCCACGCTGCAGCATCCCGTCGACCTGCTGCCGGGCATCCGCGAAGCGGTGGCGCAGATCGCCTCGGATCATGAGATCGTGCTCATCACCAAGGGCGATCTGTTCCACCAGGAAGCCAAGATCGCGCAGTCCGGTCTTGCCGACCTGTTCCACCGCATCGAGGTGGTGTCGGAAAAGGACGAGGCCACCTACGCGCGGGTGCTGCGTGAACTCGACGTGGCGCCTGGCGCGTTCGCGATGGTCGGCAACTCGCTGCGGTCGGACATAGAACCCGTGCTCGGCCTGGGCGGTTGGGGTATCCACATGCCGTACCACGTGACGTGGGCACTGGAGGCCGAACACGGCGTCGCCCACGACGCGCCACGCCTGCGCGTGGTGGAGAGCGCCGGCCAGTTGGCTGCCGTGCTGGCGGCGATCGAAGCGACCCCCGTCGCCTGACGACGATGAAGCGTGCGCGACGGCCCTGCGGCACAATGGCGGCATGAAGCGCGCGCTGCCCGTCCTGTTTTTGCTGGCCTGCCTCGCGGTCACTGCACCCGCCGGTGCGCAGGATGCCGCGGCCTACACGCCCGCGACGGGCGACGCCGCGGTGGATCGGCACCTCGCCGACATCAACGAGTACGCCGCGCGTTACCCCGCCGCTTTCGCCGACGAGATGTCGCGCTACTACGCCGTACCGCGTGCTTACGTGGAAGCGATGCAGCAACAGCCGGACTGGACCGCCGGCGACATCTTCATGGCGTGCGCGCTGGCGCAGATCGTCGGCCAGCCGTGCCGTGCCGTCGTGCGCGAATGGTCGCGGGACCATGAAGGCGGCTGGGAAGCGGTTGCCGCCCGCCTGCAGGCCGAGCCGGGCAGCCCGCAGTACCGGCGACTGCGCAGCGCGCTGGAAGCGACCTACCGGCGGTGGGACCGGCCGGTGCCTGAGGGCGAGAAGTGAGTGTAAAGGAGTGAGGAGCGGGAGGCGCCGCGCTTCTGCTCACTCCTCGCCGGCTCAGTCCTGCTTCTTTCCGTACATGATCAGCAGCACCAGATCCTCTTCGCCGTCCTGGCGGATGGCGTGGGTACTGCCGGGACGGGTCAGCATGGCGTCGCCGGCCTGCACCGCTTGCGCGGTGCCATCCAGCTCATACACGCCGCGCCCGCCGAGCACATAGTAGATCTCGTCCTTGTGGTGCTGGTGCAGGCCGATGCCGGCGCCCTTGTGCAGCACCCGCTTGCGGAACTCGAAGCCGAGCGCCGGCGCATCGCGGAAGAACGGGTAGGCCGTGGTGGTTCCCGCGCCGCCGTGCGGGCCGGGCTGCTGCACGGCAATGTCGTGTGCGTGCACGATCAGGGATGGATTCGGCTGCGCCTTGCGGTCGGCCAGCGCGGTGGCCGGTGCACCGCAATCCGTATCGCGGACCACGTGCGCCGCGAGCGCAGGATCGATCTGCTTCCAGCCTCGCACCACCAGGCACGCCACCATCACCGCGCCACGTCGCTGGAAATGGGTGTCGTCCTGCTGGCCCTGTTCCGGCACATGCATGAAGTACGCCTTGCTGGCCTCGTCGCCGGCCGCGCGCAACCAGTCCATGCTGAACGCCGTGAGGTCGATCAGGCCCACGTTCTCCCGCGACGCAAGATCACGCACAGCCTGCGCGTATAGCCCATGCGTGTCGAGCAGTTGCCCATGGTCGAACTTGCGGCGTGCGACCGGCGTCACCAGGATCGGCGTGGCGCCCTTTGCGCGGGCGAGATCCACATAACGCATCAGCCATTCGGGAAACGCACGCTGCGGTTCGTTGTAGCGGCTGGGGTCTTCGATCTTCTCGTCGTTGTGGCCGAACTGGATCAGCAGCATATCGCCGGAACGCATGTCCTTCGCCATGCCGTCGAACCAGCCCTCGGCGATGAAGCTGCGTGAGCTGCGTCCGCTCTGGGCATGGTTGCGGACCACGTAGGCGTCGTCGTCGAGGAAGCCTTGAAGCTGCTGGCCCCAGCCCTCGCGGGGCGCGCGCTCGGGGCCGTAGTGGCTGGCCGTGGAATCACCGGCGATGAAGACCTGGCGCGGCGGTGTTCCTGCCGCCGCCGGCGCACAGCAGGCGAGAATCGCCACGAGGATGAACATGCGCACCATCGGCAGTCTTCTCCGTGCCCCTGTGGGAGCGAGGTCAGTCGCGATGACGGATCGGGACGCTCATTTCGCGACTGACGTCGCTCCCACGGCATCCCGTGCGGAGGCGCGCGTCAGCGCGCCAGCCATCCGCCATCGACGGGGATGACCGCGCCGTTGACGTAGTCCGACGCGCGCGAGGCCAGGAACACCGCCGTGCCGCCGAGGTCGGATGGCTCGCCCCAGCGACCGGCCGGGATGCGGTCCAGGATCGCCTTGTTGCGGTCTTCGTCCGCGCGCAGCTGCGCGGTGTTGTCGGTCGCCATGTAGCCCGGCGCGATGGCGTTGATGTTCACGCCCTTGGCGCCCCATTCGTTGGCGAGCAGACGGGTGATGCCGGCGATGCCGGACTTGCTGGCCGTGTACGACGGCACGCGGATGCCGCCCTGGAACGACAGCATCGAGGCGATGTTGATGATCTTGCCGCTGCCCTGCGCGATGAAGTGGCGGCCCGCCGCCTGCGACATGAAGAACGCGGACTTGATGTTGACGTTCATCACGTCGTCCCAGTCCTTCTCGCTGAAATCCACCGCGTCGGCGCGACGGATCAGGCCCGCGTTGTTGACCAGGATGTCCAGTCCGCCCAGGCCGGCGACGGTTTCCTTCACCAGGCGCTCGACCGGGTCGATGCTGATGAGGTTGGCTTCCAGGTTGAGGAAACGGCGGCCAAGGGCGCGCACCTTCTCGCCGGTTTCCGCGGCTTCCACGATGCCGGCCGCGGCGATGTCGGCGCCGGCTTCGGCCAGCGCCACGGCGATGCCCTGGCCCAGGCCGGTATTGGCGCCGGTGACCAGCGCGATCTTGCCTTCAAGACTGAACGGATTGCTTGCCATCGTGGATTCCCTCGGTGTGGTGCGCTGCGGGTGGAGTGGAGCTTGCTCCGCTGCGCGTGCTGTATCGACTTCTGTTGGCGGTTCAGCCGAGCAAGCTCGGCTCTACACGACGTCGCTTACTTCAGCTGGCAGATGTCCAGCACATGCATGTCGGTGTAGTCCAGGTTCTCGCCACCCATCGCCCAGATGAAAGCGTAGTTGCTGGTGCCCGAGCCCATGTGGATCGACCACGGCGGCGACACCACGGCTTCGTCGTTCTGCACGACGATGTGGCGCTGCGCGTCCGGTTCGCCCATGAAGTGGTAGACGCGGTCGTTGTCGCCCAGGTCGAAGTAGAAATAGACCTCGCTGCGGCGGTCGTGCAGGTGCGGCGGCATGGTGTTCCACACGCTGCCGGTCTTCAGCACGGTCAGGCCCAGCAGCAGCTGCGAGGACTGGCAGGTGGCCGGCACGATGAACTGGTAGATGGTGCGCTCGTTGCTGGTTTCCAGCGCGCCGCGCTCCAGTGCGACGGCGTCCTTGATCGAGAGCTGCTTGGTCTCGAAGCGCGCGTGCGCCGGGGTGGAGGTCAGGTAGAACTTGGCGGGGTTGGCCGCGTCATCGGATTCGAACGCCACGTCGGTGCTGCCCATCGCCACGTACAGGCCATCCTTCGGGCCCAGCGCGTAGGTCGTGCCGTCGACGGTGACCTTGCCGGCGCCGCCGCCGACGTTGATGACGCCCAGCTCGCGGCGTTCCAGGAACGGCTTGCCGGCGGCCGAGGCGGGCTCGGTCTGGCGCGGCAGGTCGACCTTCTTCGACACCGGGGCGGCGCCGCCGATCACGAAGCGTTCGTTGTGCGAGTAGTTCAGCTGCACCATGTCGGCGACGAACAGGTTGCCGATCAGGTAGCGGTCGCGCAGCTGGTCGTTGCTCGCGCCGTCCATCATGTCCGGGTGGGTGGCGTGGTAGGTCTTGCAGAACATGGGCGGGGCTCCGTCGGTGCGGACGCCCGTGGAGCGGGGCGTCGGGATAGGTCGTGGGCGATTCTACGGCCTTTGGGTAACCGGTGTCATTTTGCGGTGCGGCAGGGGGAGCGGGGACAGGGAATGCGGAATCCGGCAATGAGGGGCGGCGAGGGCGTCGCGCGCGGGGACTCTCCGGGGACCATAGGTCTCAGGGAGCGATCATTCCCTATTCCCCGCTTTCTATCCCTCTACTCCGGCGGCTGCGAAGAATCCCGGATGACCAGATGCGGCCGGATGCTGGCGGCGGCCAGCATCGGTGTGCCCTCGGGCTGGATCAGCATGGCGGCCGCCGTGCGGCCGGTGTCGCGGGTGTTGCGGCGGACCGAGGTCAGCGAGGGCCACAGGCGCGAGGCCAGCGGACTGTCGTCGAAGCCTACCACCGACAGGTGGCGCGGGATGTTGATGCCCGCGCGCATGGCGACCTTGTACACGCCGGCGGCCATTTCGTCGTTGCCGGTGAAGATGGCGGTGGGGCGGTTCTTGCCGGACAGCAGCTTCTCGGCCGCGACCACGCCGGATTCGAAGGTGTAGCCCGCTTCGATGATGCGCGACTTCGGAATCTCCAGGCCCCGCTTGGCCAGTGTCTGGACGAAGCCGTCCGTGCGCTCGATCGAAGAGCGGTACGCGCTGGGGCCGGTGATCAGTGCGATGTCGGTGTGGCCGAGCGAGAGCAGGTACTCGGCCGCTTCGGCCGCGCCGTCGCGGTCGTGGGTGACCACCATGCGCGAGGGCTCGTCCATCGAAACCGACGCAATGCGCGAGTAGCGGCAGCCGATCTCCGCCAGCATGTTGGCCAGCGCCTGGTCTTCCGAGGCGCGCGGCACCAGCATCACGCCGTGCAGCTTCTGCTGCTGCACGAAACGGCGCACGCCGTCGATGTAGCCGGGGCTGCGGCTGTCGCAGGGATGCACCACCAGTTCGAAGCCGGAGTCGCGCAGGGCATCCAGCGCGCCGTACTGCATGTTGACGATGTACTGCGCCGTCGGGTTGTCGTAGACCATGCCGATCAGGAACGAGCGCCGGAAGGCCAGCCCGCGGGCCATCGGATCGGGGGAATAGCCGACCTCGCGCATCAGCGCCTCGACCTTCTCGCGCGTGTCCTTACGCACCAGCGGCGAGTGGTTGATGATCCGCGACACCGTCTTCTTCGAGACGCCGGAGAGCCGTGCGATGTCGTTGATGGTCGCGGCCTTGCCACCGGTGGGCAGGCTGGCAGGGCTGTCGGGCTTCTTGCGCGCGGGCATGGGGCGGTGCGGGTCCGGTCGTCGTTTCGGGGGATTCTAGCGGCTGGGGGTGGTCCTGGCGTGCGGTAGCGCCGATTACGGCATCATCCCTTCAGCGCCTTCGGCAGCCACAGCGAAAGCTCGGGGAACAGCGCCACCACCAGCAGCACCGCAAGCCCCGCCAGCCAGAACGGCCAGATCGTGCGCATGCTCTGCGCGATGGTGATCTTGCCGATGGCGGTGCCGATGAACAGCACCGAGCCCACCGGCGGTGTCACCAGGCCGATGCCGCCGGTCAGCACCAGCACCAGCCCGAAGTGGATCGGATCGATGCCGTAAGCCCTCGCCACCGGCAGGAAGATCGGCGTGCAGATCAGGATCATCGGCGCCAGGTCCATGAACGTGCCCAGCACCAGCAGCACCAGGATGATCAGCAGCAGCACCGTGTACTCGCTGTGGGCGATGGACTGCAGCGCCTCGACGGCCGCGGCGGGCACCTGCAGGTAGGCCAGCAGCCAGCCGAACACCGCCGCAGTGGCGATGACGAACAGGATGACGCCGGTGGTGCGCGCGGCATGCGTCACCGTGGCGAAGAATTCCTTCAGCGACAGCTGGCGATACAGCACGCTGGTCACCAGCAGCGCGTAGACCACCGCGATGGCGGCGCTCTCCACCGCCGTGAAGATGCCGGCGCGGATGCCGAAGAAGATCAGACCCACCAGTCCCAGGCCCGGCAGCGCGGAAACCAGCCGCAGCAGCACCGCCTGCAGGCCCGGGAACGGTTCCGTGCCATAGCCGCGCTTGCACGCCACCGCCCAGCCCGTGAACATCAGCACGATCGTCATCAGCAGCGCGGGCACGATGCCGGCAGCGAACAGGTCGGCGATGGACAGGCCACCGCCGGCCGCTGCGGAGAACAGGATCAGGTTGTGCGAAGGCGGCACCAGCAGCGCCACCAATGCGGCGGTGATGCTGACGTTGACGGCGAAATCACGGTCGTACCCGCGCTTGACCATCTGCGGGATCATCGTCCCGCCCACCGCCGACACGTCGGCGATGGCCGAGCCCGACACGCCGCCGAAGAACAGCGAAGACAGAATGCTGACCTGGCCCAGTCCGCCGCGCAGGCGGCCGACCAGCGACGCCGCCAGGCTGATGAGACGCTCGGAGATCCCGCCGCGCAGCATGATCTCGCCCGCGAAGATGAAAAGCGGAATCGCGATCAGCGATGCCGACCCGGTGCCCGATGAGATCTGCTGCACCAGCACGATGCTGGGCAGGTCCAGGTAGAGCAGTGTGGCCAGCGACGCCGCAGCCAGTGCGTACGCGACCGGCACGCCGATCAGCAGCAGGATCGCGAAGATCGAGAAGAGCAGGGTGATCGCCATGGGTCAGCGGGTCTCGTCGGTCGGCGGCGCGCGCAGCACCAGGAACAGGCGGTACAGGGCGAACACCACCATCAGCAGGCCACCCAGCGAGAGCGGCAGGTAGCCGATGCTCTGCGGCATGGGCGCACCGGCGATGCGGATGTCCAGGCCGTCGAACAGCAGCACCGCGCCCCAGTACGCCATCACCGCGCCGATGGCGGCGATCACCAGCGGCGAAACGGCATGCAACGCCTTCTTCAGGCGCGGACCCACCGCATCGGCCAGCAGGAAGAAGCCGAAGTGCCTGTTCGTATGCACACCGGCCGCGGCGCCCAGGCTCATGGCCGTGGTCAGCAGCAGCACGGTCACCGGTTCGGTCCAGCTGGGCGAGTCGTTGATGACGTAGCGGGCGATCACCTGCCAGCCCTGCACGACCACCAATCCCAACAGCGCGGCGACCGCGACGGCGATGGCGACGTTGGACAAAGCATCCATGCCGCGTTGAAGTGGCGTGGCGGGAGCAAATGCGGCTTCTTCTGACATCGTGGGTCCTCAGGCCAGGTCGCGGATGCGGCGGTAGAGCGCGTCGATCGCCGGATCCTTGCGGTATTCGGACAGCAGCGGCTGCGAGGCACGCGCGAACGCGGCAAGGTCGGCTTCGTTGTGCTCCACGCCCGCGGCGAAGACCGCTTCGCGGGCCTTCGCTTCGGATGCATCCCAGAGCGACCGCATCACGGCCACCGACTGCCGGGCGGTTTCGACAAGCAGTTCGCGGTCGCGCGGTTGCAGGCCATCCAGTGTGCGCTGCGATACCAGCAGCACGTCCGGTGCGTAGGAATGGTTGGTCTGCGACCAGTAGCGCGCGGCTTCGAAGTGGCGGCTGGAATGGAAGCTGCGGATGTTGTTCTCCGCCCCGTCGATCATGCGCGTCTCCAGCCCCGAGAACACCTCGCCCAGCGACAGCGGCGTGGGATTGGCGCCGAACAGACGCAGCATGCGGATGAAGATGTCCGATACCGGTACGCGGACCTTCAGTCCATGCAGGTCGGCGGGCACGCGGATCGCGTGCTGGGTGTTGTAGAAGCAGCGCGCACCCGAGTCGTAGATCGCCAGGCCGACCAGGCCGCGCTTGGCGAAGCCTTCCAGCACCGCCTTGCCCACATCCCCGTCCATCGCGCGACGCATGTGCGGCACCGAGTCGAACACGTAGGGCAGGCACAGGGCCTGGGTCAGCGGGAACGCGTTGTTCAGCGCGCCGGCGTACACGCGGGTCATGTCGATGGCGCCGAAGCGCGCCATGTCAATGGCCTCGGATTCGCGGCCCAGCTGGCCGGAGTGGTACTGGCGCAGGGTTACCCGGCCGCCCGTCTCGCGCGCCATCGTCTCGCCGATCCAGCGGACCGCCTCGACGGTGGGATAGTCCTTCACGTGCACGTCGGTGGCGGTCAGCACGTGCCTGCCCTCGTCGGCCAGCACGTGACTTCCCGCCAGCGGCATGGCGGCCGCGGCCCCGACACCGGCGGCCAGGAAACGACGACGGTTCATCATGCGCGCCAGTCTCCTTCGTCCTTCGGGCTGGCCGCCACGGCCAGCGCCTCGATGCTGCCATGGCCGTGGAACTCGATGCGTGCCTGCTGCCCCGGCAGGATGTCGTGGATGCCGGTCGCGTTGCCGGTGGCGATCAGGTCGCCGGCTTTCAGCGGACGGCCGCGGCGGGCAGAGCGCGACAGTGCGAACGCGAAGGCCGCCCGCAGGCCGCCGGGCAGCGTGGTGGCGCCGCCCTGGCCGACCTGCCGGCCGTCTATCGAGGTGGTGCAGGTCAGCGAGGCGTCGCTGCGGTCGGTCCAGTCCGGGATTTCGGCGCCCATCACCAGGCCATTGTTGTTGCCGAAGTCCGAGACGACCACGCGCGGGCCGAGCTGGTTGATCGTCGCCAGCGGGCTGCTGGCCACTTCCATGCCGATGAACAGGGTCGACGGTACGGCAGCGGCTTCGGCCGGCGTCCAGTCGGTCTTCTCCGCAGGCACGTCGGCCTCCAGGCGCAGCACGTACTCGGCTTCCACCGCGCCGAAGCCCCCCGAAAACAACTCGAATGTGGGCTGACCACCGGTAGCCAACTGCAGCTGGCGCGCGAAGATCGGGCCGAGCAGGCGCTCGTCGCCGGATATGTCGCGCCGTTCTGGTGCGATGAAGCCCACCTTCCACCCGACCACGCGGTCGGGCCACTGCGCAATGGCCAGATCCTGCACGCGATACGCCGTGACCAGGTCGTCGGGCACCTCGCCGGGAAAGCCGGGCAACGCCCGGCCCTGGCGGCGCGCGCCGACGAAACCGTCCGCGATGGCAGCCAGCGCGGGCGCCGCGGAACGCGCGTCGGCGAGGGCGTTTGGGTCGTTACTCAAGTGGGTTCTCCCCGCTGCGTTTTGTTGCACTGCCGAGTGACAGCGCAGGTTGATGGCCTGTATATGGTAAACCGGTGTCATTGACAATGTGCACTGCCGCAAAATCCATCCCGATGCCACGATGCGTCGATCCACTCCTGGGAGGGAGCCAATGTTTCACGACCGTTTCCCCACGTGGGCGCGCGCCCGCGGGCTGAGTCGCGGCCTGGCCGCGCTGCTGGCGCTCGCCATGGCGCCGGTGCTCGCCACCGATACCCGTCCGCTCGCATTTCCTGGCGCCCAGGGCGCGGCGGCGCACACGCCCGGTGGGCGCGGCGGCAAGATCGTGCGCGTGACCACGCTGGCGGCCGACGGTCCCGGATCGTTCAAGGAAGCGGTCAGCACCAAGGGGCCGCGCATCGTGGTGTTCGAAGTGGGCGGCGTGATCGACCTGGGCATGAAGGAGCTGCGCATCGACGAGCCTTTCCTGACCATCGCCGGCCAGACCGCGCCGCATCCCGGGGTGACGATGATCAAGGGCGGCCTGACCATCGCCACCCACGACGTGGTCATCCGCCACCTTCGCATCCGGCCGGGCGATGGCGGCCTGCCCAAGCGCTCCGGCGACATCGACGCCGTCACCACCGTGCGCGGTGCGCACGACGTGATCGTGGATCACTGCTCCCTCACCTGGGCCACCGACGAGAACCTGAGCGCGTCCAGCACCCGCTTCCATGGCGAGAACGAGGCCGAATGGATGGCCAACGCCTCGCGCCGGATCACCTACAGCAACAACATCGTCGGTGAGGGACTGGCCAATTCGATCCATGCCAAGGGCGAGCACTCCAAGGGCTCACTGATCCATGACCATGTGAACGACGTGCTGATCGTCGGCAACCTGTACGCGCACAATTACGAGCGAAGCCCGCTGTTCAAGGGCGGGGCGCGCGGCCAGGTGATCAACAACCTGATCTACAACCCCGGACAACGCGCCATCCACTACAACCTGATCGCGGAAGAGTGGTTGGGCCATCCCTATTCGAAAGGCCAGATGGTGGTGCGGGGCAATGTCATGCGCGCCGGAAGGTCGACCGAGCCGCTCGCTTTCCTGATGATCGGGGGTTCGGGCGACCTGGACCTGTATGCGCAGGACAACCGGGTGGTCGATCGCATCGGCAACCAGAGCATCCAGGAAACCGGCAGCTACACCACCGCGCCGGTGAAACTCAATCGCGTGAAGACCGCGCCCGCGCTGCCGTTCGGTGTCGCGCTGTTGCCGTCCGCCCAGGTACAGGATGCGGTGATCGAGAACGTGGGCGCCACGCCCTGGAACCGTGACCTGATCGACCGCCGCATCGTCGCCGATGTCATCGAAGGGCGGGGCGAGATCATCGACAGCCAGGAGCAGGTGGGCGGCTATCCGCAGTACAGGGAAGCGCGCAAGCCCTTCGTCGAGAGCGAATGGAACCTGGACGTGATGGAGCCGAAATCGGGCAGCTATCCGCGCGGTGAACCGCTGCGCTGACACGGCGCGGCGTTTGAAGTCTTGATTTCTCCTGGGGCGCCCCCGCTGCTGGCAGGGGCGCATCCGTCCAGCGACATGCACCCGCCTGGCCTGGGTGGTCGCGCGCTCCATCCTGGGCAGGAAGCATTAGCGCCGGAGCCCGTTCGAGTCGCATGGACAGACGTGTGGGTTCCTGCAGCGGGTGCATGAGCGCGCCGGTCGACCGAACCGGCGGCCGGACTCGATCCCACGCATGATGCGGGCTGGCACAAGCCTCTCTGCCTCGGGAAGAGGGCAGACGCCCCCCCCTCAACCTCCGCTTGGCATGCGCCTGATCGAGAACCCCGCATGAGGCGTCTGCGCGTCGCGCGGATCCGGGATTGCAGTTCGTAAGCGCCAGTAGTCCTCCCCGAGCGGCCGGGATGGCGGATCGCGGGCGAACAGCGGCATGCGGAAGGGCCGGGGAGCGGTGCTGGCTCGAGTGCGCGGCATGGGTGCCGTGGTCTGGACACATCGGGATCCGGCTTTGGCGGACGACACGCAGTCGCTACCGTATACGGCTGTCGATCGGACCATCCCGCACTTCCATGGCCTTTGTGCCCAGCGCACTTGGGGTGTGGCGGCACGTTTGACACGGCTGCGTTTTGCGCCAAAAGAGAAGCCCGGCCGGGAGAGGCGGCCGGGCTTCGGTGCACCCCGGTGAGGGTGCGGTACAGTCAAGTCATCAGAACTTGTAACGCAGGCCCAGCAGGTACTGACGGCCGGTCTCGCTGTACTCGAGGGGCAGTTCCACGGCGGGGTTGGACACCCAGGACTCCTGCGCCTCGTTGGTCAGGTTGCTGCCTTCGAGACTGACCTCGAGCCTGTCGTTGATCTTGTACCGGATCGACGCATCGAGGACGGTAGTGCCGCTCTGTCCGTGTACGCCGTTGGCCGCGCTGTTGAAACCCGCTTCAGTGCCGGGCACCTGGATCAGGTAGTCGGAACGGTTGGTGGCCGAAATGCGGCCCGAAAGGCGCTCGCCTTCGTAGTAGAGCGAGGCGTTCCAGCTCCGCCGGGAGGTGCCCGTCAGCTCTTCCTTCTGCGCCAGCGCACCGGAGGACAGCAGGTACTGCACTTCCGAATCGACGTAGGTGTAATTCAACTGCATGCCGAAGTCGCTGAGGAAGCCGGGCAGGAAGGTGAACGGCTGCGTGTAGTTCAGCTCGACGCCGCGAAGCCCACCGCCCGGCGTGTTGATCGGAACGGTAAAGACGAAATCATCCGTAGGCAGCGCCGTGGTGCCATCCAGCAGGCTGTTGGGCAGGCCGCTGGTGTTGTAGGGGCGGGTTTCGCGCGTGTTCTGGATGAAGCTGTCGATGTCCTTGTAGAACAGCACGGCACCCAGCATCGCGCCTTCGTTGAAGTACCACTCCAGGCCCAGGTCGTAGGTCTTCGCGCGTTGCGGATCCAGCAGCGGGTTGCCGGCCGAGACGGTCCTGGCGGAACCGCTGACGCTGACGGTCACGCCCGGGCTCAGGTTGCCGAGCGGCGGACGCGCCATCACCTTGGCGGCGCCGAAGCGGATCAGGAAATCGGGCGTGATCTCGGCCACCAGATTCAGCGATGGAAGCGTATCGCTGTATTCCCGGTCCACGGTGATCACGGTCGGCGTGCCGTTGACCGTGCCGACGCCGGTCGAGTTCTGATTCGTGCGCACGTAACGCACGCCGAAATTGCCGGAGAACGGTACCGGTCCCAGGTCCGTGCTGAACTCGCCCATCAGATAGACGCCGCGATCCTGCTCGCCGACGCTCTGGTCGCTGGGGTTGTAGTTGGCCATCGTGAACGTGCCGCTGTCGCTGAAGATGCCGTACATGTTGGCGATGGCGTCGAAGTCCGGCACCACCCACGTACCCGGCGACCCGCTGACGCCGCGGAGCCTGGCCAGGACGATCTGGTCCGTCGGCAACGGCACGGGCGAAGTGGACGTGCCGCCGGTGGTGTTGGTCGGCACGATGGTCTCGGTGGCGGCGCGCCGGCGCTCGCTGGACACGAAGCCGAAATTCTTGGCCTGGATGCCGCCCTTCAGGGTGAAGCTCGGCGACACGATCCAGGAGAAATCCAGCTGGCCGGTGTCGTAGTCGTTGGTGACGTAGTTCTCGCGAAGCCGGATGACCGACAGGTTCCATCCGTTCGGATCGGTCGGATCGATACCGTAGTTGAAGACGGGGAGATTGCGGTTTCCGCGATAGTCGTAGCTGTAGCCGTTCACCCCGTACCGATCCATCATGACCGTCGCCTGGATCGGGTTGCGGTGTTCGGATTTCGAGGTGCCGACCTTGCCGCTGATGCGGAAGCTGTCGCTGAAACGGTGTTCGCCGTCCAGGCTGATCTGCCTGAACGTCGTTTCCCATTCGTCATGGCGGTTCTCGGCGCGCAGGCCGACGTTATCCATTACCGCGTAGACCAGCGCGCCGTTCTCGATCACGCCATCGATCACCCGGATGTCGTTCTTCCTGCCGGCACCGCTGGACTTGCTCAGGCTGTTGGCCTCGATGTAGCGCTCGTCGCGAACCGCGTCGATCTTCGAGTACAGCGCGTCCAGGCTGAAGGTGGTGTCGGACGAAGGTTTGAACTGCAGCGCACCGGTCACGCCAAGTCGCTTCTGATCGTGCTCCATCAGCGTATAGCGCGGGAAGCGGGGCGCGTAGACGTCGGCAGCCAGCGCCGGCGTGAAGGGCGAGGCCGCATTGAATCCGCCGTTGGTCGTTCCGCCGGCCCAGCGCACGGTTCCCGACCCTTCTTCCACGGTGTCCCGCTCGGAATAGGCGACCGAGAGCAGGGCGCCGAATCGGCCGTCGGCCCAGCTGTTCGAGATCAGGCCGGCGAAACGCGGACTGGTGGTTTCCGCAGCGTCGTTGAAGCTGCCCTGCAGGTTGCCCGTGGCGGTGAAGCCATCGAAATCGAAGGGGCGTGCCGTACGCAGGTCGACGGTCGCACCCAGCGATCCCTCCTCGACATCGGCCGAGGCGGTCTTGCGTGCGATCAGCTGCGAGAACAGGTCGGATGCGAACACGTTGAAGTCGAAGCTGCGGCTGCGGTTGGCGCCGCCCTGTCCGTCGCTGCTGCCGACCGAGCTCATCGCCTCAAGGCCGTTCAGGCGCACGCGGGTGAACTGCGGGCCCAGACCGCGCACGGTGATGTTGCGTCCCTCGCCTGCATCGCGGGTGATCACCACGCCCGGAATGCGCTGCAGCGACTCGGCGAGGTTGAGGTCGGGAAACTTGCCGATGTCCTGCGCGACGATGGCGTCGACGATGCCTTTCTCGCCGCGCTTGATGTCGAGCGCTTTCTCGAGGCTGGCGCGATAGCCGGTCACGCTGATCGTATCCAGCGTGGTATCCACGTTTTCCTGTGCGCCTGCGTCGGTGGATGGCTCGGTCTCCTGAGCATGCGCTGCGGCACCCAACTGCAGAGCCAGGCCGATGGAGACGGCAAGTATGGTAACCGGTGTCTTCCGGCGATGATGGCGTACTGGCATGTTCCTCCCCTCCTCAAGGGACCATGGCCGCATGGAGCGACAATTTGTTGGTAGAAAAGCGTGTTTTCCGTGTTGTGACCCTGTCCAGCTGATAAAATGACACCGCTGGTCAAAACCAACGCTAACAGAGTGTGCGCTGCAACAACAACTGTCAGATGAGCCGGTTTATCTTGTCCCATGGACAAGGCCTGGCGGGTGGCGCGCGGCATCCACGCACGGGAGGAGAAGGGGAATGGGAACCATCGTCTGTTTCGGTGAGCTGCTGCTGCGGCTGGGTGCGCCCGGCCGCCAGATGCTGTTGCAGTCGCCGGTGCTGGATGTCCACGTCGGGGGCGCGGAAGCGAACGTGGCCGTGTCGCTGGCGCGCTTCGGCCATGACGCGCGCATGGTCGGCGTGGTCGCCGACAACGCGCTGGGCGAAGCTGCGCTGGGCGAACTGCGCCGGCATCGTGTCGACACGCGCGCGGTGCAGCAGGCCACGGGACGCATGGGGCTGTACTTCCTCACGCCCGGCGCGATCCAGCGGCCGAGCGAGGTGCTCTACGACCGCGCGGACTCGGCTTTCGCGCGCATCGGCGGCGGCACCCACGATTGGCCTGCGCTGCTGGCGGGCGCGGATTGGCTGCACGTCTCCGGCGTGACGCCCGCGCTGGGCCAGCGGGCGGCGGACGGCGTGCTGACGGCGGTCAGGGCGGCACGCGCTGCCGGAGCGAAGGTCTCGTTCGACGGCAATTTCAGGCCGAAGCTGTGGGAGGCCTGGGGGGGCGATGCGCCCACGATCCTGCGCGCGCTGATGGTCGAAGCCGACCTGCTGTTCGCCAGCCATCGCGACCTGCAGGTGGTGCTGGGCCTGGAGTTCCCGCAGGCGACGCCGCAGGAGCGCTTCGCTGCCGGCGCGGCCGAAGCTTTCCGGGCGTTTCCGCATCTGCGCCAGATGGCGGCCACCGTGCGCGTGCAGCGCAGCGTGGACCACCATGTCATCTCCGGCATCACGGCCTTGCGCGATGGCGCGCTGCATACCACGGCCGCGCGCGACGTCTCGCCGATCGTCGACCGCATCGGCACCGGCGATGCCTTCGCGGCGGGTGTGCTGCACGGCGGCCTGACGGGCCTGTCGGCGCAGGAGGCCCTGGACTTCGGCGTGGCGGCAGCCTGCCTCAAGCACTCGCTGCCGGGCGACTTCAACCTGGTGGGTGCGGACGACGTGCATGCGCTGCTGGGCGAGAACGCGCTGGACGTGAAGCGCTGATCGGTCCGGAATGCAGGGAATGCTGCGTTGCGGCATCTTCGGACGCAGGAAAAACTATCGTTTGAAAATGCCCGCACGGGCTTTGCCCTCCGCACGATTCCCGCAGACTGCGCGGCATGAAGAGTGCCGTCCATGCGTAGCAAGCTGTTCGTCCCCGGTAACCGGCCCGCGTTGTTCGCCAAGGCACTGGCGAGCGCGGCCGAGATGCTGTCCTTCGACCTGGAAGATGCCGTGGCCGGTGACGACAAGGGCGCGGCACGCACGCAGGTCGCCGCCTTCCTGCGCGGCGTACCGCACCGCGCTGCGGACAAGCAGGTCGTGGTGCGGGTGAATGCCTGGCACACCTCCGGCTGGGAAGACGATCTGCGCGCGATCCTGCCGTTGGACATCGACCTGCTGAACCTGCCCAAGATCGAATCGGTGGAACAGCTTCGCCAGGCGATCGGCGAGATCGAAGCGGTCGAGCTGCAGCTGGGCCTGCGCCGGGCCGTCGGCCTGCTGATCAACATCGAGACACCGCGCGCCCTGCGTCATGCCGCGCAGATCGCCCGGGCGCATCCGCGCGTGCGCGGCCTGCAACTGGGCCTGGGCGACCTGTTCGAACCGCACGGCATCCGTCGTGCGGACCTGCGCAATGTGCACGCCGCACAGTACGCGCTGCGGATGGCGGCCGCGGAAGCCGGCGTGTTCGCCTACGACGCCGCATTCCCCGGGCTGGACGACGAAGCGGGCTTCATGGCCGAGGCCGATTCGGCGCGTGCGCTGGGTTTCGCCGGCAAGAGCTGCGTGCATCCGCGCCAGGTGGCCTGGGCCAACGCCGCGTTCTCGCCGTCGGAAGAGGAGATCGAAGCCGCCCGTCGCATCGTCGGCGCGGCGACGGCGGACGGAAGCGCGTTCGCGGTCGATGGCCGGATGGTGGACGCGCCTTTCCTGGCACGCGCGCGGGCGGTCCTGGCCACGCTGGACCGGGAGCCGCGGTGATGCAGGGCGGAACGGTCCGATCCTGGGCGCGAGGACGTGGGCGCCGCGCGTCGCATGCGATCTACCTGTTGATGCTGGTCGTGCTGGCGATGGCGTACCGTCCCGCGATGGCGGAGAGCCTGACGCGGCTGACCGCGTCCACGTTGCCCGCGCCACCGGAGCCCGTGCGGGGCCTGTACACGCTTGACGACACCCTCCTGGCATCGGGCGATGCAGGGGCATCATGGTGGGATCGCACAAGCTCGCGCTGGCGTCCGCTGCGGGTGCCGCCCGTGTCCGCGGGCGAGGGCGCGTGGCGCAACGCCGCACCGGGACGCCTCTATCGACTGCAGCGCACGCGCGACGGCACCGACATGGCCGGCCTGGAGCGTGCATCGCGAACCGGCGACACGCTGGCATGGCGCGCGCTGCCTCCGTTCCCGCGGCATCTGCGGCACGTGCAGGTCGCCGAAGGCGGAGACACGCTGTATGTGTCCGGGCAGGATGGTGCCGGGCATGTGCTGTTCCTGCGGCGTGCAGTGACCACGGACACGGTGCCTTGGGAGGCATTGCCGCCCTGGCCAGGCACGGGCGTGCCCGCTTCGCTGGTCGCGCAGCGCGGCGAACTGATGACCACCGTGTCGGGTGCGGCGGCTGATGTCCTGTGGCGCTGGTCGCGCGATGGCGGCTGGCGGATGTTGCCGCCGGTGCCGGGGAAGCTCGTCGCCGAGGGCGCGGCGCGTGCGGTCGGCCAGGCGCACGTGCTGTATGCGTTGCAGTCCCACGACGATCCCGCGGCGGCCCGCCTCGCCACCTTCCATACCATCACCGGCGCGTGGGCCGAGCTGGATCCGCCCGATGGGGGACTGCCCGCTTCGATGACGGCGTGGGGCGATGGCGTGGCCGGCGTGGACGCCCGCACTGGCGCCCTGCGCACGGTGGCGCTGGTCGGCAGCACCTACCTGCTCAAGTGGCTGGACTGGCTGGTCATCGTGGTCTACCTGGCGGCCATGGTCGGCATCGGCCTGTACTTCTACCTGCAGGAGAAGCGGGCCTCCACGGCGGACTTCTTCGTCGGCGGACGCAGCATCCCGTTCTGGGCCGCGGGCGTCAGCCTGTACGCCACCAACACCAGCTCCATCAGTTTCATCGCCATCCCGGCCAAGGCGTTCGAGACCAACTGGCAGTACCTCACCAACAACCTGATCGCGGTGCTCGGCCTGATGTTTGTCGCGGTGTGGATCGTGCCGCTGCTGCGCCGGCTGGACCTGATGTCGGTGTTCTCCTACCTGGAGAAGCGCTTCCATCCGGCCATCCGCATGCTGGCCAGCGCGCTGTGCATCGCCATGCAGATCGGCAGCCGGATGAGCGTGATCCTGTTCCTGCCGGCGCTGGCGATCGCCACCATCACCGGCATCGACGTGGTGTGGAGCATCCTCATCATGGGGGTGTTCACCATCCTCTACACCACGCTGGGCGGCATGAAGGCGGTCATCTGGACCGACTTCGTGCAGGTCTTCGTGATGTTCGGCGGCGCGATCTTCGCCATCGGCTTCATCATCTACCACCTCAATGGCGGCGTGCCGGAGTTCGTCCAGGTGGCGATGGCCGAGGACAAGACCCGGCTGTTCGATTTCAGCTTCGACCTGACCAAGGCGACCGTCTGGGGCTTCATCTTCCTGGTGCTGTTCGACGTGGTGCTGACGTTCCCGAAAGACCAGGTGCTGATGCAGCGGGTGCTGTCCACCAAGTCCGACAAGGAGGCCGGCCGCTCCATCTGGACCTTCGCGGCCATCATGATTCCCGGCGGGTTCTTCTTCTACGCCATCGGTACTGCGCTGTACGTGTACTACCAGTCGCACCCGGAGCGGATGAATCCGCTGCTGCCCATCGACGCCACGTTCCCGCTGTTCATCGCGGCGGAACTACCGATGGGCGTCACCGGCCTGATCATCGCCGGCATCTTCGCCGCCGCCATGTCCACGCTGTCCAGCATCATCAACAGTGTGTCGACCCTGGCTTCGGTCGACTTCTACGAGAAGCTGGCCAGGAACCCGACGCCGAAGAAGAGCGTGCTGTTCGCGGAAATCATGGGCGTGCTGGTCGGCCTGGCGGGCATCGGCATCGCGCTGCTGCTGTCGCGCTACGACATCCATTCCCTGTTCGACGTGTCGATCGAGCTGGCGGGCCTGCTGGGCGGCGGATTCGCCGGTGCTTATACGCTGGGCATGTTCACCCGCCGCGCGAACGCGCAGGGCGTGGCCATCGGCATCGGCGGCAGCATCTCGCTGACCCTGCTGGTGTGGTCGATGGACCTGGTGCATCCGTACTTCTACCTGGGCATCTCCATCCTGCTGTGCATCGTCATCGGCTACGCCGCCAGTTGGCTGTTCCCGCCGCCCGCGCAATCGCTACAGGGCCTGACCATCCATCGCCAGGATGCGGTGGCTGCATCGGGGTGAGCGCATGGGCCATCGGTCCTGTCGCCGCCACCGGTCGGCTCGTGTAGCCTGAGGACGACAGGGGAGACGCGTGGATACCCAGTTCCTGAATACCTTCGTGGTGGTGGCCGACCGCGGCTCGATGGCCGCGGCCGCACGCGTGCTGAACATCACGCCGGCCGCGGTGGCGCAGCAGATCCGCACGCTGGAGCGCGAACTCGGCGCACCGCTGATCGCGCGCGCCGGCCGCACCGTCAGCCTGACCGAGGAAGGCTCGCGCATCCTGCAGCGCGCCCGCGACCTGCTGCGCGACGTGGCCGACATGCGCAGCGTGGCCAACGATAGTGAAGTCTCCGGCGAACTCCGTCTGGGCGCCTGCCCCACCGCGCTGGCCGGCATGCTGCCGGACATCCTGGCGCGGATGGTGGAGGCCTTTCCGCAGATCAACGTCTACATCCGGCCGGGCTACTCGGCCGAGCTCTACCGCGCGGTGGAAACGGGCGAACTGGATGCCGCGGTGGTGCTGCAGGCGCCGTACAACCTGCCCAAGACCTGCGACTGGCAGCTGCTGCGCGAGGAGCCGCTGGTGATGATCGCGCCGGCGCGCCTGGCCGGGCGCGACCCGCACGAACTGCTGCGCACCGAGCCCCTGATCCGCTACGACCGCAACCAGTGGGGCGGGCGCGTGGCGGACGACTACCTGCGCCGCGCCGGCATCGTGCCGCGCGAGCGCTTCGAACTGAACGGACTCAACGCCATCGCGGTGATGGTCGACCGTGGCCTGGGCGTGTCGCTGGTGCCCGACTGGGCCAAGCCCTGGCCGGAAGGCCTGGACCTGGTGCGCATTCCGCTGCCGCTGCCCAGCGAGCCACGCCGGATCGGCATGGTGTGGTCGCGTTCGACCGTGCGCATCCGCCTAGTCACCGTGCTGCTGCAGGAGAGCCGCGCCGCCACCGGCCACGCGTGAGCCTTCGTCGCGGTCGCAATGTTGCAGTGCACGCTACAAAAACTAGCCTGTGAACATATCCGCGGGCGATTCCTCCGTGACATGCGCTTGCCTAGGCTGTGGCCATCGTCGGGTTCGAGCGTCTGGGAGGAACGCTGGGCACGCCGGCCGTCGTCGCGGCCTTCTCGCACACACATCCTTGTCAGCGGAGCGGGCGCCTGGTGCGTGGCCGCACCGTCCACCGAAGCATTCCGAGAATCGATCATGAAACAGGTACCCGCCGCGTTCGGCGTTTTCCTGCTGGCCGCCGCCGTGAGCGCCAGCGTCAAGGCCCAACAGAACACCCCGCTGCCGCCGCAGGACGCGGCGACCGAAGAAGAACGGGCAAAGGACGCCGTCGACCTGGACCAGGTGATCGTCACCGGTGTGCGCGCGCCGAAGGCCGTGGACCGGATCCCGGGGGCGGTGTCGCTGGTCAGCAAGGAAGAGATCGCCCACACCCTGCTGGTCACCGAGGATGCGACCGCCGTGCTGGCGCGCACCGTGCCCGGCTATGCGGAGGCTTCGCAGGCGATGAGCAACAGCGGCGAAACGCTGCGCGGCCGTGTGGCGCTGCGCCTGTTCGACGGCGTGCCGCAGGGCTCGCCGCTGCGCGACGGCAGCCGCAATGCGACCTTCACCGACATGGGCATCGTGGGCCGCGTGGAAGTGATCAACGGTCCGTCCGCATCCGAGGGCATCGGTGCGGCGGGCGGCATCATCAACTACATCTCCGCCGTGCCGACCAAGGAGGGCAGCGAGTTCCGCTTCCTGTCGCGCTACTCCACCCAGTTCAAGGACGACAGCGCCGGCTGGAAGCTGGGCCTGAACTACGCCTACAAGCAGGACAACTACGACCTCATCGCCGGCGTGGCGCAGATCGACCGCGGCATGGGCTACGACGCCGATGGCGTGCGCCTGGGCATGAACACCAGCGGTTCGGTCAACGATTCGGTGGCACGCAATGTCTTCGTCAAGGGTGGCTTCAATTTCGGCGAGGATCTGGAAAAGCGCCTGCAGCTGAGCTACAGCCATTTCAAGATCGAAGGCAACGGCAACTACATCCAGGTCGACGGCTGCCGCTACGAGCCGGGCTGGTGCGAGGACCCGCGCCCGAACACCTCCGAACGCGGCCAGATCTTCGGCAGCAAGGCCGAGTTCAACGACTTCCGCCAGGTCAACCTGCAGTACACCGATGGCGACTTCCTCGGCGGCACGCTGAACCTCAACGCCTACTGGGCCGACCAGGCCATGCGCTATCCGCCGGAGAACGGCAGCGATCGCCAGGATCCGCTGATCCCGCCGAACGGCCCCGACGGCCTGATCTGGGACCAGTCGGAGATCAATTCCGACAAGGTCGGCTTCCGTCCTTCGTGGGTGCGCGGCGAGCTGTTCGGCGTACCGGGCCTGGAACTGCGCACCGGCGTGGACTGGGTGCGCGACAAGGCGGACCAGCGCCTGGCGTTGACCAACCGCGTGTGGGTGCCGCCGATGGAGTACGAGAGCATCGCGCCCTACGCGCAGCTGAGCTGGGACATCGGTCCGGTGACGCTGAGCGGCGGCCTGCGCCGTGAGGACGGCGAACTGTCGGTCGACGACTACACCACCACCTGGTTCCGCGATCGCCGCTTCGTGCAGGGCGGCAAGCTGAGCTACCAGGAGAACCTGGTGAATTTCGGCGCCATCTGGCGCATCACCGACCAGTGGTCCGTGTTCGGCGCCTACGGCGAGGGCTTCGGCCTGCCCAACGTCGGCATTCCGCTGCGCAACATCTCCTGCCCGGACGACCCCAACGACACCAAGCCGGATGGCTGCCCCGGCGATCCGCCGGTCTCGGTCGATTCGACGTTCCGCGAGCTGTCCGCGGTCGTGGTCGACAACCGCGAGGTTGGCGTCAACTGGCGTGGGGATACCACCTCCTTCAGCGCGTCGTACTACGACTCCCGCTCCGACTATGGCACCTCCTTCGCCATCGATCCGGCCACGAACGACTATGTGCTGTTCCGTGCACCGACCCGGATCAAGGGGTTCGAGTTCTCCGGCGACTGGAACATCAACGAGGATTGGAAGCTCAGTGGTCTGTACTCGCGCATTCGTGGCAAGACCGCATTCTGGACGGAGGATCCCGCCGGCCGGTTCGGCGCGGGTGGACTCAACAAGCCGATGGGCGCGCTTGACATCAATCCGGACAAGATCGGCCTGTCGGTGCGCTGGAAGTTCAACGAAGCCGGCGATGTCACGCTGGGCTCGACCACGCTGCTTTCCCGCGACTTGTCAGGCAGCGACGTGCGCGAATTCGACAACCGTACCTTCAGTTACGAAGAGCATACGACGGGTTACACGCTGTTCGATCTTGGCATGAACTATCGGGTGGAGAAGTGGGGACGCTTCTCGCTGGGCATCGAGAACCTGACCAACAAGCAGTACATCCTGACCTGGTCGCAGGTGCCGGGCTTCCGCAACTACTGGGCCGGCCGTGGCCGCATGTACTCCTTTACCTACGAGTACACGTTCTGATCCACCATCCACGGATGCCGGCACTCTCCCACGTTGCATCCACCCGCGCCGTCCCCTCTCCAGGGCGGCGCGGGCTCTGGATGGTCCTGATGCTCTCGCTCGCCGCCTGCGCGACCGCCGCTCCGAACCCGAAGGCGCTGCCGCATGCGCCGATGGATGCGGTGCTGGCGGATGCCGTGGGTCCTGAGGGCTACCTGGGCGCCGTCGCCGTGGTCGCCGAGCGCGGCAACGTGGTGTACCGCGGTGTGTTCGGCCATGCCGACCTGCAAGGCCGGCAGCCGCTGCGCGAAGACGCGATCTTCCGCCTCTATTCGATGAGCAAGCCCGTCACCTCGGTGGCGGCGCTGATGCTGGCGGAGGAGGGCAGGCTGCAGCTCGATGCCCCGGTCGCCACCTACCTGCCGGCATTCGCCGGCCTGCAGCGCGTCTCCGGCGGCAGCGTCGAGGCGCCTGAACTCGTCCCGGTGCAGCGCGTGCTCACCGTGCGGCACCTGCTGACCCACACCGCCGGGTTCGCCACCGGTGGCGACGATATCCGCGTCGCTTCGGCCCTGCTGCAGGCCGAGGCGCCGGAAGACGCCTCGGACCTGGCGGGCTACGCGCAGCGCGTCGCACGCGCGCCGCTGGCGACCGAACCGGGCACGCGCTTCCGCTACGACGGCGTCAACACCGAAGTCCTCGCCCGCGTGGTCGAAGTCGCCAGCGGGCAGCCGTTCGATGTCTTCCTGCGTACACGCATCTTCCGGCCGCTGGGGATGCACGACACCGGATTCGAAGTGCCTCTCGCGCAACGTGGCCGCGTCATGGCGCTGACCACGCGCGATGCCGAAGATCGGCGCGTGCTGGCCGATACGCCGTCCGCACGCGAACCCGGCATCCGGCTGCGCGCCTACACCAGCGGAGCGGGCGGTCTGTACTCCACCGCCGCCGACTACCTGCGCTTCGCGCGCATGCTCGCGGAAGGGGGCGCGCTCGAGGGCGTCCGCCTGCTGCGCGAGGACACCGTGGCGATGATGATGTCCGACCAGCTGCCCCGCTTCGATCCGCCCGTCCCCGCGCCCGAGCCGGGCGAGGGCTTCGGCCTGGGCGGCTACGTCGTCACCGATCCGGCCGTCGCCACGCGGCCGGGATCGCGTGGGCAGTTCGGCTGGTCCGGTGCGGCTTCCACCTATTTCACCATCGATCGGGAGCGGGGCCTGGTGATCCTGTTGATGTCGCAGCACCTGCCCACCGAGGGTGCGCCGGCCCCACCCAGGCTGGCCGCGCCGTTCTATCGCGCCGTCTATTCGGCGGTGACGCGATGAGCCGCGGGCAGGAAGGCGTGTTGGTGGCGGGATCGGCCAACCTCGATTTCGTGGTTCGCGCCGACCATGTACCCGCGCCGGGCGAGACCGTACTCGGGCGCGACTTCGCCACCTTCCCGGGCGGCAAGGGTGCCAACCAGGCCGTCGCCAGCGCGCGTGCCGGCGGCGTGCCCACGCGCATGCTGCTGGCCCTGGGCGACGATCCCTACGCCGTGGTGCTGGAAGCCGCGCTGGTCGATGCCGGTGTCGCGCTGCATATCGTGCGCGTGCCGGACGCCGCCAGTGGCACCGCCTTCATCTGCCTGTCCGACGACGCGGAGAATGCAATCACGGTGGCGCCCGGCGCCAACACGGGCCTGAGGCCGCACCACCTGCCGTCGTTGCGCGGCGTCGGCCATCTGCTGCTGCAGATGGAAACGCCGCTGGACAGCGTGGCCAGCTATGCGCGACTGGCCCGTGAGGCCGGCGTGCGCGTGGTGCTGAATGCCGCACCCGCCGCCGCGCTGCCGCCGGGCCTGCTGGACAGCGTCGACGTGCTGGTCGTCAACGAAGGCGAACTGGCCGCGCTGGCGGGCGAGGGCAGCGTGGCAGCGCAGGCCGCGCGCCTGCCGGTGCCGTGCGTGGTCGTCACCCTGGGCGCGCGCGGCTGCTTCGCGCGGCGCGGCGCGGAAATGTTCCTGCAGCCCGCGTTTCCCGTCGAGGCCGTCGACACCACCGCGGCCGGCGACACCTTCTGTGGCGCCCTGGCGGCGCGGCTGGCCGAGCATGCGGGGCTGGAGGACGCGCTACGCTTCGCCAGTGCGGCGTCCGCGCTGGCCTGCACCCGCCTGGGCGCGCAGGCCAGCATTCCGATGCGCGCAGAGGTCGAGGCCTGGCTGGCCGGGCATGCCGATGAACTCGCGCGGCGGGCCGCCCTGGCGGCCTACTGCGGCCTTTCCTGATCCCGATAAAGTCCCCCACCCATGAACACCCCCGTTCCCCCCGGTTCCCACGCAGCGTCCGAGCGCGACGACACGCCGCACGTGGTGAAGACCGAGTACAAGTTCTCGCACGTCACCACCCAGCGCTATCTGCCCACGCCAGGCAAGGCGCCGGGCTGGCCTTTCGCCGATATCGGCCAGTGGAAGATCGATGCCAACGCGTCGGCCGACGACTGGGTTGCCGAGCTGAAGGACTGGCGACGCGAACACCTGACCCGCATCGGCTACGACGACGCCAACTACCGCCGGCCGGAACTGCAGTGGGCGCAGCGCAACTTCGTGCATGCGCAGGTGATGGTGGAGGACCGCTACCTCTACGATCCTGTCGCGGGCCGCTACACCGTCGACCGCTACCTCGATGATCTGGAGGCGCGCTTCGGCGGGTTGGACAGCGTGCTGTTGTGGTGCGTGTACCCCAACATCGGGGTGGACGACCGCAACCAGTTCGACCTGGCGCGCAGCCTGCCGGGCGGCCTCGATGCCCTGCGCGGCGCGATCGACGACTTCCACCGCCGCGGCGTGCGCGTGTTCCTCACCACCATGCCGTGGGACAACGGCACCCGCGACGAAGGCGAGCCCGACTGGCAGGCCATCGCGAAGATCGTCAAGGCGGTCGGCGCGGACGGCATCAACGGCGACACCTACAACGGCGTGCCGCGCGCGTTCTTCGATGCCTGCGATGCGCTGGGCCATCCCGTGGTGGTGCAGCCCGAGTCCACGATCAGCGCCGAGGAGCACCTGATCTGGAACGTGCAGAGCTGGGGCAAGAAGGCGCCGAACGAAGTCGTGCCGCCCGTGGCGAAGTTCAAGTGGCTGGAACCGCGCCACATGATCAACTACGAGAACCGCTGGGGCCGCGACCGCAATCACGACCTGCAGTACATCTTCTTCAACGGCGTGGGCTACAACGCGTGGGAGAACGTGTGGGGCCTGTGGAACCAGCTGACCCCGCGCGATGCCGAGTCGCTGCGCCGCATCGCCACGATCTACCGCCGGTTTCCTTCGCTGTTTGTCAGCCTGGACTGGCGCCCCTACGAGCGCACGCTGCAGGCCGGCATCTTTGCCAGCCGCTTCCCCGGCGAGGGTCGCACGCTGTGGACGCTGGTCAACCGTCACGAGTACGTGATCGGTGGCGAGCAGCTTGCCGTGCCGCATGTCGAGGGCACGCGCTACTTCGACCTGTGGAACGGCAACGCGCTGCAACCGCGCGTGATCAATGGCCAGGCGATCCTGGAGACGACGCTGGAAGGCCGGGGCTTCGGCGCACTGCTGGCGTTGCGCGAAGGCGTCGAGGAAGCAGGCCTGGAGGCGTTCCTCGCGCAGATGGCTGCGCATGCCGCCACACCGCTGGCGTCGTTGTCCGCGCGGTGGAAGGCCCTGCCGCAGACACTGCTTCCGATCGCGCCGACCGCGCCGCAGGCCACTGCACCGGAGGGCATGGTGACGATCCCGGCGGGCGAGTTCCTGTTCGTCGTGCAGGGCATCGAGATCGAAGGGCAGGTATGGGAAGGCGTGGACGTGCAGTTCCCGTGGGAACCGACCGCGCGTCGCCACCATCGCCACCGCATGCAGGTGGCGGCCTTCCACATCGACCGCCATCCGGTGACGAACGCGCAGTTCAAGGGTTTCGTCGACGCCACCGGTTATGCGCCACGCGATGCGCTGAACTTCCTCCGCGACTGGCGCGACGGTGCGCCGCAGCCCGGCTGGGAGAACAAGCCCGTCACCTGGGTGTCGCTGGAAGACGCGCGCGCCTACGCTGCCTGGGCGGGCAAGCGCCTGCCGCACGGGTGGGAGTGGCAGTACGCCGCGCAGGGCGCGGACGGCCGCCTGTATCCGTGGGGCGATGCGTGGCGTGACGATGCCGCGCCGGCCGTGTTCCGCGGCCGCACGTTGCCGCCGCCGGCCGATGTGGGCATGCATCCCGCAGGGGCCAGCCCGTTCGGGGTGCAGGATCTGGTCGGCCACGTCTGGCAATGGACGGACGAATTCCACGACGAGCACACGCGTGCGGCCATCGTGCGCGGCGGCAGCGATTACGAGCCGCGCACTTCGCACTGGTATTTCCCCCAGACCCGGCGGCTGGACCAGCACGGCAAGCTGCTGTTGATGGCGCCGGCCAAGGACCGGTCCGGACGCATCGGCTTCCGCTGCGTGGTGGATGCCGCATGACGACGGTCGCCGCCAATGCCTCGTCGTCCGTCGTGCTTGGCGGTCTCCTCGGCGCTGCGCTCGACGCCAACCTGCGGGGCCGCCTGTCGCACTTCATCACGGCGCCGGACAGTCCGGCCATCGCGCTGTTCTCGCCGGAACACCGCGCGCGCAACACCGAAGGCGACTGGTACGGCGAGCACGCCGGCAAGTGGCTGTCGGCCGCGGCCCGCGCGTTCGTCCGCAGCGGCGATGCCACGCTGGGCGAACACCTGCGCAAGGTCGCCGACTACCTGCTCTCCGTGCAGGAAGCCGACGGCTACCTGGGCACGTACGCGGAAGAACGCCGCTTCACCCATCCGCAACCGCCGAAGCCGCCGAGCTGGGACGGCGCCCCGGCGCTGCGCACGTGGGACATCTGGGTGCATGCCTACCTGATCCTCGGCCTGGTCGAAACCGCGCGCGCATTGCAGGACGTGCGCTACACCCGGGCCGCCGGACGCATCGCCGACCTGTGCGCGCAGGCACTGGCGTCGGGCATCGACATCACCACCCTGGGCAACCATCACGGCATGTCGGCCACCGTGCTGATGGATGCCGCGCTGGAGCTGCATGAGGAAACCGGCGAGCCGCGCTTCCTCGCCCTCGCGCAACGCGTGCTGGAGCAGGCCAACGCGCATCCCGCACTGCGCCTGCTGCCCGCGCTGGAAGCCGGTGCCGACGCCTCCGAGATCGCCACCGGCAAGGCTTATCAACTGCTGTGGAATCTGGTGGCGCTGGTGAAGCTGTGCCGGGTCACCGGCGACGCCGGCCTGCGCGACACGCTGGAACGCATCTGGCAGAACATCCGCGATCATCACCTGACCCTGGGTGGCGGTCCCTGGGGTGGCGTGGCGCACCGTTCGCGTGAAGTGTTCAACGCGCGTGGCAGCTTCAGTCCTAACGCCTACGTGGAAACCTGCTCGCTGCTATCGTGGATCCAGTTCAACCGCGAGCTGCTGCGGCTGACCGGCGAGGCGCGCTTCGCCGAGGAGATCGAGCGTAACGCCTATAACGACCTGCTCGGCGCGCAGGCGCCGGATGGCGAGGACTGGTGCTACTACTCGTTTCCGAACGGGCGCCGCGTGCATACCACCTACTGGCGCTGCTGCAAGTCCAGCGGTGCGATGGCGCTCGAGGAACTGCCGGCCCTGGCCTATGCCGTGGAAGGCGAAGCGGTCCGTGTCCAGCTGTACGGTCAGGGCGAAGCGCGGCTGACACACCCCCGGGCCGGAACGGTGGCGCTGCGTCAGCACACCGGCTATCCGTTCGACGGCGAGGTGTCGCTGGACGTGCGTCCTGAACACGAAGCGACCTTCGACCTGTCCCTTCGCATCCCCTCATGGGCCGAGGGCGCTACCGTGTCGGTCAATGGCGAGCCTGTGGACGTCGCCGTTGTTCCCGGTGCCTTCCTCGTCCTGCGCCGCCTGTGGCGTTCCGACGACCATGTGCAGCTGGCGTTCCCGCTGCGGCCGGTGCTGCACCGGCAGGTGCTGCGCAACGTGCAGGAATCGCGCGCGCCGGACGGTTCGGAGGTCCACCAGCAGGTGCTGGACCTGCACTACGTCGGCCTCACGCGCGGGCCGCTGGCGTATGCCACCGAGCTGATCGACGGCTTCAAGACCGAAGAGACTATCCGCTTGCCCGACGGTCCGCAGGACGACTGGCTGCAGGTGCTGCCGGTGACCGACGATGAAGAGGGCCCAGCCATCTCGCTGCAGCCCGCCAGCCGGCCTCCGCTGCTGTTCTGGCCGTACTACCGCGCCGGTGGACGGCATGATGGCGCGTGGCGCCTGACCTGGCTGTCGCTACCCCCGCCATGACCGCCCGCGCGCTCGCAAGAATTTGTGGCAGCAGAAGTTACGGCCGCTGGCTGTATCGCGCCCGTCACGTGGCACAGACTGGCCACCGCCCTCGCGGCGACGGCTGAAGGAGCCTCTTTCCCATGGACAATCCGTCTCCCTTCCGCTCGCGCCTGCGCACCGGCCCTGCCGGTCCGTTGAACGGAGTCAAGGTGCTGGACCTGAGCGCCTACATCGCCGGACCCTACGGCTGCACGCTGCTGGCCGACCAGGGCGCCGACGTGATCAAGGTCGAGCCGCCCGATGGCGACAACCTGCGCCAGTACCCGTCCACGCTGGAGCGCGAGAGCCGCGCCTTCCTCGGCGTGAACCGCAGCAAGCAGGGTATCGCGCTGGACCTCAAGCAGGCGGCCGATCATGCGGCGCTGCTGCGCCTGGTGCGCGAGGCCGACGTGCTGGTGCACAACTTCCGCCCCAGCGTGCCGAAGCGGCTGGGCATCGATTTCGACCGCCTCTCGCTGATCAATCCGCGCCTGATCTACTGCGCGGTGACCGGTTACGGCGAAACCGGGCCGATGAAGGACAAGGCCGGCTACGACCAGGTGCTGCAGGCCATGACCGGCATGTGCACGCTGCAGGGCAAGCGTGGCGGCGCGCCGGAAATCATCTACGGCTCGGTCGTGGACTACTACGCGGCGGCGCTGCTGGCCGCAGGCGTGTCGTCGGCGCTGTATGAGCGCGAACGCAGTGGGCGCGGCCAGTTCGTCGGCATCTCGTTGCTGCGCAGTGCGCTGACCATGCAGTCGGCGCGGATGATCTGGGCCGAAGGCGAAGCGCTCGACATCGGCCGCGACATGCGCTCCGGCGGCGTCACCGGCATCCATCCGGCGCGCGAGGGTTACCTGTACCTGTCCGCCAACACGCCGCGGTTCTGGAAGGCGCTGTGCCGGCTGACCGGCCTGGATGCGTTGGCCGACGATCCGCGCTACGACAGCGTGCGCAAGCGTGCCGCGCATGCCGCGGAGATCGTGCCTCAGCTGCACGCCGCGCTGCAGGCCCGTACGGCCATGGAGTGGGAGACCCACTTCGGCGACGAGGTGCCGTGCGCGGCCGCGCGACGCGTCGAGGACATGTTCGAGCACCCGCAGGTGCTGGCCGAGGACATGGTGGCCGAGATCGCGCATCCCGTCGTCGGCAGCTACCGTGGCGTCACCCGGCCCATCGCGTTCGGGCGCACGCCGGGTCCGGCGCCGTTCGCCGCACCCGTGTTCGACCAGGATGCCGAGCACGTGCTCGGCACGCCGTCACCGCAGGCGCGCACGGCCGGCTGAGGCAGGGCGCGGGGCGGCTTTACGCCGAATTTACGGCGGTGCGCGGGAAGCGCATGGCGGCTTTACGCGGTGCAGGACCAGACTTTCGCGGTCGGCGGAACGTCTTCCGCCTGGATCGCACGCATGTCTTTCATTTCCTCCGCTTCACGCAGGCGCGTGCCTGCATTCGTCGTTTCTTCCCTCGCCGCCGGCCTGCTGTTGGCCGCCGCCTCGTCCGCCACGGCTGCCACCTTCACCGGTTCCGGCGCCATCAGCACCGACTACGTGTGGCGTGGCACCACGCAGACGCAGGGCGACCCCGCGGTGCAGGCGGGCTTCAAGGCCGCGGCCGACAACGGTCTGTACGGCGCGATCTGGGGCTCGAACGTCGAGTTCGCCCCGGAAACGAAGGCCAGCAGTGAGATCGACGTCACCGTCGGCTGGGGCGGGACGCTGTCCGAGGACTGGGCGCTCGACGTCAACCTCACCCACTACCGCTATCCGTCCACGACGGTCGACCTCAACTGGACCGAGGCCATCGGCACACTGACCTGGAAGCAGAACTACTGGGCGCAGCTGGGCTACTCCACCGAAGCGCTCGCCACCGACGAAGCGGGTGCCTACGCGCAGCTGGGCGCCAGGTTGCCGCTGAGCGAGCAGGTCCGCCTGGAAGCCGCCGCCGGTTACTACTGGCTGGACGAGGCCTACGACGACAGCTACGCACATGCACAGCTGGGCGCCGTGTGGGCGTTCAAGGCGCCGTTCGAGCTGCGCGTTACTGCGCACGCCACCGACAGCAGCGCGAAGACGCTGTTCCCGGGCCTGGCCGGCTCGCGCGTGGAAGCGGCGCTGCAAGCGTCGTTCTGACGGCGGCCGTGCTCGCGTCCTTTCTCTGCATGTTGCTGGCGCTGGCGGGCTTGCTCGCCGGCGCCGGCCTTCTGTTCCTGCTGATCACGCGGCGCGCACGCACGCCGATGGATGACTCCCATGACTGAATTCCTCCTTGTTTTCGCGCTTGCGATCGCACTGGGCTGGCCTTTGGGCCGCTACCTGGCCGCGGTGATGCGCGGTGCCCCGATGCGGGGCGACCGGCTGTTCGGCCTGATCGAACGCCCCCTCTACGCGCTGCTCGGCGTCGATCCTTCGCGCGGCATGGGCTGGAAGGGCTACGCCAAGGCCTTCCTGCTCAGCAACCTGGTGCTGGGCGTGATCGTATGGGTCGTCCTGATGACCCAGGCCTGGCTGCCGCTCAATCCCAACGACATCCCCAACATGCGCTGGGACCTGGCGCTGCACACGATGGTGTCGTTCCTCACCAACACCAACCAGCAGCACTACTCCGGGCAGGCGCAGCTGTCGTACCTGGCGCACGCCAGTGCGATCGTCGGCCTTCAGGTGGTCACGCCGATGATGGGCCTGGCGCTGGTGGCGGCGACGCTGCGTGGGCTGTTCGGTGGGCGCGAAAAGAACGCTAATCCCGTGCACGACGGCGCGGAGGCCGATGTCGGCAACTACTGGGCCGACGTGATCCGTCCTGCTGTGCGCTTCCTGCTGCCGCTGTGCCTGGTCTGGTCGCTGGCGCTGACCAGCCAGGGCGTGCCGGCCACGCTGCAGGGAGGTCCGGTGGCGACGCCGGTCGATGCTTCGGCACAGATGGCGGAACAGAAGATCCCGCTGGGTCCGGTCGCGCCGATGGTGGCCATCAAGCAGCTGGGCACCAACGGCGGCGGCTGGTACGGCCCGAACAGCGCCGTACCGCTGGAGAACCCCACGCCATTCTCCAACCTGCTGGAAACGCTGGCCCTGATCCTGATCCCCGTCAGCATCGCCTTCATGGTGGGCAGCTTCACCGGGCGCAGGAAATTCACCGCGCTGGTGTTCGGCACCATGCTGACGATGTCGCTGGTCTCCGCCGGCACGGCCGTGTGGTCCGAAAGTCTGTCCGGCACGTCCAGCGACATCGCGCTGATGGAGGGCAAGGAAGTGCGCTTCGGCGCCGCGCCGTCCGCGCTGTGGGCGGCCTTCACGACGCAGACGTCGAACGGCTCGGTCAATGCGATGCACGACTCGCTGGCGCCGCTGACCGGCCTGGTGACGATCAGCAACATGCTGGTGAACGCGATCTGGGGCGGCGTGGGTTGTGGCCTGCAGCAGTTTCTGGTCTATCTGCTGCTCAGCGTGTTCCTCGCCGGCCTGATGACCGGCCGCACACCGGAACTGTTCGGGCGCAAGATCGAGGCGCATGAGGTGAAGCTGCTCGCCGCACTGGTGCTGCTGCAGCCGCTGGCGCTGCTGACCTTCACCGCCATCACGCTGGCGGTGCCCTCGATCACCGGCAACTCCAACCCGTCGTTCCACGGCATCAGCCAGGTGTTCTACGAGTACGTCTCGGCGTTCGCCAACAACGGTTCCGGCTTCGAAGGTCTGGGCGACGCGACCTACTGGTGGAACCTCAGCGCCTCGCTGATGCTGGCGCTCGGCCGTTACCCCGCGCTGATCATCCCGCTGGCCATCGCCGGTTCGCTGGCGCGCAAGCGCGCCACCCCCGAAGGCCCCGGCACCCTCAAGGTGGAAACCCCGACCTTCGCGCTCACCCTGATCGCCGTGGTCGTCATCCTGACCCTGCTGCAGTTCATGCCCGTGCTGGTCCTCGGCCCCGTCGCCGACCACCTGGCCCTGAGCGCGCTCTGAGAACACCGACATGACCCATTCCACATCTTCCGCACGCCACGCCGGCCGGGCGCCGGCCCTGCTCGACAGCGCGGGCTTCCGCGCCGCCGTGATCGGCTCCTTCACCAAGCTGGCCCCGCAGCACGCCTTCCAGAACCCGGTCATGGCCGTGGTCTGGCTGGGCACGCTGCTGACCGCCGGCCTCACCCTGGCCGGCACCACCACACCGGGCATCGGCGGGTCGGTGACCGCGCTGCTGTTCGTCACCGTGCTGTTCGCCAACTTCGCCGAAGCCGTCGCCGAAGCGCGCGGCCGCGGCCAGGCGGCGTCGCTGCGCCGCGCCCGCAAGGACCTCGTCGCACGCCGCATCGACACGCCGCTGGGCGGCGCCGAACGCCGACTGCCGGCCGCCGAACTGACGCCGGGCGACTACGTCATCGTCTCGGCGGGCGAGCAGATCCCGGCCGACGGCGAAATCGTCAAAGGCCTGGCCACGATCAACGAATCCGCCGTCACCGGCGAATCCGCCCCCGTCCTGCGCGAAGCCGGCACCGATCGCAGTGGCGTGATCGGCGGCACCAAGGTGCTGTCCGACGAGATCGTGGTGAAGATCACCGCCGAGCCCGGGCACAGTTTCCTGGATCGGATGATCTCGCTGGTCGAAGGCGCCAACCGGCAGAAGACACCGAACGAGATCGCGCTGGGCCTGCTGCTGCTGACGATGACGCTGACGTTCCTGATCGTCGTCATCACGCTGCCCTTCATCGCCGGCTTCGTCGGCGCCAAGCTCGATCCGCTGCTGCTGGTCGCGCTGCTGGTCTGCCTGATCCCCACCACCATCGGTGGCCTGCTGCCCGCCATCGGCATCGCCGGCATGAACCGTGCGCTGGCCGCCAACGTGCTGGCCAAGTCGGGCAAGGCGGTCGAAGTCGCGGGCGACGTCGACATACTGCTGCTCGACAAGACCGGCACCATCACCCACGGCGACCGCCAGGCCACGCTGTTCCATCCGCTGGCCGGCATCGACCGCGAGCAGCTGCGCGACGCGGCCATGCTGTCCTCGCTGGCCGACCCCACGCCGGAAGGCAAGTCGATCGTGAAGCTGGCGCGCGAGCAGGGGGCAGTGCTGGTCGAGCCCGCGCAGGCGCAGTTCATCGCGTTCACCGCGCAGACCCGCATGTCCGGCGTGGACCTGCCGGACGATGGCCGCGGCCACGCACGTGTCATCCGCAAGGGCGCAGCAGACGCCATCCTCAAACATGTGCAGGCCCACGGTGGAACCGCGCCGGCCGAACTCGCCGCACGCGTCGAACAGGTCGCCCGCAACGGTGCCACCCCGCTGGTCGTCAGCGACGGCAACCACGTGCTCGGCGTGGTGGAACTGTCCGACGTGGTCAAGCACGGCATCAAGGAGAAATTCGCCCACATGCGTGCGATGGGCATCCGCACGGTGATGATCACCGGCGACAACCCGCTGACCGCCGCCGCCATCGCCGCCGAAGCCGGCGTGGACGACTACATCGCCGAGGCCCGCCCGGAAGACAAGCTGGCGCGCATCCGCCAGGAACAGGCCGGCGGCCGCCTGGTCGCCATGGTGGGCGACGGCACCAACGACGCGCCCGCGCTGGCGCAGGCCGACGTGGGCCTGGCGATGAACTCCGGCACGCAGGCGGCGAAGGAGGCCGGCAACATGGTCGACCTCGATTCCGACCCGGCCAAGCTGCTGGAAGTCGTCGAAGTCGGCAAGCAGCAGCTGATCACGCGCGGGGCGCTGACCACGTTCTCGCTGGCCAACGACGTGTCGAAGTACTTCGCCATCCTGCCGGCGCTGTTCGCCGCGGCGATCCCGTCGATGGCTGCGTTGAACGTCATGCAGCTTTCCAGCCCGACCAATGCCGTGCTGGCGGCGCTGATCTTCAACGCCCTCATCATCCCGCTGCTGATCCCGCTGGCGCTGCGCGGCGTGCGCTTCCGTCCGGCCGGCGCCACCGCGCTGCTGCGCCGGAACATGCTGGTCTACGGCGTTGGCGGCGTGCTGCTGCCGTTCGCTGCGATCAAGCTCATCGACCTGTTGCTGGCCGCCGTCATCGGCGCCTGAGGACTTCCCATGACTACCTCTTCCCCTTCTTCCACCGCCGCCGCGCCGGTCTGGAGCCCGGCCCTCGCGCTGGCGGGCGTGTCGCTGCTCGGTTTCGGTCTGTTGTACTCGCTGGCCGGCGTCGGTCTGGGTTCGGTGCTGTTCCCGCACCAGGCCGGCGGCAGCCTGATCGAACGCGACGGCAAGGTCGTCGGCTCCTCGCTGGTCGCCCAGCCGTTCGCCGACGACCGCTATTTCCAGTCTCGCCCGTCCGCAGCCCGCTACGATGTGATGGCGCTGGCCGGCAGCAACCAGGCCCGTACCAACCCCGACCTGCGCAGCCGCATCGATGAAGGCCGGGCGGCGGTCGCGGCGCGCGAGGGCGTGACGCCCGATGCCGTGCCCAGCGACCTGGTGACCCAGTCCGGCGGGGGCATCGATCCGCATCTCTCCCCGGCCGCCGTGCGGATCCAGGTCGCCCGCGTCGCTCGCGTCCGCGGGTTGCCGGTGAGCGAGGTCGAGCGCCTGGTCGCCGAGCACACCACGGCGCCTCAGTTCGGCCTGCTCGGCGCACCGCGCGTCAACGTGCTGGAACTCAACCTGGCTCTGGATGGGGCCGGAAAACCGGAGTAATGCACCATGGACCACGACCGATGTCCCAAGGGCCTGGCCGGCCATAAACGACGCCTCGGCGCCTGGCGCCGCGAGGTGGCGTTCCGGACCGTGCTCTTGATGGCCGCCATCGGCTATGCCGTGGTGGTCGTGGCGCTGGCTCACCATGTGCCACTGCGCTGACCGCATTCCGGATGCGGCGCGCGGTGGACGCATGACGACAACAGGCAGAATAGGCCCATGACCGACGCCCGCGAACGCCAGGCCGATGCCCTGATCGACCACCTGCAGCGCGAGCAGGGCGGGCGGCTGACGATCTTCCTCGGCGCGGCACCGGGCGTGGGCAAGACCTACACCATGCTCTCGCGTGCCCGCGAATTGCGTCGCCAGGGCCGCGACGTGGTGGTGGGCATCGTGGAAACGCACGGCCGGGGCGAGACCGCCGCCCTGACCGAGGGGCTGGAGATCCTGCCGCGCAGGCGCATCGCCTACCAGGGCCGCTGGCTGGAGGAAATGGACCTGGATGCGCTGCTCGCCCGGCGCCCGCAGATCGCGCTGGTGGACGAGCTCGCTCACCGCAATGCGCCCGGCAGTCGTCACGAGCGGCGCTGGCAGGACGTGATCGAACTGCTGGACGCCGGCATCGACGTCCACACCACCATCAACATCCAGCACCTGGAGAGCCTCAACGACGTCGTCCACCGTATCACCGGCGTGCGCGTCAGCGAGACCGTGCCGGATGCCGTGTTCGACCGCCTGCGCGACATCGTGCTGGTGGACCTGCCGCCGCGTGAGCTGATCGAGCGGCTGCACCAGGGCAAGGTCTACCTGCCGGAACAGGCATCGCAGGCATTGCAGGCGTTCTTCTCGCCCTCCAACCTGATCGCGTTGCGCGAACTGGCCATGCAGACCGCGGCCGACCGCGTCGACGCGGACCTGCGCGAGGACCAGGCGGCGCGCGGCCTGCCGGGCATGCCGCTGCGCCGGCGCGTGCTGGTGGCGATCGACGGTCTGGGCCAGTCCGAGTACCTGGTGCGCGCGGCACGCCGCATTGCCGAGCGTCGCGACGCACCGTGGAGCGTGGTGACGGTCCAGGTGTCCGATACGGTGGACGAGGTACGCCAGCGAGAAATCGACCAGGCGTTCGCGCTCGCGCGCCGGTTGGGCGCGGAGACCGACGTGCTGCGCGGCACGCGCATCGCCGACGCGCTGCTCGATCACGCCACCCAGAACGGCGCCTCGACCCTGGTGCTGGGGCGCACGCGCGAGCGGCCCGTGGCGCGCATGTTCAACCGCACCCTGACCCAGCAGCTGCTGCAGCGGGGCGCGCACTACGAACTGGTCATCATCAGCACGCCGGAGGCCCGGGCCCGTGCGCGCCGTGGAGGCCCGCGGCCCTGGGACCTGCTGGGCCGGCACGATCTGGCCTTCGCCTTGATGGCGTCGATGCTGGCGGTCGGCGTGGCGGCGGTCGCGGAGCGCTGGGTCGGCCTGGACGATCTGTCGATGGTGTTCATCGTCGCAGTGGTGCTGGTGGCGGCACGCACACGGATGACCGCCGCGGTGGTGGCCGCGCTGTTGAGCTTCCTGGCGTACAACTTCTTCTTCATCGAGCCGCGCTTCACTTTCAACATCGGCGCGCGGCAGGGCGTGACCACGGTGTTCCTGTTCCTGGTGGCCGCGCTGGTCGCCGGGCGCCTGGCCTCGCGCCTGCGCATGCAGGTGGTGGCATTGCGTGCGGCCAACGCGCAGGCCACCGCACTACAGGCGCTGGCCCGCGACCTGGCCGGTGCGGCGGATCTGGGGCAGGTGTTGGCAGCGGGTCGCAAGGCGCTGGCGCGCGCGTTGTCGGCCGAGGCGTGGCTGCGGGTGCAGGGGCGGGAGGAACCGGACGGCGTCGCGTTGAGCGAGATCGATCGCGCCGCCGCCGACTGGGCGCAGCAGCACGGCCAGCCCACCGGGCGCCATACCGACACGCTGGCCGGTGCGGGGCGCTGGTTCCTGCCGCTGCGCGGTGATCGCGGCAGCCTGGGCGTGCTGGGCCTGCGCTTCGACGACGATGTGCGCCTGCTGCCGGAACAGCGCCGGCTGGCCGAGGCGATGGCAGAGGACATCGCGCAGGCGGTCGTGCGCACGCGCCTGGTGGCCGAATTGGAAGACGCGCGCGTCGGTGGCGAGACCGAACGCCTGCGTTCGGCGCTGTTGTCGTCGGTCTCGCACGACCTGCGTTCGCCATTGGCCTCGATGATCGGCTCGGCCAGCAGCCTGGCCAGTTATTGGGACGCGATGGGCGCAGACGACCGGCGCGCCCTGCTGGAGACCATCCAGCAGGAAGGCGAGCGGCTGGACCGCTACATCCAGAACCTGCTCGACATGACGCGACTCGGCCACAGCGGTCTCACCCTCAACCGCGACTGGATCGGTGTGGACGAACTGCTGGGCTCGGCGGTGCAGCGCCTGCAGCGCTACCAGCCGGGCGTACAGGTACAGACCGCGGTGGCGCCGGACCTGCCGGCGATCTGGGTGCATCCGGCGCTGATCGAGCAGGCGGTGTTCAACGTGCTGGAAAACGCCGCCAAGTTTTCGCCGCCGGATGAACCGGTGCGGATCGATGCGAAGCTCATCGACGGCGTGCTGCGCGTCGACGTGAGCGACCGTGGGCCCGGCATTCCGGAAGACGAACGCGCGCGCATCTTCGACATGTTCTACAGCGTGGAGCGCGGCGACCGCGGTCGGCAGGGTACCGGCCTGGGGCTCGCGATCTGCCAGGGCATGGTGGGCGCACACGGCGGCAGCGTGCAGGCGTTGCCGGGGCCCGATGGTCGCGGCACGGTGATCCGGATTACCCTGCCGCTGCTCACCCCCGCCTAGGAACCGGCTTGACGTACACCGCGCCACCGCCCGCATCCGCACCGCCGCCCCGCATCCTGGTGATCGACGACGAGCCGCAGATCCGGCGCTTCCTCGACATCAGCCTGCGTGCGCAGGGTTACGTGGTGGCGCTGGCGGAAAGCGGGCGCGCCGGCCTGGCCGAGCTGGCGGCGCACGGCGCCGACCTGGTCGTTCTCGACATCGGCCTGCCGGACCTCGACGGCCACGACGTGCTGGGCGAATTGCGCCAGTGGTCGCAGGTGCCGGTCATCATGCTGACGGTGCGCGATGGTGAAGCCGAGAAGGTCGCTGCACTCGACGGTGGCGCCAACGACTACGTCACCAAACCCTTCGGCGTGCAGGAACTGATGGCGCGCATCCGCAGCCTGCTGCGCACGCGCATCGTTCCGGCGGACACGGCGATGCCGCTGTTCGACGACGGCCACCTGCACGTGGATCTTGGCCGCCGCGAGGTAACGCTGGCCGGCGAGCCGGTGGTGCTGAGCCGCAAGGAGTTCGCCCTGCTCGCGCTGCTGCTGCAGCACGCCGGCCGCGTGGTCACCCAGCCGCAACTGCTGCGCGAACTCTGGGGCCCCACCCACCAGGACGACACGCATTACCTCCGCATCCTGGTGGGCAAGTTGCGCCAGAAGATCGGCGACGATGCGACGGCGCCGCGGTACATCGCCACGGAGCCGGGGGTGGGGTTGAAGTTTGTTGTGCGGGAGTGAGGCGAGAAACCGCCATGGTGCAATGGCTCCATGACCTGCCCCCGGTATTCCCCACGACGCCCTTCGCCTGTCCGTCGCCCCGATGATGGACTGGACCTAAAGCGTCAACTTGTTATTTATATTCAATAGGTTGCGTTCCGGCGGTAATGGCATGTTGCATCGTTGCTACTCGATGCGCCGCCGTTGCGGGGCGGTAGAGCCTAGAATCGTCCTAGGGGAATCATGAGCGCGATCTAGCCCCGGTAGGCGGCGATAGTTTGGCGTGTCCGAGCGAATAGGTATCGCGCGAATGTCTTGGGGAAGAAGTCGGGGCAAAGTGAATGAGTCACGAGCTTGTACTTGATCTGCTCACCTACATCGAGCAGGTGGAAAAGCTAAAGAGGAAACCGGCATTCTCGGTGCCGAAAGATTTTTTACGTCGCTTTCAGCACGAGTTGAAAGGCCTTCCCGAGCTTCAATTCAACCTCCAGGTCGAAGGCGACGACGTTTGGCTTCGCGTACCGCGGATGCAGGAGATTCCGGCTCCTGAACCCGATGAAGCGCTCAAGGGCTGGATCATCCTTCCAAAGAGCCCAGAAAAGAGCCCGGAGTTGAAGACCGAAGCGGTCCAGCACGAGGGCAAAAGAGAGGTCGGACGCGAGAAGATCGAGGACCATCCTGAAATCCGCGAGCTATTTGCCTGGTACGTTGAGAATCAGTGGAACCCTTGGTCTTACGCGGAACGACCGCGTCGCAAGACCATCGCGTTTTATAACGACCTCTTCTCCCTGCAGCAGGCCATTGCATCGGAAGGCGCTGATACGCCGCTGGAACTGGTCTGGGGTATTGGCAATGTTGCCTGGAAGAAGGAAGGATTTGCCACGCCGGTGGAATACCCGTTGTTAGTGCAAGCATGCGAGGTATTGCTCAACGAAAAGACCTTTGACCTTGAAGTCCGCCCACGCGATGTCGAGCCTAGGCTCGAGGCGGATTGCTATGCGGAGATGGAGTTGCCTGGCGTTCGGCAGCTCGAAACCTATTGGCGAAGCGCGTTGGCATCTGGGGTCAATCGCCTGAATCCCTTCGAGTCGTCGACCTACGAGGGAACGCTGAAGGCCGCTGTGACCCATTTGGATTCGACGGGGGCCTATGAGGCGCGGACGGACGATGTCACGCCCCCAACTCCAAATGAGCATCTGAAAGTCACCAATGCTTGGGTGCTGTTCGGTCGCAAGCGTACCGGCGATATTTTCCTGGAGGACATTCGCCGCCTGAAGAAGAGTGTCGAGGAAGCGTCCTCGCTTCCGGAGGTCATCAAGAGTTTCGTCGAGCGAGGGGACGCCATGGTTCGCGTCCATGCGGAGCAACCGTTCCGTGGCTTGGCGTCTAGTGAGAGTGTCGAAGGTGCGAAGGACTTGTTCTTTCCGATGCCCTACAACGACGAGCAGGTATCGATCGTACAAAAGCTCTACACCAATGACGGCGTCGTGGTTCAAGGGCCCCCTGGCACCGGTAAGAGCCACACCATCGCCAACGTGATCTGCCACTACCTGGCGGAAGGCAAGCGGGTCTTGGTCACTGCGAAGAGCGAATCGGCGCTGTCGGTCTTGCAGGAGAAGCTTCCCGATGCCGTCAGGCCTCTGAGCGTTTCGTTGCTGTCGGACGAAAGGGATGGCATGCGCCAGTTCGAGCATGCGATACAGACCATCGCCGCCAGCGTTGCGCGACTGAACCCGGCGCGAGCCGAAGCCGGTATCGCCGCCGCAGAGGACAAGCTCAACCAGCTCCACGCCAAGATCTCCAACTTGGACCGGAATGTGGCGGTCTATGCATCGAAGCACATGCGCAACTACAGCTTCCAGGGGCGGGAGGTCACGCCAGAGGAGATGGCGAAGCTTGTGCTCCAGCAGGCCGATGCGCACGAATGGTTCGATGACGAACCGCCTGAATCGAACGACGGATCGCTGCCGTTCGATGATGAGGCCGTGGCTTCGCTGCGGCGCTCCCGAATGGCCGTCCGTGAGGATCTCGTCTATTTGATGCACTCGCTCCCCAGCCCAGACCAGTTTCCGGATTGGGCGGATTTACTTGCCTTGCATCGGGACCTAGCCAAGGCCAGGTCGATCGATGCGAGGGTCACCGAGGGCGCGATCTATCCGCTGGCTGATACGCGGATGGAGACCTTCGAGAAGACACAGGAATTGGCGAAATTTCTAGAGGAGCGCACCGCGCTCAAGGCGAAGATTTCCGCGACAGGCCTGCCGTGGCTCGACGCTTTGGGACGCCGGTTTGCGGATACCCAGCCAAGCGATCCGGTCTTGCAGGCGCTCCTGGCGGCTGCGGTCGAGATACGTAGGTTGGAGGCACAGAGAAAGGAGTTCGTTGCCAAGGCCGTCGAGGTTCCCATAGATGCCGAATCGAACGAGGACTTTGCCGAGGCGGTGAATCGTCTGATCGCCGGAAAGAGCGCCTTTGCCTTTCCGTTCGGAAAGGGCGAGGCGCGAAAGATGGTTGCTGCCGCCAAGGTGGCAGGTGCCGCACCTGATAGCCTCGACGAGTGGAGGCTGCTCCAGGAAGCAACGAGCTGGCGTATCGATGCGCGTAGGGTAATCGCGAAATGGAATTCCTTCTCGGTCGAATTCGGTCTTGGACAGCCGGAGCCGGGCCTCGATGCCGGGTTCCGCCAGTTGGCCCAATGGCAGCCGAGCCTGTGCAGATTTTTGTGTAACCGGATTTCGGTTTACAGCTGAGGGAGTCGTCCCTCGAACTGGATCGTAAACTGGTTCAACGCGGCCTTCCAG
>Ga0056905_1000184_pt1 | contig 42744 bp, 52 predicted proteins | sample EBPBio242008_DNA_FD_55044 | JGI IMG/M metagenome (GOLD analysis project Ga0056905, IMG submission 55044) | Wastewater treatment Type I Accumulibacter community from EBPR Bioreactor in Madison, WI, USA - Reactor 1_4/24/2008_ DNA | ecosystem: Engineered > Bioreactor > EBPR > Anaerobic-Aerobic >...
CCAAAACGCCCGAAATTCCCAACCAAAGGTATTTTTTTACAATAGAAAAAGTTGATTTTTGTTCAGAAGTATCGTAGGTTGATAAATTTCCGTTACTTTGCGTAATAGTTTGATTATCAGTAGCTGAAATTTGTAAATCAGAATTTACCGTTGTTGTTTCGAATGCTTTTTCTTCTGTTTTTGGTGAAATTTCCGATGTTGGAATTTTAGCTTCTTCTACAGGAGTATTTTCAGCAGTTTTTTCTAANTCCTCCACTTCATTTTCATCTAAATCATCACCTTCCTTTAAGATTTCGTCTGCAAANAGATGGTTCTTTTTAAAGTCGTACCAAGACACGTAACCTGCATAAACACTCAAAATGTTNAGCATATCAATTCGTGGAAGTTTGGTAACGGGTGAGTTTTTAAAATAAGTGTAAAAAGATTTTTCAGAAATGTTGCCTTTGGCAATTTTCCTTAAATCTTCCTGGAAATAAATGATATCGATTCCCTTCCATCTTGAAATATCATCATGAGAAGGGGTGTGGTTTTCTAAATATTGGGTCTGAACCTCATTTTTTAGCTGTTCGAAGTGTAATAAATCTAAATCGCTCAATTGCTAAATTTTGTGTAATTTATTGATTTTCAATAATCATTATTTGTAAAATGATTTTACAAATATATTACAATTAATTTTCCGAAACAAATTTTTTTCTCGCTATACCTTTGTCCCGTTCAAATGAATGAACAGAACAATCGAAATTTTAAAATAACAAAACAATTAAATTTAATTTATTATGAAAAAGTCATTCTTCGTAGCTGCTATCGCTGCTGTAGCTCTTGTAGCTTGTAAAAAAACTGAAACTGTTGAAACTGCAAACGCTGCTGATTCTGCTGCTGTNGCTGCTACTGATTCTGCTGCTGTTGTAGCTGATTCTGCTGCTGCTGTTGTTGATTCTGCTGCTGCTGTAACTGTTGACGCTGCTAAAGATGCTGCTGCTGCTACTACTGCTGCTGCTGCTGGTGAAGTTGCAAAAGACGCTGCTAAAGGAGCTGCTGATGCTGCTAAAGGAGCTGCTGATGCTGCTAANGATGCTGCTAAAGATGCTAAAGATGCAGTAAAAGAAGCTACTAANTAATTAGTAACAACTTTGAAAAAACAACCGTTTCTCTATGAGAAGCGGTTTTTTTATGTCATCTTTTGACGTAAAATTTCGTAACAACTAATGGCAACCGCATTGCTTAAATTCAAAGAATCAATCGTTCCCGCCATTGGAATTAAAATATTCTTAGATTTTTCTAACCAAAAATCACTGATTCCCGAATGTTCGGTTCCGAAAATGACGGCGGATTTTACTTTAAAGTCTTTCTTAAATAGATCTTCTGCGCTTTCATCCATAAAGGTNGAATAAATGTTGAAATTATTTTCACTTAAAAATTGAAATGTTTCTTCNTTCGTAGCTGCAAAGATATTCATTCCAAACAANCAGCCAACGCTNGAACGNATNACGTTGGGATTATAGAAATCTACTTTTGCATCGGTTACAATCAACGCATCAATTCCAAACGCTTCAGAACTTCTTAGAATTGCACCCAAGTTTCCGGGTTTTTCTACGCCTTCAACGATGATGAGCGAAGAGTTTTCTTTTGGTTTGAATTCATTGAGATTGGAATCCTTCGTCTTAAAAATCCCTATAATTCCTTCTGAACCTCCACGATACGCAATTTTTTCGTAAATCTTTTCNGAAACCAANTTGATTTTTCCCTTCGGGAAATCTTCATTAAAAATACTTTCGCAAATAAAAGATTCAACCAATTCAAAACCGAATTGGNTTGCTCTCTCATTTTCCTGTTTACCTTCCACGACGAAAACACCTGATTTTTTTCTGAAACGGTTGTCCGTAATTAATCGGGTTAAATATTTTATTTTATCGTTTTGTGTGCTTTCGATGATCATCATTCGTTTTCGGTGTTTTGNTTTTCATCGTCAAACAAACTGATTTCCGATTGGTCATTTGCTCTTTCAAGTAATGTTTCAGGAAGATTTTTCTTTGTTGAAGCTCCCAATTGTTTGATTCTCTGCACGCTTCCAACGAGATTTCCTCTTCCTGTGGAAAGTTTTTTCATGGCATTTTCGTAATCGCCTTTTGCATCGTCCATTTTCTTACCGATTTTTATTAAATCAGAAACAAATCCTTCGAATTTATCAAACAAAGCTCCGGCTTGTCTTGCGATTTCTTCCGCATTTCGGTTTTGGTCTGCCCTTTTCCAAACGTCTGAAATCAATTTTAAATAGGCAATCAAATTGGTNGGACTTAAAAGAATGATATGCTTTTGATAGGCATAATTCCAAAGATTTTGGTCATATTGAACCGCAGTTAAAAAAGCAGGTTCCACGGGAATAAACATAATCGTGAAATCCAATGCGTCCTTCAAGTTATCGTATCTTTTTTGTGCAAGAGTGTCGATGTGTTTTTTTACTGCCGCGATGTGAAGTTGAAGATTCATTTTTCGATCTTCTTCGTTTTCAGCGGAAACCATTCTTTCATANGCATTCAAAGAAACTTTAGAATCAATGATAACCAATTGATTTCCTGGGAGTTTTAATACAAAATCGGGNCGTTGGTTTTCACCNTTTTCATTTTTAATGTTNAATTGGGTGAAATATTCCCGGTCTTTTGTTAAGCCAGAATCTTCAAGAATCCGTTCCAAAATCATTTCTCCCCAATCTCCCTGCGTTTTGGTTTGTCCTTTCAATGCGGTCGCCAAATTATTCGCTTCCTGACTCACTTTGCTGGTTTGCTCCATCATCAATTTAATGGTGGAATTCAAGGAATGTCTTTCGCGGGCTTCGTTATCATACACTTCATTCACTCTTTTCTTGAAGCTTTCAAGNTTTTCGCCAAGTGGTTTTAAAAGCAAATCGAGGTTTTCTTTATTGGTCTCGGTGAATTTTTTGGTTTTTTCCTCTAAAATTTCATTGGCTAAAATTTTAAATTCATTCTTTGCAGCTTCCTGAAGTTTGATNATTTCTTCTTTCTGTTCGTCAAATCTTTCCTGCAAACTTTTGTTTTGTGCTGAAAGTTGAGCTTTCAAGGCAATTAAACTTTGCTTCTCTTCCTGAAGATTTTTGATTTCTGAAGTTTGATTGAAGTTNATTTCCTGCTGTTCTGAAATCTTTTGGTTTTGAGANGTATTTTCTGCAGNAATTTTCGCAATNTCAGTCTTTAGTTGATTTAAAATCTCCGTCTGCNGAAAATTAATATCTTTTTCTTTTTGANCAGAATCGTTCAACTCGCTGATTCTCAAATTAGAATTTTGTAAATCAGAATTTACTTTGATATAGTTTTGGTTGAGTTCATCAAAATCTTTTCGAGGGACATTTCCCGATTTTAAAANAAAATATAAAAGAAGAGCACCGAGAACGACGCCGATGATTATACCGATGATTAAAGTGGTGATTTCCATTCCTCAAAAATACAAAAAGAAAATACGAAAAATGAAGTTGTGGAAAAGTTGCTTACGGATTCTCCTTCGAAATCTTTTCATGATATTTCAAAAACATCGGCAAAGCTGCAGAACCATACCACGGATAAATTTCAAAATCAAAAACACCAGCAATTACGGCAGGATCGGTTTTTAAAAGGTTTTCGGCTTCNTCCTTTGTCTTTACATTAAAGATGAAAATTCCGCGATAATCTCTCTCGTTTTTCGTGGAGAAAGGTCCTGCTAAAGCAAGTTTTCCCTCCTTTGCCAAACGCTGAATATTTTCCATGTGTCCTCGGAAATGATTATTCAGCAAGTCTTTGTCGGTAAGGTTTGCTTTTTCCGTTTTTAAAATCACAAGGATATACTGTTTCATCCCATATTTGTCTGCGCCGAGAGAGTCTGCGAGTTTTTGGTCGAACTCGTTAGGAGATTTTTGGTTGGAATTTTTTTGTGCGGAACATGAAATCGGCAACAAAGAGAAGATTAGAATGTAAATAAGGTATTTCATTGATGGTTTTTCTGATGTCGCCACTTCGTGGCTCTTGTTACTTTTGATATTTTATTTTCAAAGGGCTTCACCCTTTGCTATTGATTTCGCCACTTCGTGGCTTCATATATGATTTCAATTTAAGATTTGTTATTTTGATTCAGATCACTCATCTGTCAAAAGGCGCAATTCAAACCTCGAAACGCGAATCTCGTTCCGAAACACTTATTCCGAGTTATTCTTTGATTCTTAAAAATTCTTTCGCCAACTCAATCATTTTGGGATCGCCTGTATATTTTCCTTTTTCGTCGGAAAGTTTTACGGTCGGAATCCAATCGCCGTTGATGGATTGTGCGGCGATCAATTTCATCACGATATTCATTGGTTTTAAACCTACATCATTCGTTAGATTGGTTCCGATTCCAAAAGAAATTCCGATTCGGTCTTTACAAGCTTTGGTGATTTCTTCTACTTTTTCAAGATTTAATCCGTCTGAAAAGATGATGTATTTGAATAATGGATTGATTCCGTTGTCCTCGTAATGTTTGATGGTTTTGTTGGCAAACTCAATCGGATCTCCGCTGTCGTGGCGAACACCGTCAAATAACTTCGCAAATTTTTTATCGAACTGTTGAAAAAAAACGTCGGTTGTGTAAGTATCGGAAAGTGCAACTCCCAAATCACCGCGGTAAACATCCACCCAATGCTCGAGAGAAAGTGCGTTTGCCATTTTGAAACCATATTCCGCGGCGTGGAACATGAACCATTCGTGAGCGTGAGTTCCGATGGGTTTTACGCCGTACTTCATGGCGAAATGTACGTTCGAACTACCAATAAATTTTGAAGTTTTATTTTGAACCAAAGCTTCCACCACCAAATCCTGAACTTTGTAGGAATGTCTTCTTCGGGTACCAAATTCCGCAAAAGTAACTCCAAGCTTGTTGAGCTGATTCGCTTTCTCCAAAGTTTTTCCAATCACCATTTCGTTGGAATCTCTTTCCAGATGGTTCATCTCGTAATGTAGTTCAGAAATCAACGCCAAAAGCGGAACTTCCCACAAAATTGTTCTGTACCATTCTCCTTCAACAGTAACTTGCAAATCATTTTCTGCTTGCACGATTTTAACTTCTGAAGGGTCGTAATGATAACCGCCAAGAAAATCGAGATACGGAAGTTCTAAATAAGGACAAGTTTCCTTTAAAAACTGCTTCTCATCTTTCGTTAATTTCAGTTCTGCCATTGCATTGACGGATTTTCGTAATTCTTCTGCAAAACCTTCCGGGAAATGATGTTTTCCGCGGTTGATGAATTGATATTTTACTTTCTCATTCGGAAAAAGTTTTACCACCGCGTTCTGCATCGTGATTTTGTAGAAATCGTTGTCGAGTATGGATTTTAAGCGAACTTCATTCATGAAAATAATGTTTAAAACAAATTTAGCAATTCAAAACAGAAAATCGACTTAGTGATAAGCCGATTTTGCATTATTTTAAACTATTATTGATGATACAAATAAAATACGAACCAAAACTAAAGCAGTTTAAACTCTTAATGTTTGATGAATTTGAATGATTTCACGCCTTCAGGAGTTTTTATGGAAATAACGTAAGTTGCGGCAGGTAAGTTTTTTACGTTTATTTTTCTGCTGTTTTCCGTCATGATTAACTTACCGCTCAAATCGAAAATAAACACCTTTTCAATATCGAGTTTATGGGTTTTGATATTTAGAAAATCGGTAGTTGGATTTGGATAAACAACCAGTCCATAGTTAGCTTCTGAAGTTGCCAATCCTTTGGAAAGCGTCACAGGTTCTCTGAAAAAAGAAATTTCAACCAGTTCTGTGGGCAGCTTCTCGAAGTAATAAGCTTCGCAAGTATAATCGGTATAATCTTCCTCTTGAACGGTATGTATAGAGTAACTTTCAGTAGTTGAGGTAGTTTTGTCGCCTAAATTTTTAAACCAGGTAAACTGATACTCATCGCCCGTTAAAGACTGTGGCAATGTTGCAGATGTTCCAAGAGCTGCGAACACCGTTTTTTTCTCATCATATCTTTGTGGTGAGTAGGTAAAATCTGCCATTTTTTTATCCAGTACGATGAAATTTTTGATGTCAGTTTTCGTGTAGCGATTATTGTCTAAAAACGTGAGGGCAGGAATGTTTTCGGGAATATCTCCAGAAAGTTGATTTCCCGTTAACGAAAGCATTTGCAACATTTTCAGCTGAAGCAAAGATGAAGGAAATGCACCTGAAATTAAGTTCTTATCCAAATAGATTTGTTCAAGCTTCGTTAAGGGCAACAATGTTTCAAAACCTCCGGAAATTTGATTCTCGGCAAAATTCAAATGAACCAGATTTTTAAGCTGAACCAATTCTGCAGGAAAAGCCGTTATCAAATTATTTTGAAGAGAAAGCCATTCCAAATTTTTCAAGTTTGAAAGTGCAGCAGCGTAATTTGTGCTAAAAGAATTGTTGCTCAAATTCAGCGTCGTTAAAGAAACTAAACTTGAAAGTTCGGTGGGAATTTTTGTGAGCTGATTTCCAGAAAGGTTTAATTCGCTCAATTTGATTAAAGTCGATAGATTGCTGAAGTTTTGGCTTAGATTGTTGTTGCTAAGATTTAAAGACTCCAGATTGGTAAGCGTTGAGATTTTCTGCGGAACAGAAACCAGTGCGATATGCGACAAATCCAGGATTTTCAGGGCAGGAAAGTTTTGCAGAAAAGTATCTATGTCGGCAAATGTAAACTGGTTGTTTCCAACCGAGATTTCTGTAAGATGAGCAAGAGGCAAAATGGCAGCAGTTGGATCGCCTGTTAATCGGTTGTTGCTGACATCCAAACGAACTAAATTGGTAAGCGAAGATAACGACGGTGACAAATCTCCGGTCAACTGGTTGGAGCTTAAGTCGAGTTTTTGTAATTTATTTAACGCGGAAAGTGTTGCAGGGAAATTGCCTTTCAGCGCATTTCCGCGGAGGTTTAATTCCACCACTCTTCCATTGACGATTTTTACGCCGTACCAATATTTTGGGTCTTTCTCGAAATCCCATTTTTGGCTCCAAGTTTCTCCCGAAGTGGAATTGAAAAAGCTGATTAAGGCATTTCTTTCCGCAAACGAAATGCTGAATTGTTGAGAAAAATACAGCGGGGATAATGATAAAAAGAGCAAAAAGAGTAAAAATTTTTTCACCAGATTTTCAGTTTTTTTTGAGCTACAAATATATATTAAAAGTTGACATGAGAAATAAAATTTTTAAATTTCGCATCTTTGCGGCATGAAGAAATATTTATACGCTTTATTGCTGGTTTTCACGGCAGTTACCGGATTTTATTTTTTTTACAGTTGGTCGCTTCTTCCACCCGGAGAGCGATTCATTTATCAGATTGATGATCCTTACATTCACATGGCAATTGCCAAGAATTTTGCTTTGAACGGCGTTTGGTCGATAAATTCAGGTGGTTTTGATAGTGCATCCTCTTCTATATTATACACGCTTTTGCTCACATCCCTAATTAAATTGTTTGGAATTTGGGAGTTTTATCCTTTAGTAATCAATGTTATTTGTGGCTACTTGGCAATTTATACAGTTTATCGATATTTTAAAGATTTTTACGGAGCGGCAGAATTGAAGTGGGCGATTGCGCTTTTGCTTCCCTTCTCCTTATTATATGCAATGGTTTTAATCAGCATGGAGCATACCGTTCACATGTTTCTAATGGTTTTGGCGATCTATTTTATTCACAAAAACGTTGAATCAAATTTTCAAACGAAAGACTTTATCAAGCTTTTAACGGTCGTGTTTTTTGTGTCGATTGTGCGTTTTGAAAGTATGTTTTTCACGGCAAGTTTGGCGTTTGCAATGTTCTTGAGGAAAGAATTTGCAAAGGGAATTTTAGTAATGGTTGCTGGATTTTCAGCGATTGTAATTTTTGGAATAATTTCTGAAATTCACGGTGGATATTTCTTCCCGAATTCGGTGATGATTAAAGGAAGTTTTCCATCGGGAAATAATATTGTGGAAAATGTGGTGACTTTAGTTAAGAAAGGAATTTTTCTGAACACAAGTTTTTATAAATGTCTGTTTTTCCCTTTTGTGATATTGATTGTTTATTTAACCGGAAAATACAGGTCTAAAAAAATCAATCTGTTTTTTAAAAATGAAACATTGATGATTACAATTTTTTCGATGTCGATCATCCATAGTTTATTTGCCTTCTTGAAGTACCGTTACGAAAATTATGTGATGATTTCGGTATTGATGGTCGTTATTCCTGTCATTTCAGCGTTCTTCAAGAGATTTAATGAGGAGAAAAGAAAACTTAATATTGCAAATGTGGTGATGCTTTTTAGTTTGGTAATGATGACTGTTTTCTCTCTTTACCGATTTCAGTTCATGCATAAACCCTCGATGGTGAGTTCTAAAAACATTTATGAGCAGCAAGTGGAGATGTCGCGCTTTCTTGGGAAATATTATCGTGGCCAAAAAGTTGCTGCAAACGATATTGGGGCGATCTCTTATTACAGTGGTGTTCAACTTTTTGATATTGTTGGGCTTGGATCAACTCAAGTCGCCAAGTTTAAGATGGAGAATAAGAAGTTGCCAAGAAAAGTTTTTGATGAAAAATATAGAAATTTTCTTATTAATTATACCGCTAAAAATAACTTTGTAATCGCTGTAATTTATCCAGAATGGTTTCCTGGAACAACTCCCGCAAGTTGGATTCCAGTTGCGTCGTGGAAAATACAACACAACAAAGCCGCTGCAATTGACCGTGTAGTTTTTTACGCCTTAGAACCAGAACAGGTAAAATCGCTCCAACAAAACCTTATGAAATTTGATTTGAACAAAAATGTGGAGCAGTGGTTCTATGTTTTAAAATAGTTATTTGATTTTCATCACCGCTTCTCTTACCTGCAGATTGTTGGGTTGCTGGTTTTCACATTTCTGCACATCCTCTGCGGATTTATCTTTGATGAAATCATTGTAATCAGTGCAATTTTTAAAGATGTTGAACTCTTGGTTTTTGAAATCCCAAACAATTCCTTTTCCGGTATTCAAAGTTGAAGCTACCGCACCTCCTGCGGCTCCTGCGCTATAGGCAAGACCTTTTGCCCAAACATTTGCAAGGTCCGCCTCGGTATAAAGGTAGTTTTCGCCCCCAAAAATTACTTTTGTATAACTATTTGGGAAGTCGGAAGTTTGTGCTCTGTCGTTTTTGTTTCGGTTTACTAAAATTGCAGCGATGTTGAAATAAAGATATCCATTGTGAACGACTGCGAATACGTTTTTCAATTTAGAATCAGACATGTCGTAGAAAAAGCAGTAATTTTCATCATCTCCAACTAATGGTTTCTCGAAGCCGATTAATCCTCTTTTTGAAATTTGTGGATTCGAACTTGGTGTCTTGCTGATGAAATCCTCCTTTGTTTTGTAAACACCTGTAGGATACCCGAAACTGGAACTGGTGATTTTTTTCTCTTCATTTTTCGTCGGAACATTTGCCAAAGGAGCAGCAATAGTGATCTCCTTTTCTTCTATTGATTTAATGGAAGCATCGAACAATTCTTCCGCTTGATTGTTGTTTGCATTAATATAGAAAGCCTTGTCGTTTTACCAAGTCAAATCTTTAAAAAGGATTTTGTCATTATTAACCAAAGTCATTTCACCAGATGTCATATTTTTCTTTTCAATCTGCGAAAAGGCGATTTGTGCCATTAGCAGACAAACTAAAAATGTAATAATTCTCATATTTAAGGGTTTTCTTTTCTGGCAAATATATCAAAAATCAATAATCGAAAGGGGATGATTGCTAATGATTTAATTCAGAAATAAATTTAAAAAGCAGTTTGTCAATTAAAATTTTATTCCTACTTTTGCACCCTAAAATAAAAAGCAATTAAATGCCTACTATTCAACAACTAGTAAGAAAAGGAAGAGCCACACTTGCCAAGAAGAGCAAATCGGCTGCCCTTGAATCTTGTCCACAAAGACGAGGGGTATGTACAAGAGTATATACTACCACACCGAAGAAACCTAACTCTGCACTACGTAAAGTAGCAAGGGTAAGACTTTCTAACGGTAAAGAAGTCAACGCTTATATCCCGGGCGAAGGACACAATCTTCAAGAGCACTCGATAGTATTGGTAAGAGGCGGAAGGGTGAAAGACCTACCGGGAGTACGTTATCACATTGTTCGTGGAGCTTTGGATACCGCAGGAGTTAACGGAAGAACTCAGAGAAGATCGAAGTATGGAGCGAAAAGACCAAAACCAGGTCAAGCTGCAGCAGCACCTGCAAAAGGTAAGAAAAAGTAATCATTAATTTTTAAGAAACGAAACAATGAGAAAGACAAAAGCGAAAAAAAGACCGTTGTTACCGGATCCAAAATTTAATGATCAATTGGTAACAAGATTTGTAAACAATTTGATGCTTGACGGTAAGAAGTCGATCGCATTCAAAATTTTCTATGATGCTTTAGACATCGTAGAGGCTAAAAAAGGAGAAAACGAAAAAACTTCTTTGGAAATCTGGAAAGATGCTTTAACCAACGTAATGCCGCACGTAGAAGTACGTTCAAGAAGAATCGGTGGTGCAAACTTCCAAATTCCTATGCCAATCAGAGCCGATAGAAAAATTTCTATGGCGATGAAGTGGTTAATCAAATATTCTAAGGCAAGAAACGATAAATCGATGGCTCAAAAATTAGCGTCAGAAGTTATCGCGGCTGCTAAAGAAGAAGGTGCTGCGTACAAAAAGAAAACAGACACTCACAGAATGGCTGAAGCTAACAAAGCATTTTCACACTTTAAATTCTAATCTGAAATGTCAAGAGACCTTAAATACACAAGAAACATCGGTATTGCTGCTCACATCGACGCGGGGAAAACCACCACTACAGAAAGAATTTTGTTCTACACAGGGAAAACCCACAAAATTGGTGAAGTTCACGAAGGTGCTTCTACAATGGACTGGATGGAGCAGGAAGCAGAGAGAGGGATTACCATTACTTCTGCAGCTACAACCTGTAAGTGGAACTTCCCAACTACACAGGGTAAACTTTTACCAGAATCTAAAGAATATCATTTCAACATCATCGATACACCGGGACACGTTGATTTTACCGTAGAGGTAAACCGTTCTTTGAGGGTATTGGATGGATTGGTATTCCTTTTCTCTGCGGTTGACGGAGTTGAGCCACAATCTGAAACCAATTGGAGATTGGCAGACAACTACAAAGTGGCGAGAATGGGATTCGTAAACAAAATGGACAGACAAGGTGCTGATTTCTTGAACGTTGTAAAACAAGTTAAAGAAATGTTAGGTTCCAATGCAGTTCCTATCGTTTTACCAATCGGTGCTGAAGAAGATTTCAAAGGCGTAGTTGACTTAATTAAAAACAGAGCAATCGTTTGGGACGAGGCAGGACAGGGAGCAACTTATGAAGTAGTTCCAATTCCTGATAACATGAAGGACGAAGTGATGGAATACCGCGAAAAGTTGGTTGAAGCTGTTGCTGATTATGACGATACTTTGATGGAGAAATTCTTCGAAGACCCAGATTCAATCACAGAAGAAGAAATCAACGAAGCGTTGAGAAAAGCAACCATCGATTTATCAATTATCCCGATGACTTGTGGTTCTTCTTTTAAGAACAAAGGTGTTCAGTTTATGTTGGATGCAGTTTGTAAATATTTGCCTTCACCAATGGATAAAGACAATATTAAAGGAACTGACCCAAGAACTGACGAAGAGATCGAAAGAAAACCTTCAGTTACAGAACCATTCTCTGCATTGGCTTTCAAAATTGCAACAGATCCATTCGTAGGAAGATTGGCATTCTTTAGAGCTTATTCAGGGAAATTGGATGCAGGTTCTTATGTTTTGAACACAAGATCTGGTAACAAAGAAAGAATTTCTAGAATCTACCAAATGCACGCAAACAAGCAAAATCCTGTTGAAGTGATTGAAGCAGGAGATATCGGTGCAGCGGTAGGATTTAAAGATATTAAAACAGGTGATACTTTATCAGACGAGAAAAATCCAATCGTTCTAGAATCGATGATTTTCCCTGATCCGGTAATTGGTATCGCAGTTGAGCCAAAAACAAAAGCTGACCAAGATAAAATGGGTAACGCTCTTGCTAAATTGGCAGAAGAAGATCCTACTTTCCAGGTAAAAACTGACGAAGCTTCTGGACAAACGATTATTTCCGGAATGGGTGAACTTCACTTGGACATCATCGTTGACCGTATGAGAAGAGAATTCAAGGTAGAAGTTAACCAAGGTCAACCGCAGGTAGAGTACAAAGAAAACCTTACTACAACTACAAACCACAGAGAAGTTTACAAAAAGCAATCAGGTGGTCGTGGTAAATTCGCAGATATCGTTTTCGAACTTGGACCAACGGATGACGGAAAACCAGGATTGGAATTCATCAACGAAATTAAAGGTGGTAACATTCCTAAAGAATTTATCCCTTCAGTGGAGAAAGGATTCAAAGAATCCATGAAGAACGGTCCATTGGCAGGTTTCGAAATCGAAGGTATCAAAGTTACCCTTAAAGACGGATCTTTCCACGCAGTTGACTCTGATCAGTTATCTTTCGAATTGGCAGCTAAAATGGGATTCCGTGAAGCTGGTAAGAAAGCGAAGCCGGTAATCATGGAACCAATCATGAAACTGGAAGTAGTAACTCCGGAAGAATACATGGGAGATATCGTGGGCGACCTTAACAGAAGAAGAGGAACCGTAAACGGTATGGACGATAGAAATAACGCCAAAGTAATCAAAGCTTTCGTGCCACTTTCTGAAATGTTCGGATATGTAACATCGTTGAGAACTTTATCTTCAGGTAGAGCAACCTCTTCAATGGAATTCGAAAGATATGAAGCAGCACCTACAAACGTTGCCGAAGAAGTAATCGCAAAAGCTAAAGGTTAATTTTAAAAATTAGATTAAAATGTCACAAAGAATCAGAATAAAATTAAAATCTTACGATTACAATTTGGTGGACAAATCTGCTGAGAAAATCGTAAAAACGGTAAAAGCGACTGGAGCTGTTGTAAACGGACCAATCCCATTGCCAACAAACAAGAGAATCTTCACCGTGTTGAGATCTCCGCACGTAAACAAAAAAGCAAGAGAACAGTTCCAACTTTCTGCACACAAAAGATTGATGGACATCTATTCTTCTTCTTCTAAAACTGTAGATGCTCTTATGAAACTGGAGCTTCCTTCAGGAGTTGACGTAGAAATTAAAGTGTGATTTTGTAGAGACGCGATTTATCGCGTGTCAACAGCACTTTGCTATGATAACAAATCCGTTCTCGAAAGAGGGCGGATTTTTTTCTTGGCAAAAACCTACATAATATTATCTTTGATAAAATTCTGCAAATGTCATTCGTAGTAATATACTTGCTTTTCATTTCGGTCACCAGTTTTGCAGTATTCGGAACGGATAAATTTTTAGCTAAAAATAGCCGCGCAAGAATTTCAGAAGCCACTCTACTCGTCACCACATTTTTCGGTGGAACCATAGGTTCAGTTTTAGCGATGTTTATTTTCAACCATAAGATCGCGAAGAGAAGCTTCTTAATGAAATTTTTTATATTGGTTTCCGTTCAGCTTTTATTGATATATTTGTTCTATAGATATGGAATTAAATGAAAAAGTTCACCCTCGTCTTGCTTCCGTTATTGTTTTCCGCGCAAACCCACCGTTTTATTTTTGAGTTTAAATTTAAGAGTGATTCGCTCTCCAAAGAATTTCGGACTGAAAATATGGTATTGGATATTAATCCCGATGAATTCAAATTTTATCCGTACGCTTATGCAGAAAACGATTCTTTGGGAAAAGTTCGCAATTACAAAAACATCATGTGGGACGACCAACTTCCTGCCTTGAAGCGCAACAAAAATTCATATACCAATACTTCCTATATTTTATTGAACGATTTTTTCAGCTTTCAGACCGAAGACAAAATCAGTTGGAATCTTTCAAACGAAACCAAAAAATCCGCTCAATATACTTTGCAAAAAGCAACCACCAATTTCGGTGGAAGAAAATGGACGGCTTGGTTTTCCAAAGAAGTGAATTTAAGTGAAGGACCTTACAAATTCAGAGGATTGCCGGGTTTAATTTTTGAAATTCAAGATGATCAACAGAATTTTATTTTCAGTTTGGTCAAAAGTCAGAAATTTAAAAATACTTATGACACGTCCGAGTTTTTGGAATCTTTCGGAGGTAAAAAACCCATCCCGATTAATGAGAAGGTTCTATTGAAAAAGAGAATGGAACTTTTTAACGATCCTTTAAGAGACTTCAAAGAAGATTTTAAAAAGAGTAATGGCGCCGGAAAATTTTCTGTTTTGGGGATTGAAGTTAAAAGTATTGAGCAGTTCAAAGAGCTTACGGAACGATTTCAGGAAATGATACGCAAAGAAAACAATCCGATTGAAATCGATAAGGCTGTAAAATATCCTACTAAAAAACGCTGAATAGGCAACGAAATTTAAAAACCAAAATTTTCAAAATTGCTATTCAAATGATAATAAACGATATTGTAGCTGTTTAATTTTTGGTCCAAGTATTTTCGCACTTCACGCAGCTGTATGTCGGAAATATCACCCGATTTTGTCCGAAATCCCTTTACTGGAAGTACAATGTCGATATCAACGGGATAACGGTGAACGTAGGCCAAATATTTTTTCAACGTCTTGAGCTCAAGAATTGAATTTTTATCTGAATCTTCCAATGGAGAAGAAGTGGAGTAGCACATCAAATAAACCTTTTCCACCGGCGGAACTCCGGAAAGTGCCCGTTGATGAATTTGATGAAGCCGCAAAGTACAGGTAACGTCTTTCCTGGAGATTTCTTGCAGCTGTTTTAAAAATTCGAAATACTCTTTGTTGGTTCCTGCTGTCCAATCGCAATCGATTTGGATTTCTTTGGAGATTTTAAAACCAAATTCGTTCTGTTTTTTCTTTATCAAAGAATACACATTTTTTGCGAGGAAGGCAATTTCATCTAATTTAATATCATAAAACACGTCATTTTTAATAAAAACCACCGGAACAATTTCTTTGTCGGTTTCAAAAGATTTGTCCTTGGTAATTATCGCAACCGGTTGAAATTTTCCATCCACTTTTTCAATGTCGAAAAACCGTGCATATAGATAAGGTATAGTTGCTTTTTTTAGTTCCTGTTTTTCTGTTTGGTTTAAAGAGAGGTTTGTGCGCCAATAATAGAATGTATAGGGATGGTTTTCCTGATTTTGGCAGGAGAGGAAGATGGTTAAAATTAAGAACTGTAAAAATTTCTGCATGTTCAAATTTATAAATTCTTTTCAACGTACTTTAAAATTCTTTGAAGTTGTGCTTTGACACAAATATTTTTTAAATTTGATTATGAAAAATCCGTGTTAAATTACTGGGTTAAAATTTTAATAAAAAGAAGGTGAAAACAATAAGCAACGACAAAAAGGTTAGTTTTTTCGATAGGTTTGCTAACTGGGCAACAAACTTTACAGGAAGTCCCGGAGCATTTCTTGGAGCAATGGTATTAGTTATTGTATGGGCAGCTACCGGTCCCTTTTTTCAATATTCAGAAACCTGGCAAATGATTATCAATACTGGTACTACAATTATTACGTTTTTGATGGTTTTTTTAATTCAAAAGGCGCAAAACAAAGATTCCAAAGCGATCCAAATTAAATTAAATGAATTGATTGCCGCCAGTGAAAAGGCCAGCAATAGAATTGTGGATATCGAGGATTTGACGGAAAAGGAGCTGGATAACTTGCATAAGTTTTACGAGGAATTATCAGATTTGGCGGAAAGCGACAATGATTTGCATCAGTCTCATTCTATCGATGCTGCCAAAAATAACCATGAATTCAAAAAAAGGGGCAGAGACTTGAACGGCGCATTTGAAGATTAATGTGATTTGCTTATTTTGTCATATGCGACCAGATGCGGAGATATTGTTGATTTCCCAGCACTTTTCCTTCTCCATTACTTATATTTTTTATTTTCACTGATGTATTAATCCACAGTGGGAGCAATTTTAAGTTTTTTGAATTTTTATTAATATTTTTTTAACTCACTCATTGTCAATTCAAAAAATCTTCTTACATTTGCACACTCAATTTGGGGAAGAAGTGTGCCTATTTCATACGTAGAAATCACTGCAATCTCTGATTGATAATGAAGAACTTAATAGATATATATAAATAATGTCAGGTATTATTGGTAAAAAAATCGGGATGACTTCCCTGTTTAACGAAGAAGGAAAAAATATTCCTTGTACCGTTATTCAAGCAGGTCCATGCTCGGTTTTACAGGTCAGAACCAAAGAAACTGATGGCTATGTTGGCTTTCAGTTGGGTTTCGATGACAAGAGTGAGAAGAACGTTGGTAAAGCGTTAACCGGCCATTTCAAAAAGGCAGGTTCAACTCCTAAAGCTAAATTGGTAGAATTCCACCACGGGTTCGACCACTTGAAAGTAGGAGACGAAGTGAAAGTAAACCTATTCGCAGAAGGTGAATATGTGGACGTTACAGGAACTTCAAAAGGTAAAGGTTTCCAGGGTGTTGTTAAAAGACACAACTTCGGTGGTGTAATGCAGGCAACTCACGGACAGCACAACAGATTGAGAGCTCCAGGTTCTATCGGTGCAGGTTCCGATCCGTCAAGAGTTTTCAAAGGAATGAGAATGGCGGGAAGAATGGGCGGTAAACAAGTAACCGTACAAAACCTTGAAGTGTTAAGAGTAGATGAAGAGCAAAATCTTTTAGTAGTAAAAGGTGCTGTTCCGGGAGCGAAAAATTCATACGTAATTATCAGAAGATGGAGTTAGTAGTTTATAATACATCAGGAAAAGAAACCGGAAGAAAAGTAACTTTGGACGAAACCATCTTCGGAATCGAGCCAAATCAGCACGCGGTTTACTTAGAAGTGAAACAATACCTTGCTGCACAAAGACAAGGAACACATAAATCAAAAGAAAGAAGCGAAATCACTGCTTCTACTAGAAAGCTTAAAAAGCAAAAAGGTTCAGGATCTGCGAGATACGGTGACATCAAGTCGCCAACTTTCAAAGGTGGAGGTAGAGTTTTTGGTCCAAAACCAAGAGACTACAGATTCAAATTGAACAAAGCTTTGAAAAGATTGGCTAAAAAATCTGTGCTTTCTCAAAAATTGAGAGATAATTCTATCAAAGTTTTGGAAGCTTTCACTTTCGACGCTCCTAAAACTAAAGAATTTATCAACTTGAACAACGCATTAGGTTTCGAAGGGAAAAAGTCTTTGTACATTTTGCCTGAAGCAAACAAGAACGTATATCTTTCATCAAGAAATTTACCGAAAACTAAAGTATTGACTTATAACGAGATCAGTTCTTACGACTTGGTACATGCAGGTGAGATTGTATTCTTAGAAGGTGCTATCGAAAAATTCCAGGAAAATTTAAGAAAATAAATCATGTCAGTAATTATTAAACCAGTTATTTCAGAAAAAGCAAATTACCTTACTGATTTAAGAGGGACTTATTCTTTTTTAGTGGATACTAAAGCGAATAAAATCCAGATTAAAAAAGCGGTAGAAGATGCTTACGGTGTGAAAGTAGCGGAAGTAAACACCATGATTTACGCTCCTAAAGTTTCATCAAAATACACCAAAAAAGGATTACAGGTTGGGAAAACCAACAAATTGAAAAAAGCGGTAGTGAAGCTTGTTGAAGGTGAAGTTATCGATATTTTTGCAACGAATTAATTAAATATAAACAATAGTAATGTCTGTTAGAAAATTAAAACCTATCACCCCGGGACAGAGATTCAGAGTTGTAAACAACTTTGAGGAAATTACTACCAACAAACCAGAGAAATCTCTAACAGTTGGTATTAAAAAGTCAGGTGGACGTAACGAAACTGGTAAAATGACCATGCGTTACACCGGAGGTGGACACAAAAAGAAATACAGAATTATCGACTTCAAGAGAAATAAATTCAACGTTGAAGCTACGGTAAAAACTGTAGAGTACGATCCAAACAGAACTGCTTTCATCGCGCTACTTGAGTACGCAGATGGAGAGAAGAGATACATCATCGCTCCAAACGGAATCAAAGTAGACCAGAAAGTAATCTCTGCAGAAACTGCTGAACCAGAAGTGGGGAACGCAATGAAACTGAAAAACATTCCTTTGGGAACTGTAATCTCTTGTATCGAGTTGAAACCTGGACAAGGTGCAATTATGGCAAGATCTGCAGGTTCTTCAGCACAATTGACTTCAAGAGACGGGAAATATGCAATCGTGAAATTGCCTTCAGGAGAATCCAGAATGATCCTTACTGAATGTATGGCAATGATTGGTTCAGTTTCAAACTCTGACCACCAGTTGACCGTTTCAGGAAAAGCTGGTAGAAGCAGATGGTTGGGTAGAAGACCAAGAACAAGACCAGTAGCAATGAACCCGGTTGATCACCCAATGGGTGGTGGTGAAGGACGTTCTTCTGGAGGTCACCCAAGATCAAGAAACGGTAAACCGGCTAAAGGTTACAAAACAAGAAAGAAAAATAAAGCGTCTAACCGATTCATCGTATCTAAAAGAAAATAATTATGGCAAGATCACTTAAGAAAGGACCTTTCATTCATCATACTTTAGATAAGAAGGTTCAGGCAAATATAGAGTCTAATAAAAAGACAGTTATCAAGACTTGGTCCAGAGCATCTATGATCTCTCCGGACTTCGTAGGACAGACTATTGCGGTACACAACGGGAAATCTTTTATCCCAGTTTATGTAACCGAAAACATGGTTGGTCACAAGTTAGGCGAATTTTCTCCGACAAGATCTTTCAGAGGTCACGGTGGTAACAAAAATAAAGGAGGTAGATAATCATGGGATCAAGAAAAAGAGAAAGTGCATTGGCACGTAAAATAGCAAACCAGGATGTGGCAAAAGCCTTACATAACGACTGCCCTTCTTCTCCAAGAAAAATGAGATTGGTTGCAGACATCATCAGAGGAGTTGAGGTTGACAAAGCATTGGCAATCCTTAAATTTTCAAAGAAAGAAGCATCCAACAAATTAGAGAAAGTTTTACTTTCTGCAATGGCAAACTGGCAGTTGAAAAACGAAGGTGCAGACATTGAAGAAGCAGGACTTATCGTGAAGGAAATTCATGTGGACAGTGCAAGACAATTGAAGAGACTAAGACCGGCTCCACAAGGAAGAGGTTACAGAATCAGAAAGAGAAGCAACCACATCACATTAATCTTAGGTACTAAAGATAACAAATAATTCAAGGTATGGGACAGAAGACAAATCCAATTGGTAACAGATTAGGAATCATCAGAGGATGGGATTCTAACTGGTTTGGCGGAAACGATTATGGAGACAGAATCGCGGAAGACTACAAAATCAGAAGATACCTTGAAGCGAGATTATCTAAAGGAGGTATTTCAAGAATCTTTATTGAAAGAACCCTGAAATTAGTAACAGTAACAATCACTACAGCTAGACCGGGATTGATCATCGGTAAAGGAGGGCAGGAAGTTGATAAGTTGAAAGAAGAATTGAAAAAGATTACCGACAAGGATATCCAAATCAACATCTTCGAAATTAAAAGACCTGAACTTGACGCAGTATTGGTTGCAGACAGCATTGCTAAACAAATCGAAAACCGTATCTCTTACAGAAGAGCAGTTAAGATGGCAATGGCTTCCACAATGAGAATGGGTGCAGAAGGAATCAAGGTTCAAATCTCAGGAAGATTGAACGGAGCGGAAATGGCAAGAAGCGAGTCTTTCAAAGAAGGAAGAATCCCGTTGTCAACATTCCGTGCAGATATCGATTACCACATCGGTGAAGCACTTACTCAATACGGAAAGCTTGGAGTGAAAGTTTGGATCATGAAAGGTGAGGTTTACGGTAAAAGAGAACTTAGCCCATTAGTAGGACAACAGAAAAAAGCACCTGCAGGTAGAGGAGAGAGAAGCGAGAGAGGTGACAGAGGAGACAGAAGACCAAGAGATAGAAAATAATTAAATTTTAGATTGATAGACCAAGTTTTAAATTACCGTTACTTTTTAAATCTGAAATCTGAAATCTGAAATCTGAAATCTAAAATTTAGAAAAATCATGTTACAACCAAGAAGAACTAAATTCCGTAAAGTTCACAAAATGAAGATGAAGGGGATTGCTCAAAGAGGTAATCAACTCGCTTACGGAACTTTCGGTATCAAAGCAACTGAAGGAGCTTGGATCACTGCAAGACAAATTGAAGCTGCGCGTATCGCCGCTACAAGATATATGAAAAGAGAAGGTCAGCTATGGATCAAAATCTTCCCGGATAAGCCAATCACCAAAAAACCTGCGGAAGTACGTATGGGTAAAGGTAAAGGCGCCGTGGAATATTGGGTAGCTGTAGTAAAGCCGGGCAAAATTATGTTCGAAGTAGGAGGTGTTCCTTACGAAGTAGCGAAAGAAGCACTTAGACTTGCCGCACAAAAATTACCGGTAGTTACCAAATTTGTAGTCGCTAACGATTTTGTTCAACCTCAATAATTTTAAAGAAATGAAGAAAGCTGACATCAAAAATCTAAGCGCAGGAGACATCCAAAACAAATTAGCTGAGGCAAAAGCAGATTTCACCAAATTGAAATTAGCCCACAGAATCAGCCCGATTGAAAACCCAATCCAAATCAGAGATTTGAGAAAAACAATCGCAAGATTAGAAACTGAATTAACACTTAAACAACAATAAGGATTTCATCATGGATAGAAATTTAAGAAAAGAAAGAATCGGAATCGTTTCTAGCAATAAGATGGAGAAAACCATTGTTGTAAGTGAAACGATGAGAATGAAGCACCCGATGTATGGTAAATTCGTTTTGAAAACGAAAAAATATACCGCTCACGACGAGAACAACGAGTGCAACGAAGGCGATACAGTATTAATCACTGAAACAAGACCTTTGAGCAAAAGTAAGAGATGGAGATTAGTAAGAATCATTGAAAAAGCTAAGTAATGTTACAAACAGAATCAAGATTAAAAGTTGCTGATAACACAGGTGCAAAAGAAGTACTTGTAATCAGAGTTCTAGGTGGAACTAGAAGAAGATATGCTTCAGTTGGTGATAAAATCGTAGTTACTATCAAAGATTCTACACCACAGGGAAANGCAAAAAAAGGTACCGTTTCTAAAGCAGTAGTAGTAAGAACTAAAAAAGCAGTTCGTAGAAAAGATGGTTCATACATNAAGTTCGACGACAACGCTTGTGTTCTTTTGAACGCTGCAGGCGAAATGAGAGGAACCCGTGTTTTCGGACCGGTTGCTCGTGAACTGAGAGATAAAGAATATATGAAAGTCATTTCATTAGCTCCTGAAGTACTTTAATTTTAAAATTTACAAGAAAATGACAAAGTTAAAAATCAAAAGAGGAGATAACGTAATCATCACTACCGGAAGAAAAGAAATCAAAGGTAAAAAAGGTGAAGTTATTGAAGTGATTCGTAAAGAAGGCAAAGACGCAAGAGTAATCGTAGCAGGTTTGAACATCGTGAAAAAACACACCAAACCATCTGCAGGAAANCCTCAAGGCGGAATTGTAGAGAAAGAAGCATCCATCCATATTTCAAACGTAGCATTGCTTGATGCAAACGGAAAANCAACCAAAGTGGGTTACAAAGTGGACGGAGATAAAAAAGTAAGAATTGCTAAAACAACCGGTAAGGAAATTTAATTATGGAATACGTAGCAAGACCAAAAAAAGCATATAAAGAGAAAATTGTTCCTGCAATGATGGAAGAATTTGGGTACAAATCTGTAATGCAGGTTCCTAAATTAGAGAAAATCGTTGTATCACAAGGTTTGGGAGCTGCAACAGCTGACAAGAAAATTGTTGACTATGCAGTAGANGAACTTACAGCAATTACCGGCCAAAAAGCAGTTGGAACACTNTCTAAAAAAGACGAGGCAGCTTTCAAACTAAGAAAAGGAATGCCTGTAGGAGCAAGAGTGACTCTAAGAGCAAACCAAATGTATGAGTTCTTAGACAGATTAACTTCTTCAGCTTTACCGCGAATCAGAGATTTCAACGGTATCAAAGCTGATGGTTTCGACGGAAGAGGAAATTACAACTTAGGGATTACCGAGCAAATCATCTTCCCTGAAATCGTAATCGACAAAGTGAAAAAAATCCAAGGGATGGACATNACTTTCGTAACTTCTGCGAAGACAGACAAAGAAGCAAAAGCATTATTAACTCACTTCGGTTTACCNTTCAAAAAGAACTAAAAGATGGCTAAAGAATCAATGAAAGCGCGTGAGCGCAAAAGAGAAGCTACTGTAGCAAAATATGCTGAGAAAAGAAAAGCTTTGAAAGAAGCCGGAGATTACGAGGCATTACAAAAACTTCCAAAAGACGCTTCCCCAGTTAGATTGCACAACAGATGCAAATTGACAGGAAGACCAAGAGGNTANATGAGAACTTTCGGTATTTCCAGAGTAACGTTCCGTGAAATGGCAAACCAAGGTCTTATCCCGGGAGTTAAAAAAGCAAGTTGGTAATAATTATTAACTAATCTAGACAATTAAGTTTATTGCTATCGGCTATCAGCATTCAGTCACCAGCAAAAATGCGGAAAGCGGAAAGCCGATTGCCGAAAGCGAATAAATACTGATTGTCATCAACCAATAACAAATCAAAACAGAAAAATGGTAACAGATCCAATTTCAGATTTCCTGACCAGAGTAAGGAACGCACAAAGCGCAGGCCACAAAGTGGTGGAAATTCCTGCATCGAAAATCAAAAAGGAGATTACGAAAATTTTGTTTGACCAGGGTTATATCTTGAANTATAAGTTCGAGGACAACGCTGTGCAAGGAAATATCAAAATCGCTTTAAAGTATGACAAACAAACCAACAAACCNGCAATCAAGAGCATTCAGAGAGCTTCAAGACCAGGTTTGAGACAGTACAAAGGTTCAGAAGAACTTCCAAGAGTACTAAACGGTTTGGGAGTGGCTATCATCTCAACTTCTAAAGGAGTAATGACTGATAAGAAAGCCAGACAAGAAAAAGTTGGTGGAGAAGTAATCTGCTATGTTTATTAATTTTTAATCCAAGGAAAATGTCAAGAATTGGTAAAGCAATTATAGAAATTCCAGCAGGAGTTACCATTACTGAAAAGGATGGTTTGGTAACTGTGAAAGGTCCGAAAGGAGAACTTACACAGCAACTTAATGAGGGAATCACTCTAAAGCAAGAAGACGGAGTTCTTACTCTAGATAGAGCTTCAGAATCAAAACAGCACAAAGCATTACACGGTCTTTACAGAGCGTTAATCAATAACATGGTTCAAGGTACAGCTACAGGTTGGACNAAGCAACTTGAACTTGTTGGGGTAGGATACAGAGCATCAAATACCGGTAACAAACTGGAACTGGCTTTGGGATTCTCTCACGGTATCGTATTGGATCTTCCAAAAGAAGTGACCGTAGAAACACTTTCTGAAAAAGGTAAAAACCCAATCATCACGTTGACGTCTTATGACAAGCAACTTTTGGGAATGGTTGCCGCTAAAATCAGATCATTCAGAAAACCTGAACCTTACAAAGGAAAAGGAGTTCGTTTCGTAGGAGAAATTGTTAGACGTAAAGCTGGTAAATCTGCTTAATAAAATTTAAGAAAATGGCACTGAATAAAGTACAAAAAAGAGACAGAATCAAAAGAAGAGTTCGTGGAAAAATCTCCGGCTCTGCTGAATTGCCAAGATTATCCGTTTACAAAAGTAACAAGGAAATTTACGCGCAATTGATCGACGATAAAGAAGGTAAAACCTTAGCTTCAGCTTCTTCAAGAGCTATGAACGCTAAAGGTACAAAAGTAGAAATCTCTGCAGAAGTAGGTAAAGCAATCGCTGAAAAAGCTAAAGCTGCAGGTATTGAAAATATTGTGTTCGACAGAAACGGTTTCGTTTACCACGGTAGAGTGAAAGCTCTTGCTGATGGAGCGAGAGAAGGCGGACTAAAATTCTAATCATTAAATTTCGGAAAATATGTTAGGACTAGATAATATAGAAAAAGTAAAACCGGGAGGATTAGAACTTAAAGATCGTCTCGTAGCTGTAAACAGAGTAACCAAAGTAACCAAAGGTGGCCGTGCATTCGGATTTTCTGCAATCGTGGTTGTAGGAGACGAAGCCGGAACTGTAGGTTATGGTTTAGGAAAATCAAAAGAAGTTGCTTCCGCTATTGCAAAAGCAGTAGAAGATGCAAAGAAAAATTTGGTAAAAGTTCCTGTAGTAAACCACACCATTCCTCACCAAACTTCCGCTAGATACGGTGGCGCAGATATCTTCTTGAGACCTGCAACTCACGGTACCGGTGTAATTGCGGGTGGAACAGTGCGTATGGTGGTAGAAGCAGCAGGAATTAAAGATATTCTTTCAAAATCTAAAGGATCTTCAAACCCGCACAACGTGGTGAAAGCTACTTTCAAAGCATTGTTGGATATCAGAAGACCTGAAGAAATTGCAAAATTGAGAGGTGTTTCATTAGAAAAAGTGTTTAACGGTTAATATTAAAACAATGGCAAAAATTCAGGTAAAACAAGTAAGAAGCGCTATTGGTAGAACAAAAACCCAAAAGAGAACGCTTGAAGCATTAGGATTGAAAAAACTTCATCAAGTTGTAGAACATGAGGCAACTCCTGCAATCCTTGGAATGGTAGCTGCGGTTAGTCATTTAGTAGAAGTTCAAAAATAATTTTTAGGATAAGGATTAGGTTGAGTTAATGCTCAACCTCTGCCTTAACCTTAACCTTTAATTTTAAAATAATGAATTTAAATAACATAAAACCGGCAGCAGGTTCCACTCACAGNCAAAAAAGAATTGGTAGAGGACAAGGAAGCGGATATGGCGGTACTTCAACAAAAGGTCACAAAGGTCAGAAATCCAGAGCTGGTTATTCACAGAAAATCGGTTTCGAAGGTGGACAGATGCCTTTACAGAGAAGATTGCCTAAATTCGGTTTCAACAATGTAAACAGAAAAGAGTACAGAGCAATTAATCTTGATACTATTCAGGCTTTAGCGGATGCGAAAAATATCACAGACATCACCAAAGATGTTTTGGTAGAAAACGGATTGGCTAAAAAATCTGAAATCGTGAAAATTATGGGTAGAGGTGAATTGAAATCAGGTGTTTCAATCTCTGCGAACAAATTCACAAAATCTGCTGAAGAGGCAATCTCTAAAGCGGGAGGTAAAGCAATTACTCTATAATTTTACTCATGAAAGAATTTATACAAACACTAAAAAACATTTGGAGTCTTAAGGAACTTAGGGAGAAAATTCTTTTCACTCTTGGGATTATCCTAGTGTATAGATTCGCATCTTATATTTCCCTACCTGCGATCAATATGGCAGAAGTAGGGAATCTTTTGGAACATTACAAAAACCAGGGCGGCAACAAGCAGGGAGCAGGACTTCTTGGGTTGCTTTCTTCGTTTACAGGTGGTGCATTCTCTCGAGCGTCGATTATGGCACTCGGAATTATGCCCTACATTTCTGCTTCCATTATCGTACAGTTAATGGGAATGGCCATTCCTTATCTTCAGAAACTTCAGAAGGATGGGGAAAGCGGCAGAAATACTTTGAACCAAATTACAAGATGGTTAACAATCGCGGTTTGTTTGGTACAGGCTCCTTCTTATCTTACTTCAATTACTCAGATGTTCTTGCCGCATGCACAGTTTGCATCGGCTTATTACGTTCATCCACAGTCAGTTATGTTTTGGCTTCCGAGTATTGTAATTTTGGTGGCAGGTTCTGTATTTGCAATGTGGTTGGGAGAAAAAATTACAGATAAAGGTATTGGTAACGGTATTTCTATCTTGATTATGGTGGGGATTCTTGCGGATCTTCCGGGAGCTTTCATTCAGGAAGTGGCAACACAAACTGGAAAAGGAGGTTTGGGAACCATCATGATTTTAATTGAAGTATTGTTCTGGATGTTGGTAGTTCTTCTTGCCATTATTTTATCGGTTGCGGTAAGAAAAATCCCAATTCAATATGTAAGCCGCGCTCAAGCGAGAGGTGGAGTAAACAGAAACTTGATGCAGGGAGCAAGACAATGGATTCCATTGAAAGTGAATGCAGCGGGAGTTATGCCGATCATCTTTGCACAGGCGTTAATGTTCGTTCCGGGATTATTGACAAAAGTTGATGAAACCAACACGTTCCTTGCAGGCTTCAAAAATGTATTCAGTTGGCAGTATAATTTGTTGTACGCGTTGTTGATTATCATTTTCTCATTCTTTTATACCGCGATTACAATTCCGGTAAATCAAATGGCAGATGATTTGAAACGTAACGGCGGATTAATTCCTAAAGTAAGACCAGGGAAGGAAACAGCTGATTATCTGGATGATATTTTATCAAAAATTACTTTGCCAGGTTCCATATTTTTGGCTATCTTTGCAGTCCTTCCGGCATTTTTGCACGGAACGTTTGTACAAACGGATAGATTTGCCCTGTTTTTCGGGGGTACATCGCTGTTAATCATGGTTGGAGTAATCCTAGATACTGTTCAGCAAATTAATACTTATTTGTTGAATCATCATTATGATGGCTTAATGCAGTCAAAATTATCCAGAAATACAAACCAGTAATCATTTATGGCAAAACAAAAACATATCGAACAAGATGGCGTGATCGTGGAAGCACTTTCTAACGCCATGTTTCGTGTTGAGCTTGAAAATGGGCATGTCCTCATCGCCCACATTTCAGGTAAAATGAGAATGCATTACATCAAACTTTTACCTGGAGACAAGGTGAAATTAGAACTATCTCCCTATGATTTATCGAAAGGGAGAATTACTTTCAGATACTAATCTGAAATAAATAGAAGAATACTTTTAAACATAAAATGCGAAAAGCCGAAAGCCGAAAGCCGAAAGCGGATTGCTAAAAGCAAAATCAAATGAAAGTTAGAGCATCTATCAAAAAAAGAAGTGCTGATTGCAAAATCGTTCGCCGTAAAGGTGTTCTGTTTGTGATCAACAAGAAGAATCCAAAATTTAAACAAAGACAAGGCTAAAATTAAATTATGGCGAGAATTTCAGGTATTGATTTACCAAAAAACAAAAGAGGAGTAATCGGACTTACTTACATCTACGGAATCGGAAGAAGTACGGCTGCTGAAATTTTGAAGAACGCTGGAATCAGCGAAGACAAGAAAGTCTACGAATGGAATGACGATGAATTGGCATTGATCAGAAACTACATCACAGACAACGTAAAAGTTGAAGGTGAATTGCGTTCTGAAGTACAGTTGAACATTAAGCGATTGATGGACATCGGTTGCCAACGAGGAATACGTCACAGACTGGGATTACCTTTAAGAGGCCAAAGAACTAAAAACAATTCTAGAACCCGAAAAGGAAGAAGAAAAACTGTTGCTAACAAGAAAAAAGCAAGTAAATAATCTTTAGAATTAATTATGGCAAAACAGACAAAAGTTGTTAAAAAAAGAAAAGTAAAAGTTGAGGCGATCGGTGAAGCACACATCCAGGCATCATTCAACAACATTATTATTTCTTTAACGAATAAAAACGGAGAAGTAATCTCTTGGGCATCTGCCGGAAAAATGGGATTCAGAGGTTCTAAAAAGAATACTCCATTCGCAGCGCAAATGGCTGCAGAAAATTGCTCGCAAGTTGCTCACGAAGCAGGTCTTAGAAGAGTAAAGGTGTTTGTGAAAGGTCCAGGTGCAGGTAGAGAATCTGCCATCAGAACCATCCACAATTCAGGAATTGAAGTAAGTGAAATCGTTGACGTGACTCCAATGCCACACAACGGATGCAGACCACCAAAAAGAAGAAGAGTATAATAATTCAAAATTCAAAATTTAATATTCAACATTAAAATCTTGAATCTTGAATCTTGAATCTTAAATCTAAAATTTTATGGCAAGATATATTGGACCTAAAACTAAGATTGCAAGAAAATTTGGTGCTGCAATCTACGGAGACGACAAAAACTTCGAGAAAAGAAAAAACCAACCACCGGGACAACACGGCCCGAATAAAAGAAGAGGAGCAAAAAAATCAGAATATGCAGTTCAGTTAACTGAAAAGCAAAAAGCAAAATATACTTACGGTATTTTGGAAAGACAATTTGCTAACCTATACGAAAAAGCGCAAAGAGCAAAAGGCGTTACAGGTGAAGTTCTTTTACAGTTGTGTGAGTCGAGATTAGACAACGTGGTGTACAGACTTGGTTTCGCAAAAACCAGAGCTGCTGCACGTCAGTTGGTGTCTCACAGACACGTAACAGTAAACGGAGAATTGGTAAACATTCCATCTTATTTGTTGAAAGCGGGTGATGTAGTGGCAATCAGAGAGAAATCAAAATCTCTTGGAGTGATCGCTGATTCATTGGCTTCAAAAGCAAACTATGAGTGGTTACAATTCAACGACGAGAAAAAAGAAGGTACTTTCATTTCTGCACCGGAAAGAATCCAAATTCCGGAAGATATCAAAGAACAATTGATCGTCGAACTTTACTCTAAATAATAATTTTTTCAAATTTTTGCTCAACCCAAATTATATGGCAATTTTAACATTTATTAAACCCGATAAAGTAATCCTTCTTAATTCTGATGACTTCAAAGGACAATTTGAGTTCAGACCATTAGAACCGGGATTTGGACTTACTATCGGTAATGCTTTGAGAAGAGTTTTGCTTTCTTCTCTAGAAGGATATGCTATCTCATCTATCAAAATAGAAGGCGTAGAGCACGAATTTTCAACTATTCCTGGAGTAATTGAAGACGTTACAGAAATTATTCTGAACTTAAAGCAATTAAGACTTAAAGCTAAATCTGAAAATGCAACCGCAGAACAGGTTACCGCTAAAGTTTCCGGGCAAACTACTGTTACAGCAGGAGATTTAGGAAAATCAATTTCAGGTTTTGAAGTTTTGAACCCTGATTTGGTGATCTGTACGCTGAATAAAGACGTGAAGTTTGAATTGACTTTCAGCATCGAAAAAGGAAGAGGTTACGTTCCATCGGAACAAAACAAGTCAAACAATGCTCCTATCGGAACCATTGCGATTGACTCTATCTTCACACCGATCAAGAAAGTGCAGTACAGTATTGAAAATTATCGTGTAGAGCAAAAAACAGACTACGAAAAACTCGTTTTGGATATTGAAACTGATGGTTCAATCAGTCCTCAAAACGCTTTGACGGAAGCTTCGAAGATATTAATCTATCATTTCATGTTGTTCTCTGATGAGAGAATTACTTTGGAAACTGAAGCAGTAAAAGCATCCATCCAATACGACGAAGAAACCCTTCATACAAGACAATTGCTTAAATCTAAATTGACCGACATGGATCTTTCAGTAAGAGCATTGAACTGTTTGAAAGCTGCCGAAGTGGAAACTTTGGGAGAGTTGGTTTCTTACACCAAGTCTGATTTGATGAAATTCAGAAATTTCGGTAAAAAATCTTTAACAGAATTAGAAGAATTAGTGCATGCAAAAGGTCTTAACTTCGGTTTCGACGTTGCTAAATATAAATTAGACGCTGATAAATAAAAAACAATGAGACACGGTAAAAAATTCAATCACTTAGGAAGAACTGCTTCACACAGAAGCGCATTGCTTTCTAATATGGCTTGTTCTCTTATTGAGCATAAAAGAATCAACACAACTGTTGCTAAAGCGAAAGCTTTGAGAGTTTATGTTGAACCAATCCTTACAAAAGCGAAAGAAGATACAACTCATAACAGAAGAACGGTTTTCTCTTACCTGCAAAGCAAAGAGGCAGTTACTGAATTATTCAGAACTGTAGCTCCGAAAATTGCTGAGAGAAACGGTGGTTACACCAGAATCATCAAAACCGGATTCAGACCGGGAGACGCTGCAGATACTGCAATGATCGAACTTGTAGATTTCAATGAACTTTACAACCCGAATGCTGAAGAGAAAAAAGCAACAAGAAGAAGCAGAAGAGCTACAACCAAAAAAACGGAAGCTGTTGCTGAAGTAAAGGCAGCTACTGCAAAAGAAGAAGCGAAAACTGAAGAACCAAAAGCAGAAGCTGCTGATTCTACAGAAGAAACTGCGGAATAATTTTCCAAAGTTCCATATACTTAAAAAGCCGTTCAGAAATGTCTGAACGGCTTTTTTTATTTGGTTTGAAGTTGTTTGAAATGGTTTGTTGTAATTTGATTGACTTTGAAAATTCACTGTTCACTTGCGTAGAAAAATTCGCAGCGAAGCAAGTTCACCATTTTCAAAACTTAGTTCTTTTACTTGGCTCTTGTTTACTGACCTCTCGCTTTTTTCAAACTAATTACCGCGTTTCCTTGCGTAATCGTGATATTGTCGCCTGCAGATTTCACTTCGATATTTCCATCCGAATAAATCGCGCCTTTTGCCCACGCTTCTTTTTGTGGTAAGGTGATGGTTTTGTTGTTGCTTTTGATGCTGATGGTATTTTCTTTATCGGAATTTTTAAAGGTTACCAAAGCCGAACTTCCATCATCTGCAACGTAACGATAAGTGTATTCCTGAACTTGACTGTCACCATTTTTTACCGTTTTCTCCGCGGCATAAGTGCTGTCAACTTTTCCATTATTGTTGGAAACGTTTTCTGTAACGTTTTCTTCTACGATGACGTTTTTATTTCCATCCGTGGATTTCTTGCAACTGAAAATGGCTAAAAATGCAACGGAGGAAATAATTAAAACTGATTTTTTCATTTTTCTTAAATTTATTTTCAAATTTATGATTTTTATCCGCATTTTAGACCCACTTGTTTTCGTAAATTTGGTTAAATATTTCCTTAAAACGTCAGAAACTTTACAAACCATTCTGCTTCACACGATGATTCCATTGGTAACGTTTGTTGCAGGAGGAATTATCGCAACCTACAAAAAACCAGGAAAAGCTTTAGAAGCATCACCTGCATTTTGCCGCAGGTGTGATTATTGGATGGAATTAGTTTTATCGTTTGGTTTATCGGCATTATTGTATTTGGTTACCGAAGAACTTTTAGTCGAAGCACATTCCGAAGAGGACAAACCCATGTACACAGGAACATTTTTCCTTGGTTTCTTAATTTTCTTGATTTTGGGAATGGTGGTTTAATGAAAACTAAATGTTTTCATGAAAAACCTTCAAATATTTTCGAAGAGTTGACGATTCTTTTCCGAAACCTTAAAAATGATTTACAATTAACTAAAATTTAACGCAAACCTTACTAAAATCATTAAAAGTAGCCTTAAAAATAATTCAATTTTAACTAAATTTGTACTTCAAAAATAAAGTCAATTTTTGCAGAAATTTTGTTGCACCCTGCATCACGCATCCTGCACCAAACAAATTAAACCGTAAACTTTTAAACATAACATAATGAGTTACATTTCTTACATCGAGGCAAGACAAATTTTGGATTCACGCGGAAATCCTACCATTGAAGTGGATGTATTCACGGAAAGCGGCGCAATGGGACGTGCTGCAGTTCCTTCCGGAGCATCTACAGGAGAACATGAAGCAGTTGAACTTCGCGACGGCGGACCTGATTATTTAGGAAAAGGAGTTTTGAAAGCCGTAGAAAATGTAAGAGAAGTAATCGCTCCCGAATTGGTTGGACTTCCTGTTTACGACCAAAACTTCATCGATCAAATTATGATTGATTTGGACGGGACTAAAAATAAAGGAAATCTTGGCGCAAACGCCATTCTTGGAGTTTCACTTGCTGCCGCAAAAGCCGCTGCAACGGAATTGAGAATGCCGCTTTACAAATATGTGGGTGGTGTAAATGCAAATACACTTCCTGTTCCAATGATGAACGTGATCAACGGTGGTTCGCATTCCGATGCGCCGATTGCGTTTCAGGAATTCATGGTGATGCCCGTAAAAGCAGATTCTTTCTCGCACGCTTTGAGAAAAGGAACCGAGATTTTCCACAACCTAAAATCAATTCTTCATTCAAGAGGACTTTCAACTGCGGTGGGAGACGAAGGCGGATTCGCACCAACTTTCACAGGAACTGAAGACGCTTTAGATACTTTGCTTCAAGCAATTGAAAAAGCAGGTTACAAACCGGGAGACGATGTGATGATTGCTTTAGATTGTGCCGCATCAGAATTTTACAAAGATGGTGTATACGATTACAGAAAATTCCAAACTCCAGACTCAGCGCAATATAACAGAAGTGAGCAAGTAAATTATTTGGCAGAATTGGCTGCGAAATATCCAATCATTTCCATTGAAGACGGAATGCACGAAGACGATTGGGAAGGATGGAAAATGTTAACCGAAAAAATCGGTGACCGAGTTCAATTGGTGGGTGACGATTTATTTGTAACCAACGTAGAAAGACTAGCGAGAGGAATCAAAGAAGATATCGCAAACTCAATTTTGGTTAAAGTAAACCAAATCGGTTCTTTGTCTGAAACTATGGCGGCTGTTCAAATGGCGCAACACAATAAATACACTTCCGTTATGTCGCACAGATCGGGTGAAACGGAAGATGCAACCATCGCAGATTTAGCCGTTGCAATGAATTGTGGACAAATCAAGACAGGTTCGGCTTCACGTTCAGACAGAATGGCGAAATACAACCAACTTTTAAGAATCGAGGAAGCGCTTGGAGAAACCGCAATTTTCCCGGGAATGGATGCTTTCAAAGTAAAAAGATAAAAATATCAAGGAACGGGCTTTAGCCCGTTTTTTAAAAAATTCAGTTCGGCTTTAGCCAAAACATTTATTTCTTTAAAAGAAAAAGCAAATAGAAAAAATAAATCGGGAACTGTCTTTTATACTTGCAGTTTTCTATCATTATTCATAAATTAGTAAAAAATAAATTTAAAATGTCAGATAATAAAGTTGTATTGAACTATGACGGGAATTCTTTTGAATATCCCATTGTAGAAAGCACTATCGGTGACAGAGGAATCGATATTTCCAAACTGAGAGATCAAACAGGATTGATTACTTTAGACTTGGGTTACAAAAACACCGGAGCAACCATCAGCGAAATTACCTACCTCGATGGTGACAACGGAGAACTTTACTACAGAGGTTATCCGATTGAGCAAATTGCTGAAGACTCCAACTTCACAGAAGTAATGTATCTTTTGCTTCATGGTGAATTGCCGAATCAGGAACAGTTCAATAAATTCGACAAAGGAATTAAAAATTACAACTACGTTGCGGACGAAATGAAGCGTTTGATAGATGTTTTCCCACGTTCGGCGCATCCAATGGGAGTTCTTTCATCTTTGACCTCTGCATTGACTGCCTTTAATCCAAAAGCAGTGAACGTCAATTCAAAAGAAGATTTAGATCACGCCGCAGAAATGTTGATTGCCAAGTTCTCACACCTTTGCGCATGGACTTACCGCAAAAAAATGGGATTCCCAATCAATCACGGAGACAACAGCTTAAATTATGTGGAGAATTTCTACAAAATGTGTTTCCGTCGTCCAAACGAAGAATTCGAGATGAATCCTGTTGTTGTTGACGCTCTAGACAAGTTATTAATGCTTCACGCAGATCATGAGCAAAACTGTTCGACTTCAACGGTAAGAATGGTTGGTTCTGCACACACAGGTTTGTTCGCTTCAGTTTCAGCGGGGATTTCTGCACTTTGGGGTCCACTTCACGGTGGTGCAAATCAGGCAGTAATAGAAATGCTCGAAATGATCGAACAAGATGGCGGCGACGTTGCAAAATATGTAGAAAAAGCAAAAAATAAGGACGACAATTTCCGTTTGATGGGATTCGGACACCGAGTGTACAAAAACTTCGATCCAAGAGCAAAGATCATCAAAAAAGCAGCAGACGATATTTTGGATGCACTTGGAATTGAAGATAAAGCTTTAGACATCGCAATGCAGTTGGAAAGAGTAGCGTTGGAAGACGATTATTTCGTAAGCAGAAAACTCTATCCAAACGTAGATTTCTATTCAGGAATTATTTACCGGGCATTAGGAATTCCAACCGAAATGTTCACCGTAATGTTCGCATTGGGAAGACTTCCGGGATGGATTTCACAATGGAAAGAAATGCGTCTCCACAACGACCCAATCGGAAGACCAAGACAGGTTTACCAAGGAGCACAAAAAAGAGAATACGTTCCAATGAACGCAAGATAAATTTTTATCATACATTTCAAATTCCCTTTCAATTGATTTTGAAAGGGATTTTTTTTGGCGCACATTTCACTGCGTCGAATGATTATTAACTTTATTTTATACGGCGCACATTTCCGGCTGTCACTACTCGCTTTTTTTCGGCGGCGGCGAAGCCGCCGCCGAAAAAAGAGCTCAAACATGCCGTTCCATCCGGGGCGCAGTTACCGCCCCGAAAATCTATTTTAGCAAAACTTAAAATTTCAGTATCTTAACACTCTAGAAAATTTTAAATTTTATCAACTACTCAGAATCAAACCAAAACTTTGTCATACTGAGTTTCTAGAAGGATAAAAAAAACTTAGCCAAAAAACAATGCATAAATTTTCTGCAATCGCATTTTTATCTTTAATTCTATTTTCCTGCAAAAAGGTAGAAAAAACTTCAATTAATCTTGAACTAAAAAAAGAGCTTTCAGAAATTGAATTCCGCGATCAGGCATTACGCTTTATTACAGACCGAACAACAAAGGACAGCCTTGACCTGATTGCAAAAAGGATTAAGGTAGATCCAACTTATTTCAAAAACAATTATAAATCAGTTTCGGTTACTTTAGATGGTGAAAATATTAAAAGAGTAGAAGAAATAATTGCGAAATATGGTTATCCCGGAAAAGCTCTTGTTGGAACTCCGGAAAACCGTGCAGCTTGGATTGTAATTCAACATTCTTCACCCCAAGTTATTCAAAAATATTTACCAACGCTTCGTGAAGCAGTTAAAAATGGCGATCTTGATAGACAATCACTGGCTCTAACGGAAGACAGAAACCTAATGTATCAGGGAAAAAAGCAAATTTATGGTTCTCAGTTTTTTGAAGCAAATGGGAAACCCGCTTTTTGGCCAATTGAAAATTCCGAAAAAGTAAATGAATTAAGAAAAGAAGCTGGTTTTGTTCAAACAATTGAAGAATATTCCAAAGATTTATACGGAAAAGATTTTCAATATAAAATTTATACATTAGAAGAGGTGAAGAAATTACAAGCACAATAAATAGCATCAATAGGAACGGGCTTTAGCCCGTTTATAAAAGAGGAAAATCAATTGGCTTTAGCCAAAATTTATAAAATGAAATTTTCAAAGAAAACGGGTTTTATTTCTTTCATAGTATTTATTTTTATAAATGTTATTGTGTTTTATCTTATAAGAGAAAGCATTCGAATATCAGATACTTTAGAACACGCTGAAAATGATGAATTAATTAAAACCCTTGAAAATAAACAACTTTGTAATGAAATTTTCACTTCAATTATTTTAATCATTGACATTGCTGTCATACTTTTTATAATATTTTTGATAACAAAATATATTTTCAAATTTTTGAAAACATCCATCACCCAATATCAAACACCCAACATAAAATGAAACTAAAAAACTATATCGCCGGACAATGGTTGGAAGGCACAGGAGAGGGAATTGAACTACGGAACGCAGTAAACGGTGAACTGGTTGCCATTTCTGATACCGACGGAATTAATTTTGAAGAAGCCCTTCATTACGGAAGAACAGTCGGCTACAAAAACTTGTCATCAATGACATTTTACGACCGTGGCGAAATGCTGAAAAAAGTCGCACTTTATCTTCTCGAAAGAAAGAAAAAATACTATGAACTTTCCTACAAAACCGGAGCCACGCACGCAGATTCCTGGGTGGATATTGAAGGCGGTTTCGGAACTTTTTTCACCTACTCCGGTTTGGCAAAAAGAATGCTGCCAAACACTCCATTTTGGGTTGACGGTGATGTTCAGAAAATTTCTGCCAACGGAACGCATCTCGGCACGCATATTTTAACGCCAAGTGAAGGTGTTTCCATTCAAATTAATGCCTACAATTTTCCGGTTTGGGGAATGCTGGAAAAATTGTCAACTTCTTTGTTGGCAGGAGTTCCAAGCATTGTAAAACCTTCGCCATATGGTTCTTATCTTACCAACGCCGTTTTTCAGGATATGATTGAAAGTGGTTTACTTCCGGAAGGCGCAATTCAGTTGGTTTGTGGCGAACCCGGAAATATTTTGGATTATGTTCAGGACGGCGACAGCGTTTTGTTCACCGGATCTGCAAATACGGGACGAAAATTAAAATCACTTCCATCCGTTGCCAAAAACGCGGTTCGTTTCAATATGGAAGCCGATTCTTTGAACTGTTCTGTTCTCGGTTTGGATGCAAAACCCGGAACTCCCGAATTTGATTTGTTCATCAAAGAAGTTCGCAATGAAATGACGACAAAAGCCGGACAAAAATGTACGGCAATCCGCCGAATTATCGTTCCTGAAAATTTAATAGGTGATGTTCAAAATGCTTTGTCAAAGGCTTTAGACCAAACTAAAATCGGAAATCCTCTCAATCGTGAAACGAGAATGGGTTCTTTGGTCGGAAAAATCCAGTATGAGGAAGTTCAAAGAAAAATAGATTTATTAAAAGCCGAAACTGAACTCATCTACGACGGAAAGCACGATTTAATTGATGCCGATTACGAAAACGGAGCATTTATGTCCCCAAAACTATTCTTGAACGACAAACCTTTTGATAAAAATATTTCGCACGAAGTAGAAGCATTCGGTCCGGTTTCCACCTTGATGCCTTACAAAGATGCGGAAGAAGCCGCCGCTTTGGCAAAACGCGGAAAAGGAAGTTTGGTTGGTTCCATCGTTTCTCACGACTCAACATTTGTCGCCGAAACTTCCTGGAAAATGGCATCCACACACGGAAGAATTTTTGTACTGAACCGCGATAACGCCAAAGAAAGCACAGGTCACGGTTCTCCGTTGCCCACTTTAATGCACGGTGGTCCCGGAAGAGCAGGAGGTGGCGAAGAAATGGGCGGATTGAACGGACTTCACTTCTTTTTGCAGAAAACTGCAATTCAAGGTTCTCCAGATATTTTGACGGCGATTACCAAAATCTATACGCAAGGCACCGAAAAAAAATACAGCGACAAACATCCGTTCCAAAAATATTTTGAAGAAGTGGAAGTTGGCGACAGTTTAGAAACCGCCGGAAGAACCGTTACACAAGCCGATATCGTGAATTTTTCCAATGTTTCTTGGGATCATTTCTACGCTCACACCGATGCGACGAGTTTAACCGGAACTATATTCGATGAGGTGGTTGCACACGGATATTTCATTCTTTCTGCTGCTGCAGGTTTGTTTGTTTCAGGAAAAAAAGGCCCTGTTATCGCGAATTACGGATTGGAAAATGCGGCATTTTTCAAACCGGTTTATGCAGGAGACACGATTACGGTATATTTGACGGCGAAAGAAAAAATCAACCGTGGTGTTAAAGGAAGGAATATCCCTTCTGGAGTTGTAAAATGGTTGGTCGAGGTGGTTAATCAGCGTGAAGAAGTGGTTTGCGTTGCCACGATTTTGACTTTGGTTGCTAAAAAATCGCCATTTATTGAACTGAAAAAAGACAAAATACAAAAATTGTTGAATGGTTTGAGGGAAAATTCTGAAAGAAAATTTGGAGAAATGACGCCACAAATGATGGTTGAACACTTGCAAGATGTAATGCAAAACAGCATGAGAAAACTAAATCCTGCAGATTTTCCAGAAATTCCTGAGGAGCACCTGGAAAAGTTGCAAGATTGGCTTTACACCAATAAAAAAATCCTTCCCGGCGCGAAATATCCATTATTAAAAGAAGGCGAAACGCCAATTTTGAGATATAAGAATCTCGATAGTGCAAAGGAAGAACTTCTCAATACTTTATCAGAATATTTGATATTTTTCAAAGAACATCCAAAATCACAGAATTTCCATCCGAGATTTGGACTCTTGAATAAAGAAATGATGGAACTTTTTCAAAGAAAGCATTTCACGCATCATTTTGAGCAGTTTAATCTAATATAACAATGTGGAAATGTAGCAATTTATCAATTTACTGTATAAAGAGAAGGCGTTTGGAACATTCCGTAGGAATGTTAGCCGTGTAGAAATATAATTAGCGCGGGATAAGGGCGTTCCGTAGGAACGCTATCTTCAATATTTTTTAGAAAATTTAAATATATGCCAAACACATACACACAAATTTATTTGCAAATCATCTTCGCTACAAAAGGAAGGGATATTAAAATATCTTCCAACGTTCGTGACGAAATCGAAAAATATATATGTGGAATTTTCAACAATAAAAAACAGAAAGTTTTAGCAATCTATGCAAATCCAGACCATTTGCATATCTTTTTCAGTTATAAAAATTTGCAGATTACCATTCCGGAATTAGTGAAAACTACAAAAATAGAATCTTCAAACTTCATTAATGATAACAGACTTTGTTTAGGAAAATTTAACTGGCAGGAAGGTTATGGAGCATTTTCATATTCTAAAAGTCAAAAAGATAAAGTGGTGAATTATGTTTTAAATCAGGAAGAACATCACAAGAAGAAAAGTTTTAAAGAAGAATATTTAGCATTGTTGAAGGCGTTTGAAATTGAATTTAAGGATGAATATTTATTTGAATTTTATGATTGACTTTTAATTATTTTTGAAAAAGATAGCACTCCTACGGAGTGCCCTAAATCGCAATCCAATGTTATTCCTACACAGATAAGATTCCTACGGAATCCACCAACGCACTTAAAATTAAAAGAAAATGATACTAATTAGTGGTAAATTTAGAATAAAAATATAGAAGAAAAGTTCATTCCGCAGGAATGTAATCTGTTTAGAAATATCTGAAGATCGATTGAAGGCATTCCCGTAGGAATGCAACCTCCGTAGGAAAAAATTAACGATAAACGGAGCATTCCATAGGAATGCAATCTCTGTAGAAAAAAGATAAAGCAGAAAGAAGCATTCCGTAGGAATGTAATCTGTGTAAAAATAAAGTTTAAAGTTTGTAAATGCGTTCCGTAGGAACGCTATCTAAATAATAGATGAATAAAACCTTCGCCCAAAAAGTCATCTCCTTCAACAAAAACCTGAAATTTTCAGGGAAGTTACCGAAAGATTTTTCGGTGATGAACCCTTTTTTGGAAAATCCCGAAACTTTGGTGGTGATGAAGGAGTTTTATGAAAAGTTTTACAACGATAACCGAAAAAGAAAATTCATTATCGGCATCAATCCAAGTCGTCACGGAGCGGGTGTTACAGGAGTTCCGTTTACCGATACCAAAAACTTGGAAAAATATTGCGGCATCAAAATGACTTCGGCGAGAACTCACGAAATTTCCTCCGTTTTTATGTATGATATGATTGAGGAATTTGGCGGCGTTGAAAAATTTTACAGTCAGTTTTATATCAATTCGCCCTTTCCATTGGCGATTACTAGAAAAAACAAAAATGGACAATCGTTGAACGCCAATTATTATGATGACAAAGAACTTTTCAAATGCGTTGAAAATTTTATGATTGAAAGTGTCAAAAAACACATCATTTTAGGTTTGGATACGTCGGAAGTGTTTATTTTAGGAAAGAAAAACGCTGAATTCATCAAGAAAATCAACGATAAAGAAAATTTTTTTGAAAAAATGACTGTTTTGGAACATCCGAGATACATTCAACAATATAAATCAAAGGAAAAACAGTTGTATATTGACAAGTACATTTTAGCGCTAAATCATTAAACAATTAAGTAATTAGGAGATTAAGAAATTATTTAAGTAAGAAATTGTATTTATAATTGCTAGGCGAAGCGCCTTTGCGAACTTAAAAATATTTTCAAAATTTGTAAAAAAATCTTTGCGCTCTTTGCGTGTAAAAAAATTATGGAAGCATTTGTAACATCAGAAATCAAAAGCAGCATTGCCGAAATCACTTTCGGGACCCCGAAAAGCAATTCTTTGCCGGGACATATTTTAGAAAAACTCGCCCAAACCATTTTGGATGAAGGCGCGAAAACTGAAGTAAAAGCGATTTTACTGAAATCCGAAGGCGAAAAAGCATTTTGCGGAGGAGCAAGTTTTGATGAACTTTTAGAAATTCAAGATTTAGAAACCTCAAAAAAATTTTTTGGAGGATTTGCCAAAGTGTTAAATGCCATGCGAACTTGTGGAAAAATCGTAGTAGTTCGTGTTCAGGGAAAAACGACGGGAGGTGGAGTAGGAATTGCTTGTGGAGCAGATTATTGTTTTGCCACAGAGAATGCAAGTTTGGCGCTTACGGAAATCAATTTGGGAATTGGACCGTTCGTGATTGGACCTTATGTTGAGCGAAAAATTGGGAAATCACAATTCGCAGCAATGGCGATTGATGCGGACTTCAGGAGTTCAGATTGGGCTAAAACCCACAATATTTATCATTCTGTTTCGCATACGATTGAGCAAATGGATGAAGAAATTTTTAGTTTTTTACAGAAATTATCCTCCAGAAGTTCAGATGCATTGGCGTTAATTAAAAAAGTGTCTTGGGAAGGAACGGAACATTTTTCAGAATTGATGCCGGAAAGAATTCATATGAGTGCTTCTTTGATTCTAGAAGATTCTGCCAAACAAAATATTGAAAAAATTAAGGAAAGATTGAGGGCGAAATAGAAATTCTATTTTAGATTGCAAATGAATTCAGAAAAAAATGTTTTGATTTTAGGAGCCAATTCCGATGTGGCGAAAGAATGTGTGAAATTATACTTGAATAAAAGTTTCAAAGTAATCATGGCTTCTCGAAATTTAGACGAAATGAAAAATTTCATCAATGAAAACCATTTGAATTCCGATAAAATTGAATTGAAATATTTTGACGCAGTAGATTTTGCTTCCCATCAGAAGTTTTATGATGAACTTCATTCAAAACCAAATATCGTTTTGTATTCAGCTGGATTTTTAGTTCAGAATAATGAAGCGTTCCAAGATTTTGAAAAAACCTTGACGATGATGCAGACCAATTATTGCGGTGCAGTTTCTGTTTTGAATATTATTGCGATGGACAAATCCAACAAAAATTTAGAAAGAATTATCGGCTTGTCCTCACTTTCCGGAGTTCGTGGACGGAAAAGTAATTTCGTTTATGGAAGCACTAAATCGGCTTTTACACAATACTTAGCCGGACTTCGACAAGAATTATCTTCACGAAAAATTCAAGTGAATGTTTTTGTTTTGGGTTACATTCGAAGTAAAATTAATGAAGGTTTGCAACTGAATCAATCTTTGATAATGGAGCCGGATTATGTTGCAGAAAAAATCGTGAACGTTGGAAATTCTTTTGTCAATGTTCCGAATTTCAAATGGAAGTTGATTTACCAACTTCTGAAAAATCTACCGGAAAATTTGGTGGCGAGGTTGCCGTAGAATTAACCACAAAAGTCACAAAAGCATTTGTATAAACAGAAGTTTTTTTAAAAGTTTAGAAAAGAAAAAATCAAAGATTTTTGAATGTAAATCTTTGATTTTCTATCTTTTGTGTGGTTCTTTGCGTGTTAAATTTCCACTAAAAATCTTTTGTGAATTTTGTGGTTTAAAAATTATTATTCTTTCGTTTCCACTTTCAACGAAAGTTCCTCCAACTGCAAATCCGCAATCGGACTCGGTGCATCAATCATCACATCACGTCCTGAATTATTTTTCGGGAAAGCAATGTAATCTCGAATCACTTCATTTCCGTCTAAAATGGCAACCAAACGGTCGAAACCAAACGCCAAACCTGCGTGCGGAGGAGCTCCATATTTGAAAGCGTTCATCAGAAATCCGAATTGTGCTTCTGCTTCTTCTTTGGAGAAGCCTAACAAATCGAACATTTTGCTCTGCAAATCTTTATCAAAAATTCTTACAGAACCGCCGCCAATTTCGTTTCCGTTAAGAACCATATCGTAGGCGTTGGCTCTTGCTTTTCCCGGCTCGCTTTCCAACAAATGAACATCTTCTGGTTTTGGTGAAGTGAATGGATGGTGCATTGCATGATAACGTTCGGATTCTTCGTCCCATTCCAAAAGTGGGAAATCTATCACCCAAAGTGGAGCGAATTCGTCGCCTTTTCTTAACCCAAGACGATTTCCAAGTTCCATTCGGAGCGCCGAAAGTTGGGTTCTCACTTTATTGGCATCTCCGCTCATCAAGAAAATTAAATCTCCTGCTTTTGCATTGAATTTTTCTGCGATTTTCTTTAAGTCATCTTCAGAATAAAATTTATTTACGGACGAAGTTAAAACACCATCATTTTGGAATTTAATCCAAACCATTCCTGAAGCACCAATTTGGGGGCGTTTTACCCAATCTATGAGTTCGTCAATTTGTTTTCTAGTGTAATCTGCACAACCTTCAACGTTGATTCCAACTACCAATTCTGCGTCATCAAAAATTTTGAAATCTTTTCCTTTTACCAATTCATTTAATTCCACGAACTCCATTCCGAAACGGATGTCCGGTTTATCGTTTCCGTAGGTTTTCATGGCTTCCTCGAAAGTCATTCTTGGGAATTTGCCAAAATCTTTTCCGGTGATGTCTTTCAGCAAACTTGCGGTTAATCCTTCAAAAGTTTCCAACACATCTTCCTGCTCTACAAACGCCATTTCACAATCGATTTGGGTAAATTCAGGCTGTCGGTCTGCACGCAAATCTTCGTCGCGGAAACATTTCACAATCTGAAAATAACGGTCCATTCCACCAACCATCAACAATTGTTTGAAAGTTTGTGGTGATTGCGG
>Ga0056905_1000198_pt1 | contig 40897 bp, 33 predicted proteins | sample EBPBio242008_DNA_FD_55044 | JGI IMG/M metagenome (GOLD analysis project Ga0056905, IMG submission 55044) | Wastewater treatment Type I Accumulibacter community from EBPR Bioreactor in Madison, WI, USA - Reactor 1_4/24/2008_ DNA | ecosystem: Engineered > Bioreactor > EBPR > Anaerobic-Aerobic >...
TGGCATTCCGCGCCGCCCCCGTACACGTGCTCCCTTCCGGGGCGGTCGCCGCGCGCGCCGGCGGTTTCACGCTGCTGGAAACGCTGCTGGTCATGACGCTGATGGCGGCGGCGGCGATCCTCGCGGCGATGGTGTTCACCGGTGGCATGGAGGGCATGCGGCTGCGTTCGGAGTCGAAGGAAGTCGCCGCGCAGCTGCGCTACACACGGGCGCGGGCCATCGCGACGGGACAGCCGCAGGTCTTCCGGATCGATCCGCGCGCGCATGCCTGGGAAGCCGCCGGCGATCGTCGAGGCCACATCGATGCATCGCTGTCCGTCGTCTTCACCGGCGCTCGCCAGGCGCAGGTGCGGGCCGGCGAGGGCGCGATCCTGTTTTTCCCGGATGGCGGCTCCACGGGTGGTCGGGTCACGCTGTCCGCCGGGACGGCGGCCTGGAGCGCGGACGTGGCCTGGCTGACCGGCGAGACGCGATTGCTGCGCGACGAGGTGCGGGCGCCATGACGCCGCCAACGCGCCGCCGGCAGCACGGCTTCAGCCTGCTCGAAGTGATCGTCGCCTTCGCCCTGCTCGCGCTGGCGTTGACCTTGCTGCTCGGGTCGCTGTCCAGCGCAAGCCGGCAGGTGCGCGACTCGGCGGACAGCAGTCGCGCCACCCTGCATGCGCAGTCGCTGCTGGCGCAGCTGGGTGCGGGCGAGGTGCTGCAGCCAGGCCGGCAGGAAGGCACGTTCGAAGGCGACCGCTACCACTGGCAGCTCGACGTCGTACCGTTCGCCGATCCGCTCGCGGCGCGCGCCCAGCTCGATCCGGGCGGCCCGCAATTGCTCGACGTGCGGCTGGCGGTGCGCTGGGGCAGCGAGCGTGGACAGGCGATGCAGTGGCGCACGCTGCGGTTGGCGCCGCGCGACATCAACCAGGCGGTGTCGCCGTGATGCGCGCGCGCGGCTTCACGCTGCTCGAAGTGCTGGTGGCGCTGGTGCTGTTGGCCGCCGGGCTGGCGCTGGCGTTCGCAACGCTGCGTTCGTCCATCGCCGTGGTCGCGCGCGGCGAGGACATGGCACAGGCCAGCGAGCGCATGCGCGCGGTGCATGGTTACCTGCGCGCGCGGCTGGCATCGGCGCAACCCATCGTGTTCGCCACCGACCGCGGCACGCTGCGGCAGGCGCGCTTCCTGGGGACGCCGCAGCGCATGCGCTTCGTGTCGGACCTGCCGGACTATCTGGGCTACGGCGGCCCTTACCTGCACGAACTGGTCGCGGACGACGACGGTCGCCTGCAGGTCGCGTTCTCCGTCGCGCGACCGGATGCGTCGCTGGAGGAGGTCGATCTCGCGATGCGTGGACAGCGCGCGGAGCGACTCGCCGACGGCCTGCGCGTGGTGCGCTTCCGCTATCGCGGCCTGGATGCCGAAAACCGGCTCGGGCCATGGCAGGACCGCTGGGAAACGTCGGAGATGCTGCCGCTGCAGGTGAAGGTGGAAGTGGAGGCCGTGCAGGGCGGACGCTGGCCGGACCTGGTGGTCACGCTGGCGCGCAGCGAAGGCGGCGCGGGTGGTGGCCTGTTGCCGGGCGGCGCGAATCCGGTGCTGCCATGAACCACGCGCGCGGTGCGGCCCTGTTGCTCGTGCTGTGGCTGGTGGCATTGCTCACCGCGCTGGTCGGCGCCTATGCGCTGACCGCACGGATGGAGGCCCTGCAGGGACGGGTCGGCAGCCGCGGTGCGCTGGCGCAGGAGATCGCGCGTGCCGGCATGGAGTACGCCCTGGTACGCGTGGCCGACCGCAATCCGGACACGCACTGGCAGCCCAATGGCCGGGCGTATGCGTGGCGCTTCGACGGCCAGGAGGTGCAGGTGCGCATCGTCGACGAGACCGGCAAGGTCGATATCAACCAGGCCGATATCGCGTTGCTGTCCCGCCTGATGCAGGCGCTCGGGCAGCCGCCGGAGGTCAGCGACGCATTGGCGGGCGCGATCGTCGACTGGCGCGATGCCGACAACCTCAGCCAGCCGGTGGGTGGCGCGGAGGACGGCGACTACGCAGCGGCGGGGCGTGACTACGGCGCGAAGGACGCGCCGTTCGAGACCATTGCGGAAATCGAGCAGGTGCTCGGCATGACGCCGGACCTGTACGCGCGGATGGCGCCGTTCCTGACGCTGTACTCGGGTCGGGGACAACCCGATGCGACCTATGCGCAGGGACCGGTGCTGGAAGCGATGGGCATGGATGCGACGGCATGGCTGGCGCAGCGCAATGCCGTGGGCGCCGCCGGCAATCCGCAACTCGTCGGCACCGGCAGTGGCACGTATAGTATCGAGAGCCGTGCGCGGCTGGCCGATGGTCGCGAAGCGACGCTGCGGACAGTGGTGCGTGCGAGTGCCAACGCGATACCGGGTTCGGCCTATACGTTGTTGCGCTGGGAGGAGGGCGCGTCACCACAATGAGCGGCGTACGCGACACCTTGCAGCGATTCCGGGCACGCCTCGGACCCGGACCCCGCAGTTTCCTGGCGTGGTGGGGACAGGCGCTGGCGACCTGGTTGCCAGCGCGCTGGCGGGTGCTGCTCGGCCTGACCGGCGACCGCCTGCTGTTCCAGCGGCAGGACGAGGAAATCGAGATGTCGTGGCTGGAGGGAGCACAGCGGCATCCGCTCGCGCGACTGCCGGCCACGGTGACGTCCGACGCGTTGCGCGCCCTGCTCGGCAGCCGGCTGGCCGACCTGCCGCGCTGGTGGCTGATGCCACACGGCATGGCGCTGCGCCGTCGCCTGCTGCTGCCTGCGGCTGCGGCGGACCGGCTGCATGACGTACTGAGGTTCGAACTCGACCGGCAGACCCCTTTCGCTGCCAACGAGGCCTGCTTCGATGCCCGCGTACTCGGCGTGCGCGAAGACGGCCAGCTGGATGTCGAACTGGCGGTGGTGCCGACGGCGGCGTTCGCCACGGGCCTGGCGCGGCTGGGAGATCTGGCCGGCGGCATGGCGGGTGCGGATGTGGAAGATGCCGACGGCATGCCGCTCGGCGTGAACCTGCTGCCCGAACCGGCGCGGGCGACGCGGCAGGCGCCGCGCCGTGGCCTGCACCTGGTGCTGGTGGCGGTGGCGGTGATCGCGCTCGCCTTCGCGGCCTGGGCGGTGCTGGACAACCGGCGGGCCGCGGCCGACGCGTTTGCCGCGCAGGTCGACAGCCGCGCCGATGCGGCGCGCGAGGTGGCGGCGCAACGGCAGCAGCTCGTCGACCTGGTCGCAGGAACCACCACCTTGAACCAGACCAGTGCGCGGCGTCCGACCGCGCTGGAAGTGATGGACGACGTGACCCGCCGGCTGCCCGACAACACCTATCTGGAAAAATTCGCCATCGAAGGCGACCGCCTGACCCTGATCGGTTTCAGTCCCGAAGCCTCCGGGCTGGTGGCGCGGCTGCAGGGATCGCCGCTGTGGCGGAACCCTGCCCTGAGCGGCGCCCTGCAACCGGATCCACGCACCCGGATGGACCGCTTCACCCTGACCGCCGAACTGCTGGGCAAGCAGGATCCGGCCGCCGCCGCCCCGGGAGGCGCCAATGCCGCTGGCCGTGACTGACCGCGACCGCTGGCTGGCGTTGGTGCTGCTGCTGGCGGCGCTGCTGCTGGGCTATTTCGTGCTGGTGCACCCCTGGTGGACCGTGCCGATGCAGGAGGTGGGCGCCCGCGTGGACGAATTGCGCGAACGCGAGCTGCGCATCCGGACCCAGTTGCAGCAGGCGCCGCAGGTAAGGCGGGAGCTGGACGCCGCACTGGCGCAGCAGGCACAGCGCCCGGGCTTCCTGCCGGAAGCGACGGTGGAACTGGCCACCGCCGGCCTCGTGCAGAAGCTCGAAGCCGTGGTCAAGCAGGCCAGTCCAGGCAACCGCAGCTGCGCCATCGCCAACCAGTCGCCACTGGCGGTCGCCGGTCGCGAGGTCTATCCGCGCGTGGTCGTGCAGGTGCGGCTGCGCTGCGGCGCGCCCGAACTGGCGTCGGTACTGCACCAGATCGAATCCGGCAGCCCGCGGCTGTTCGTCGAGAACCTCAACATCCTCGCGCAGCGTTATGCCTTCCAGGCCAATGAAAGCGGTGCCGGCGGCCTGGACGTGAATTTCGACCTGTACGGATACCTGAAGCCGTCGCCGTCCGTGAGCCAGGAGTCCGCCGGTGCGCGCTGACGCCTGGAGCCTGCGTACCTGGCTGCTCGCCGTCGTGGCGGGCTGGGCGGTGTTGCTGGCATTGCTGGCGCTGTTCGGACTGGGCAGCCGCATCACGCCGCTGCCGGCCGATCCCGGCCTGGTGCAGGCCTTGCCGCGCCTGCCGCCCAGCCCGCCCGAGCGGCTGGGCGAGCTGAGCCGGTACGCGGACGTGGGCGCGCGACCACTGTTTTCCGAGGACCGTCGGCCGAAGCCGTTTTTCCTTTCCGGCCAGGAAGCGGCGGCGCCCGCCTTCGACCTGGTGCTGACCAGCGTGCTGATCACGCCATCGCTGGAACTGGCGATCATGCAGCCCACCCAGGGCGGCGAGGGCTTGCGGGTGAAGGTGGGAGAGTCGCCGGCCGGCTTTCCGGGCTGGCAGCTGACCGAACTGGGCGCGCGCCGGGCGGTATTCGACGGACCCGACGGCCGTCGGGAGCTGGAACTGCGCGTCTTCGACGGCGCGGGCGGACAGCCGCCGACGCAGGTGATCGGCAATCCGCCGACGGTGCCGCCCGCGGCTGCGGTCATGCCGCCCGCCGCGCCGGGAGCGCGCACCACGGCGGGCAACAGTGCCCCCATCGCCATGCCGACCGTGGCGACGCCTCCCTCACCCGGACAGGTCAACTCGCCGGCCGCCATGCCCTCATCGCAGGCCGGTTCCCCGTCGACGCCCACCGCGACCACCGACGACCAGATGGAAGCGATCCGCCAGCGCATCGAGCAGCGCCGCGCGCAGCTGCGACAGCAGCAGGCGCAACCCACCACGCCGCCGGCAACGCCCGGCAAGACACAGTAGAGTGCCGGCATGACGTTACGTGTGATCCTGTTTTCCCTCTGCCTGGGCCTGCTGGCCGGGTGCGCCAGCGCGCCGTTGCCCGACGTGCGCCGCACGGCAGGAGGCTCGTCCGGCGACGTGGCGTCCGGCAGTGTGCAGACCACGCCGCTGAAGGACGGCGAGTCGCCCGTGGCCGGTCCGCAGGCGCAGATCCGCCGCGGCAACGGGCAGATGATCAACCGCAGTGCCGCTGCCGCGCCGCTGCCGTCGTTGGGTGGCGCCAGCAGCGGGTCGGCCACCTTCAACTTCGAAGGCGAGTCCGTCCACGCCGTGGTCAAGGCCATCCTCGGCGACATGCTGGGACAGAACTACGTCATCGCGCCCGGCGTGCAGGGCACGGTCACGCTGGGCACGCCGAAGCCGGTATCGCCGGCCGAGGCCCTCAACCTGCTGGAAATGGTGCTGGGCTGGAACAACGCGCGACTGGTCTACAGCGGTGGTCGCTACAACATCATCGCCGCCGACCAGGCGTTGGCCGGCAGTGTCGCCCCGCGTACCGGGCCGGCATCCAGTGCGCGCGGCTACGAAGTGCGCGTGGTGCCCCTGCGCTTCATCTCCGCCAGCGAGATGAAGAAGGTGCTGGAACCGTATGCGCGGCCCAACGCCATCGTCAACGTCGACGGCACCCGCAACGTCATCACGCTGGCCGGTACGCGCACCGAACTGGAGAACTACCTGCGCACCGTCGAGATCTTCGACGTCGACTGGCTGTCCGGCATGTCGGTGGGCGTGTTCCCGCTGCAGTCCGGCCGCGCCACGCGCGTGGTGGCCGACCTGGAGAAGGTGTTCGGCAACGACAGCAAGACGCCCAGCGCCGGCATGTTCCGCTTCATGCCGCTGGAGGGTGCAAACGCGGTGCTGGTGATCACGCCGCAGGCCGCGTACCTGGACCAGATCCAGCAGTGGCTGGAACGCATCGATGGCGCAGGCGAGGGCAGCCGGCTGTTCTCGTACGAACTGAAGTACGTCAAGGCGCGCGAACTGGCGCAGCGGCTCGCGGAAGTGTTCGGCTCGTCCGGCGGCAGTTCCGGCAGCGACGGCCGTTCCACCGGTGGCGCGGGCAACGTCTCGCTGATGCCGGGAACCGATCCCGTGCAGATCAACGACGGCGGCATGAACGGCAGCGGCGGCAGCGTCGACTTCGGCAGCAGTGGTGGCTCGGGCGGTGGCGGCCTGGGCAGCGGGACGCTCTCGCTGAACCAGCGCGATGGCGGCAACGGCGCGGTGACGCTGGAAGTCGATGGCAATCGCGTCGGCGTGGCCGCAGTGGAGGAGACGAATACCCTGCTGGTGCGCGCCAGCCCCAGCGCCTGGCAGTCGATCCGCGAAGTGGTCGACAAGCTCGACGTGATGCCGATGCAGGTGCACATCGAGGCGCAGGTAGCCGAGGTTTCGCTGACCGGGGAACTGAGCTACGGCGTCAGCTGGTTCCTCGAGCGCGCGATGAGCGACAACGGCCTGGGTCCCTTCAACCCGCCGGGTGGCGCGCCCGGCGTGGGCGGACCCAGCAAGTGGAGCACGCTTGCCGGCAGCATCGGTGGCGTGGGCGGTGCGGGCGCGGTCTGGACGCTGGTCAAGAACGATGCCGCCGCCGTCATTACCGCGCTGGATGAAGTCAGCGACGTACGCCTGCTGCAGACGCCGTCGATCTTCGTGCGCAACAACGCCGAGGCCACGCTCAACGTGGGCAGCCGCATCCCGATCTCGTCGGTGACGGTCAATCCGGGCCTGGGCGGCGACAGCACTTTCAGCCAGGTGCAGTACCTGGATACCGGCATCATCCTCAAGGTGCGTCCGCGCGTGACCAAGGACGGCATCGTGTTCATGGAGATCGTGCAGGAAGTCAGCACGCCCGGCGACGTGCCGGACGAAAACGGCAACGTGCGCATCAACAACCGCCGCTTCAAGACCGAGGCCGCCGTGCAGGCGGGCAATACGGTCATGCTGGCCGGCCTCATCAGCGACACCGCGACCAACGGGTCGGCCGGCATTCCCGGGCTGAGCCGCATTCCGATCATCGGCGGCCTGTTCGGCAAGAAGACCACCAGCTCCGAGCGCAGCGAGGTGATCGTGCTGCTGACGCCGACGATCGTCCGCAATCCGCAGGAGGCGAACGACCTGACGGACGAGTACGGCAAACGCTTCCGCGCGCTGGAGCCGTTGCAGGCACCGCGTTCCAAGTGACGCCACCGGCCGCATCGCCGCTGCCCATCGTCCTGTTGCCGATCGGCAGCGACGACGACGCACTCGATGCCTGCCTGGGCGCACTCGATGCGGGTACGCCCGCCGGCACGCGCCTGTGGCTGGCCGACGACGCGCAGGCCGGTCCGCGCGGACTGGCCATCATCGAACGCTGGCTGGCGCGGACGCCGCTGCAGGCCGATTACACGCGGCGTCCGCGCATGCTGGGCGAAGTCGCGCACATGGACCAGATGCTCGCCGCCTGCGGCGATGCCGACGTGGTGGTGCTGGCGCCCGACGCACGGCCGCTGCCGGGCTGGCTGCAACAACTGGCGGCCTGCTTCGCGCGCGACGCCGCCATCGCCACCGCCACGCCCTGGTGCAACGCCGGTGAGGCCGCGGCGTGGCCGCGCCTGGGCGAAGTGAGTCCGCCGCCTTTCGACATGGAGCGCACCGCGCATGCCTGTGCGGCGATGTCGCCGCTGCATCCGGAACTGCCGGCTGCGGTCGCGCATGCCGTGGCACTGCGGGGCAATGCGCGCAAACGCGTCGGTGGCCTGGACGCGGCGAGCTATGGTTCGTGGTACGCCGCGCTCGTCGACCTGTCGCTTCGCCTTGCGGGGCTGGGTTGGCGCAACGTGCTGTGCGAAACCGCCTTCGTCGCACGCGGCGGCGAGGGCGGTCCCGCCGATGGCGACATGGATGCCTTGAATGCGCGCTGGCCGACCTTTACGCCGCGGCTGGCGACCTTCCTGATGGAAGACCCGCTGCGCCTGCCACGCGAATGGTTGCATGCGTTGTATGCCGACGCGGGATCGCCGGAGCGCCAGCGTGACCTCTTCGGTTGAGATGTCCGGCATCGCGGCGGTGGTGGTGACGCACGAGAGCGCGTCCAGCATCGACGATTGCCTGATGCGCCTGCGCGTGGCGCATGGCGTGCACGAGATCCGCGTGGTCGACAACGCGTCGGCCGACGACACCATGGAGATCGTGCAGCGGCACGCGCTGCAGGATGCGCGCGTGCGTTTCATCGCCAATCCCGACAATCCCGGCTTCGCCGTAGGCTGCAACCAGGGCGCGCGCGACACGCAGGCGCCGTGGCTGGCCTTCGTCAATCCCGACCTGATGGTCGAGGCCGACACGCTGTCCCGGCTGCGCGCACACGCGTTCGGTGTCGCGGGCAACGTGCTGCTCGGCGTCGATCTGGTGGATGAAGAGGGGGCACGAGACGCCGCCGCGAGGCGACGCGAGCCGGTGTTCGCCGCGATGCTGCACGCGCCTGGCGCGGCGTCGAAGCTGGGCGTGCCGATCGACGACAGCCTGGCACTGCAGCCGGTGGACGTCATCTCGGGCGCATTGATGCTGCTGTCCCGCGCGTTGTTCGACGGCATCGGGGGGTTCGACGAGAAGTACCGCCTGCATGCCGAGGACATGGACCTGTGCCGCCGCGCCCGCGACGCCGGTGCGCTGGTCGTCGTCGCCAACGACATCCGCGTGCTGCATATCCGGGGCGTGTCCAGCCGCGCGCGTCCGGTATTCGTGGAGTGGCACAAGCACCGCGGCCTGTGGCGCTATTTCCGCAAGTTCGAGGCGGCGCAGCGCGGCGTGCTCACGCAGCTGGGCGTGTTCGGCGCGATCTGGCTGCATTTCGGCGCGGTGCTGGCGCGGGTCGTGCTCCGTCGCGCCTGATCCGGATCAATCGCCCGCCACGCGGTGGCCATGTCCGCGCAACGCACGCAGGGCCGGGACCAGCTGGGGTTCCTGCACCAGCACGTAGTCGGTATCGAAGGTGGAGATCGCGAAGATACCGACGCCGGCCGCCGCCAGCGGATCCAGTACCGCCTTCAGGATGCCCGTCAGCGCGAAATCGAACGGCCCCTGCAGCTTGAACATGCGCCAGCCGCGCTGGCAGCGCACATCGTCGGGTACGTGCGTCTCTTCGCAGACCAGCGACAGCTCATCGTCGGTCCAGCCAGCATGGCGCATGCCAGTGGCCGGCCACCACGCCGGGAGCGGCGACGTGGTCGCGAGTTGGGCGACGGCATAGCGCTCGGGCAGCAGCGCGAGCGCCAGCGAGGGCGTCGTCATCCTGCGCGCCCGTTCCACCAGAACAGCGCGTTGACGGTGGTCACGACGACGACGGTATAGACGAGCGACAGCGGCCCGCCGACGCGCCACAGTTGGCGCGAGGTGTAGTTGGCGGGGCCGACGATCATCGAGATCACCGGGTTCGATGCCGTCATCAGGTTGTTGGACGCCGACAGCGCGACGATCAGTGCGAACGCGGTGGGATTGCCGCCCGCCGCCAGGGCCAGGTTGATCGCCATCGGCACCATCACGATGGTCGCGCCGACATGGCTGATGACCAGCGAGAATGCGGTGGTCAGCAGCGCGATGGCGATCTCCAGCACCCACACCGGAATGCCCTCGGGCAACCGTTCGACGGTATGGCCGGCGACCCAGGCGGCTGCGCCGCTGCTGTCCATCGCCCAGCCGAGCGGGATCAGTCCGGCCATCAGGAACACGGTCTTCCAGTTGATCGCGCCGTAGGCCTCGTCCATGCGCAGTACGCCGGTCAGCAGCATGCCGGCCACGCCGGTCATCAGCGTCAGCGCGACCGGCAGCTTGGACGTCAGCGCGATGATGATGGTGATGGCGAAGATGGTCATCGCGATCTTGAACTTGTGCGGCCGCTGCTCGCCCTTCGGGTAGTCGGTCACCACCACGAAGTCGCGGCTCTCCGCAGCCAGGCCCAGGTCCTGCCAGATGCTGTGGAACACCAGCATGTCGCCGGCACGCAGCTTCTCGTCGCGCACGTTCTCGCGAATGACCTTCTTGTCGCGGTTGATCGCCAGCAGGCTGATGCCGTTCTGCTTGCGCAGGCGGAGTTCGCGCGCGGTCTTGCCGATGAACTTCGACGTCGGCGGCACCACGGCCTCGGAGATGCCGGCGCGGCTGGGATTGAACAGGTCGCCGAAGTGGCGCAGGCGCGAGGACATGCGCAGGAACTGGTTCTGCGCGAAATCGTTGATCTCCTGACGCGGCCCCATCACGCCGAGCACGCTGCCGACCCAGATGCGCATGTCCGCCGGTGGCGACAGGCGCGTGTCGTTGCCGGTCTGCAGCGCCAGCATCAACGGCGCATCGTGCAGGGCTTCCGCCTCGCCCAGCGACATGCCCACCAGCGGGCTTTCCGCACTGACCACCAGTTCGAACACATCGCCTTCGATTCCGTAGGTGTTGGCGAAGTAGCTCTCGGTGCGCGCAGGCGTCACAGGGCCGTCGCTGTCCTGCGTCTCGTACTTCAGCTTGCGGTCGCCATAGAAGCGGAAATACAGCAGCGAGGCGATCACCAGTGCCAGGCCGATCGGCCACGGCGCGAACATGCGCAGCGGCTCCAGCGTGGCCATGCCGGAAGGCAGGTTGTTGTTGGCCGATACCAGCAGGTCATTGAGCAGGATCAGCGGCGAATTGCCGACCATGGTGAACGCGCCGCCCATGACGATGGCGGCCGCGATCGGCAGCAGCAACCGCTGCATCGATAAGCCGGTGCGCGAGGACAGGCGCGAGGCGACCGGCATGAACAGCGCCATCACCGACGGGTTCTGCATGAAGGACGAATTGAGGCTAGCGATGGCGGTGGTCATCAGCAGCAGCCGCTGCTCGATGCCGTGGCCGCGCCGCAGCAGCCAGGAGGCCAGCCGGTTCAGGGCGCCGGTGCGGTCCAGGCCGGCGCCGAGGATCATCGTGGCGATGATGCTCATCACCGCGTTGCCGGAGAAGCCGCCGAAGATTTCCTCCGGCGCGATCAGTCCGGTGATGCCCAGCACCACCAGTACCACCAGCGCCACCAGGTCGGCGCGGATGCGTTCGAACAGGAACATCGCCATCGTGAAGCCGACCAGCCCGAGGACGAGCTTCATGTCGTTGGTCAGCGTCAGGGCGTTGTCCATCAGGGCCGTGATTCGTGATTCGTGATTCGTGATTCGTAAAAGCATCCGCCACGGTTTTCCCCCGCAGCGAAAACGGAACTGACATACGCAAAGCTGGAGTGGTTAACGTTCAATCCTGATCACCAATCACCAATCACCAATCACCAATCACCAATCACCAATCACGGCTTGTCGTACAGAAGGTCCCACACCCCGTGCCCGAGCTTCTGGCCGCGGGTCTCGAAATGCGTTTGCGGCCGCCAGTCGGGGCGCGGCACGCTGCCGCGCGGGCCGGCGCGGTTGGCCAGGCCTGGCGTTGCATCCAGCACGTCCCACATGTGCTCGGCGTAGGCCTCCCAGTCCGTCGCGCAGTGCAGGCGACCCCCCGGACGCAGCTTGCGTGCGACCAGCGCGGCGAACTCCGGCTGCACCAGGCGACGCTTGTTGTGGCGCTTCTTGTGCCAGGGGTCGGGAAAGTAGATGCGGACCTCGTCCAGCGATCCGTCGGCGACTTCGTGCTGCAGCACTTCCACCGCATCGTGGTGGTAGATGCGCACGTGGTCGCTGCCATCCTCGGCCAGTGCGTTCAGCAGACGGCCGACGCCGGGTGCGTGCACTTCCAGGCCGATGTAGTCGCGGGCCGTGTCGCTCGCGGCGGCGAAGCGCAGCGCCTCGCCGTTGCCGAAGCCGATCTCCAGCACGCGCGGCGCCGTGCGGCCGAACGCGGCGTCGTAGTCGCGCGGTTCCCCGGTGTAATCCAGCCCGAAGCGCGGCCACTGCGTATCGAAGGCGCGCTGCTGCGCCTCGGTGAAGCGGCCCTGCCGCAGCACGAAACTGCGGACTTCGCGGCGGCCTTCGTTGACCGTGAACGGCTTCGGCGGCGTCTTCGCGCCAGGGCTGGAGAACGGATCCGTCATCAGCCGATCAGGCCGTCGATCGGGCTGGATGCGGAGGCATTGCGCTTGCGCGGGATGCGGCCGGCCAGGAAGGCTTCGCGGCCCGCTTCGACGGCCTTCTTCATGGCGCTGGCCATCAGCACGGGATGTTTCGCGCCGGCGATGGCGGTGTTCATCAGCACGCCGTCGCAGCCGAGTTCCATCGCGATGGCGGCATCGGAGGCCGTCCCGACGCCGGCATCGACCAGCACGGGTACCTTGGCGTTCTCGATGATTTCCAGCAGGTTGTACTTGTTCTGCACACCCAGGCCGGAACCGATCGGCGCGGCCAGCGGCATGACCGCCACGCAGCCGATCTCTTCCAAGCGGCGCGCCAGGATCGGATCGTCACTGGTGTAGACCATCACCTGGAAGCCGTCGGCCACCAGCGTCTCGGCGGCGGCCAGCGTCTGCACGACGTCGGGATAGAGCGTCTTCTGGTCGCCCAGCACTTCCAGTTTGACCAGCGTGTGGCCATCGAGCAGCTCGCGGGCCAGCCGGCAGGTGCGAACGGCATCGGCGGCGGTATAGCAGCCGGCGGTATTGGGCAGGATGGTGTACCGGTCCGGCGGCAGCACATCGAGCAGGTTCGGCTCGTTGGGCGACTGGCCCAGGTTGGTGCGGCGGATGGCGACGGTGACGATCTCGGCGCCCGCGGCCTCGGTGGCCAGGCGGGTCTCCTCGAAATCCTTGAACTTGCCGGTGCCGGTCAGTAAACGGGAACGGTAGGTCTTGCCCGCGATCACCAGCGGGTCATGGGAGGCAGTGTTCGACATGCGCCGATTATCGCCCATGTCGCGCCGGTGCGTCCGGCCGACGGCAGCGTTGGCGGTCAGCCGCCGCCGAGCGCGTGCACGATCTCCACGCGGTCGTCGGCCTGCAGCACATGCCGTGCGTGCTGCCCGCGCGGAATGATCTCGCCATTGACCTCGATGGCCACGCGGCGGTCGGCCAGGCCCTGCGACTGGAGAAGGGTGGCGACCGTGCTCTGGTCGGGCAGGGCGAGCGCCTGCCCATTCAACTGGATGTCCATGCCGGCATTGTCGCCGATGGTGCAGCGGCTTGCCGCATTGCAGCGTGTGCCACGACGGGCTTGGTGGAACGATGCGCGCCATGCGCAGCCGTACGGCAGAGCCGGCGCGCAGCCCCTCATCACCTTGCCCCGGAGACTCCATGAAGCGTTCCCTCTCGCCCGTCCGCTCCCTGCTGGCCGTCGCGCTCGCAGTGGCGGCCAGCCCCGTCCTGGCCGGCGACGGCCCGTACTCCCAGACCGTGTTCTTCGGCGACAGCCTGACCGATTCCGGGCACTTCCGCCCGGCGCTGATCCAGGCGGTGGGTCCCAACGGCGCCATCCTCGGCCGCTTCACGACCAACCCGGGCCTGGTCTGGTCCGAGTACCTGGCCGAGTACTACGGCACCGGCGCCGGCAGCGCCAACCAGGGTGGCACCAACTACGCCGTCGGCGGCGCGCGCGTGGGTACCAACACCGCGGGTGCGCTGGGGCCGATCCCCTCGATGACCACGCAGCTGACCAGCTACCTGTCCGCCAATGGCGGTCGCGCCGATCCGAAGGCGCTGTATACCGTCTGGGGCGGCGCCAACGACCTGTTCGCCGTCGTCGGAGGCGCGCCGGCCCAGGCCACCATCGGCGGTGCGGTCACCGCACAGGTCGGCATCATCGGCACCCTGCAGAACGCTGGCGCCCGCTACATCCTGGTGCCGACGATCCCCGACCTCGGTGTGACGCCGCAGTTCCGTGCGGGCGGGGCGGTGGCGCAGGCCACCGGCACGCAGTTGGCCACCACCTACAACACGGCGCTGTTCGGCGCCCTCAACACGGCCGGCCTGCGCGTCATTCCGCTGGACACCTTCACGCTGCTGCGTGAGATCGTTGCCAGCCCGGCCGAGTACGGTTTCGGCAACGTCACGGGCACCGCCTGCAATCCGCAGATCACGGCGTCCTCGGTGACCTGCAGCCCGCTCAACTATGCGACGCCCAATGCTGCGGACACCTATGCGTTCGCCGATGGCGTGCATCCCTCGTCGAAGGCCCACGGCATCCTGTCGCAGTACGCGGTGTCGGTGCTGGAAGGCCCGCGCCAGATCGCGCTGTTGCCGTACACCGCGTCGGTGCACGGTCGTGCGCGCGCCGATCGCGTGGCATCCCATGTTGCCGGAAAGCCGGAAGCCGACGGCATGCGCTGGTGGGGCGATGTGCGTGGCGATTTCCTGCGCTACGACGATGGCAACCTGTACGACGGCGCCGGTCCCATGGGCACGTTCGGCGTGGATTGGTCGCACGGCTCATGGGTCTACGGCGGCTTCGCGGGCTACGGGCGCGCGAAGTACGACTTCGGCCTGCGCCGCGGCAGCTTCGACGAATCCGATGCGACGCTGGGCGGCTTCGCCGGCTGGTACGGCGACCACCTGTGGGCGAATGCGCAGGTCAGCTACAGCTGGCTTTCCTACGACATCGACCGCGAGGTGCAGCTCGGCGGGGTGACGCGTCGCCACAGCGGTTCGCCGGATGGCACCAACCTGACCGTCGGTGCGAGCGCCGGCTACGAGTTCGGCGATGGCGCGTTCCGTCATGGTCCGGTGGTGAGCGTGGTGTCGCAGACCATCAAGATGGACGGCTACAGCGAAAGCAACGTCAACTCCACCGCGCTCGCCTATCCGGACCAGGACTTCGATTCGCTGATCGGCAGCGCCGGCTGGCAGGTCAGCTACGCGATCAACGATCACCTGGCGCCGTATGCCCGCCTGACGGTCGACCGCGAGTTCGAGGATCCGGCGGCAGAAGTGTTCGCCCAGTCGTTGTCGATGCCGGGCACGGCGCCTTATGCGGTGCCGGGCCTGGATACCGACGACAGCTACGGCACGCTGCTGCTGGGTGCGCGCACGAAGCTGCTGGGCTTCGACGCCAACCTGGGCGTGAACACCACCGTCAACCAGGGCGGCGGCACCAACACCACCGCCTTCATGACCCTGAGCGGCAGCTTCTGATGCACCACGCGCAATGCGGTGCCGCACGCCGGCACCGCATTGCCTTGCTCCGCGCCGCGGCATAGACTCGCGCCATCGTGCGGGTGTAGTTCAATGGTAGAACTGCAGCTTCCCAAGCTGCTAGCGTGGGTTCGATTCCCATCACCCGCTCCAGATTTGGCCAAAACACGCGCAAGTGGTTGAACGCGAACGTGTTTTGACTGGCGAAACGATCCTTCAAGCGACCTCCCCGAGGTATCGTTTGAGGTATTGTTTTCATGCCCAAGCCCTATTTTCTGGCGCGCCGAAGTGGTCTGTATGTCCGCTTCCTGGTGCCGCTGGATCTGCGAGATGTGGTTGGCTCTCGCTTCCTTATTCGAACGCTCAGATCGGCCCGCGGCGACCGTGCACGGTTCGTCGCAGCGACGCTGGGTGTGGCACTCTCTGAGGCGTTCGCTCGGATGCGAACGGGGGTGGGGATGGTCGATGTCAAAAAGCTCCTGGAAAGTGCCCAACGGGCCGCGGAGTCAGGCGAGGATCGGCCCTGGACGGCCTCCAATGTCCGGGTAGGCGGTGTCGACTTCGGCAACGTGCAGACGAACGGCCGGGAGGACACCCTGGACTTCATCGAGGCGATGAAGGCGGCCGATCAGATGGTGGCCAAGGCTTGGGCTGCGACCAGTGCCCCGCCTTCGCCCGCAGACGCAACGCCGCTGCTCTCGGTCGAGATCGAGCGTCATATCAACGTGCTCAAACGGCGCAAGGTCTGCACGAAGACCATCACCGAAAGCAAGCACAGCCTGCGCCTTCTTATTGGAATCGTGGGGAACCTGCCAGTCGGCTCGATCAAGCGCGATGAGATCGCAGCATTTTGGGAGGGAGTTCGATGGTGGCCCGCCAATGCAACCGTCAAACCGCAATACCGGGGTCTGTCGGTGCGGGAGATCATTGCCAAGGGACAAGCCGAGGGCGTTAAGCCCCCTGGCGACTACACATACGTCAAGCACAGTCAGCGCTTGGGTCTGTTCTTCAACTGCCTCGTTGAAGATGACGTCTTGGTCAAGGCGCCGCATCTTGGCAAGCAGGCTGATCCCGACCGCTCGACGGATCCGAACACGGGTCGGCCTTTCACTGATGCAGAGCTGGCCGAGATCTTCGATCCCCAGCACTTCGTGCCGTGGGCGTCAAAGTATCCACATCGGTGGTGGGGTCCGATCCTGGGTCTTTACACAGGTGCCAGGGTCAACGAGATCGCCCAGCTCTATATCGACGACGTCAAGCAAATCGATGGCGTCTGGGGACTGTTCTTCTGGAAGCAGCATCGCGCGCAGAAGATCAAGACGAAGTCCTCCATCAGGTTCGTCCCTCTGGCAAAACCTGTGCTCGACGCGGGCTTTCTTCAATTCGTCGAGGACATGAAGGCCACGGGACACCCAAGACTCTTCCCGCATCTGCCTGCGGGCACGGGCAAAGATGGCGAACCCAATGGGCTTGGGTATGGACGGCAACTCAGCCGGCAATTCGCGGCGTATCTCAAACAGTTCCAGATCGAGAAGGGCACGGCGTTCCACGCTTTTCGCCATACCTTGTCAACGAAGCTTGCCGAAGCAATGGTGCCGACGACGACGATCGCACTCATCACCGGACATGCGCGTAGGCAAGAGGTTCCAACGCTCGAAAAGCACTACATCCATATCGCGGATGTCAAAACGTTGCCGGAGCGCGTAGCTGCGCTGGACCACTTCCAACCGCCAGTGGGGATGCCATATCTCGCAAAACATATGTTCGCAGCTATCGACCTCAATTCACTCCACCCATAGGGACAGTCAATGCATGAGTATTTAGAGCACTTAGGCAAATTTCTCTGGCTCATACCGGCCTTGTTGGCTTGCATATGCGCGATCCGGTTGTTACTACTTAGGCGAGAGCATGCTGGAAAACCACCGGCAAGTGCTAGTTCATCACTCCAGTGGCAGTTCCGGTTCTGGCTCCTCTTTACGCTCGCTACCGTTCTTTTCCCGTATCTCATTCGACGAGCAGCTGAATGAGCAAGAAAGCCGAATAGAGCGCGAATGGTGTAAGAATGATCGCGCTGATCCATAGCATCACAAAATATGCGCGATCAGAGATCTCTCTCCATCTTTTGATCTTGGCTGCGCTAGCGGTTACCTGCGTATCTGACATGTCCGCAACGTAGGGGAAATATCAGTTCTGTCAACTCAGAAGTCAGGCCAGCCGAAACACTTAAAAATCTGGACCAAGAATTTTAGGGGCGGGTATGTGGTCAGATATCGAGACTAGAATCGATTACCTCAACTATCTGGAACTCGCGGAGGTAGTCTCAGAAATCCTACTAGACCGTCGAATGCGACCGGTTTCAGTTGGCGTATTCGGCACTTGGGGCACCGGCAAGTCGAGCCTCCTAAACCTGATTGAAAGCCAGATCTGTCGCGAGGCGAGCGAGAAGGTAATCGTTATTAGGTTCGATGCGTGGCTCTATCAGGGCTACGACGACGCTCGCGCGGCGCTTATGGAAGTTATTGCCCGAACGCTCTACGAGGCGGTCAAGGACGACGAAAGCCTACTTGACCTTGCGAAGCGACTCCTTGCGCGCGTCAACACACTCCGAACGCTTGGGCTTGGTATCGAACTCGTGGCGGCGTTCCACGGACTTCCACTTCTAGGTGCCGCCTCACGTGCAGTCGAAGGCGTGCGAAATATCGTGAAGGGGGATCCATCACCGAAAGACACGCAGGCAGTTGCGGATGGATCGAAAGAAGCTCTCAAACTGATCGATCCAGCTAATGCGCAAACACCGCCCAAGGAGATCGACGCATTTCGGCAGGAATTCGGCGAGCTTCTCGAAAAGCTTGGCAAGACCTTGGTGGTATTCGTTGACAACCTTGATCGCTGTCTCCCCACGCAGGCGATCCACACGCTTGAAGCACTCCGGCTGTTCCTCTTCATGGAAGAGTCCGCGTTCGTGGTCGCCGCAGACGAAGAAATGGTGCGCGACTCAGTGCGTAAGCACTTCGAGGGTGCAAGCGAGCGCCACATCACTGATTACCTTGACAAGCTGATTCAGGTTCCGGTGCGTGTGCCCAAGCTCGGTATCACCGAAATTCGAGCCTATCTATTCATGCTCTTCGCCGAGGCATCCAACATAGATTTGGGGAAGCTGGACAAGCTGAGGGTCGCGCTGGAAAACAATCTTCGCCGTAGCTGGACCGATGCACCGGTCAAGCTGGAAGATGTGGCAGGCATTACGGGTGCCAACGATAGCCTCCTCGCAAGTTTCGACACGGCAGACCGTATGGCGTCTATGCTTGCCACTTCGGGTGCCGTCCTCGGTAATCCGCGGATCATCAAGCGCCTGCTCAACATCGTGCGTCTCAGGGTCCGCATCGCTAATCGTCGCGAAATGCCCATCAACGAGGGCATGATTGCGAAGTTCGCGATCCTCGAGCGCTGCGTAGATGCGGACGCGATTGGAAAGCTTTACGGACTGGTCAACGAAGCATCAGCGGGCAAGCCTCCGCTGATTGTTAAGCTCGAATCGATTGCAGATGACCCCGAGAAATTTGAGGCAGCATTGCCGAGTGAGTGGAAGGCGCAAGGCCCATTTCTGCGCGATTGGATGCAGTTGAAGCCCGCTTTGGGTGGAATTGATCTCCGACCACTGGTTTACCTGAGCAAAGAGACGACAGTGCTTCGATCCGTCGGAAGCGGCTTGTCGCAGGCCGCAGCGGAGGCAGTTCGCATCCTTGCAGGCGCCAAGACGCTGTCTTCGCCCGCGGCCACCCAGGCAATCGCTGCCGTTCCGCCTAGCGAACTTGGCGCGGTGATGCGTGAGTTGGTGGCAGTGCTGGGAGAGCAAACGGATTGGTCCAAGCGGCCAGATGCCTTTAATGGCTCGGTGATCTTGGCCGATGCGCACCCAGAAGTAGCAGGCCCACTTGTTGCGCTGATCAAAGCGATACCGGGCAAGAAGGCGCTGTGGCTGACGACACTGCTAAAAGATCGAGCTTGGGCAAAGGGGGTCGCCTGATGGGAACGTCAACTTCAAGTCGTGGTGCGAATGATCGCAGTCCATTAGTGCCGCCATGGGCAGATGTCGATGGCGCTGGACCCGGTCCGGAGCCAGACGAACAACGCTTTCGCGCGTTTCGGACTCATCTTGGTAAGTTTGTCGCAAACGGGGATGGAGATCAGCTCCGTAAGGCGCTGCGAAGTTATGCCAGCTCTTCGACTGGTGGCTCGACGGTGGGGCCGAGGCGCTTCGGTGCGGTCGCGCAGTCAGGCGCCGCCATGTTTGGAGCCCTTAATGACCTTCGGACAGGTTCGCCCAATGCGCCGGCCAATCTTCGAGCACTCGCTGGTCGGCCCACCCGAGAGGTCATCGATGCGCTCGTCGATGCATTCGTGCCGGAGAACGGGGATGCTGATCGCATCCGGGCGGCGCTGAATGATGCGCTATCGGAGTGTTTGGAGGGTGTCGACGAGTTCGACTTCGGTAGCATCACCGATGAGGTTCTTGTAAATCTCATGGTGACCTACGTCTCGCTGTCTGTCTTCCAAGCGATTGTGCTCGATTCGGATCGAGCCTTCGGCAAAGGCGCGACGCCGGCGGCTGTCGAGAACGCTGAGCAGCAGTTGATGGAGCTTGTCAAAGTAGTAAGTGAGAAACACATGGCGCCGCTCCTCGCAGGAAACGTCGGCGCGATTTCGCCAGCCCAGATGCAAACAGCGCAGATCGCCGCAATCCGGGAAGTCTGGAAGGAGTGGGAGGGCTACGAGTGATGAGCACTGTCTATGTCCATCCAGAGCTGGACCAGCTACCTGGGGCAACCGATGCGCTTATCCCCATCCACCTCTACGGCAGCCGGCCCGATCAGGCGGGCCGGGCGGCACTGGGATGGAGCATCTACGATGAGCTAACGAGGGTCTGCGCCTCTCTGAATCCAGTTGCCTTCGACCTTCTGTCGATCTCGCTAGCTGTGATTGCTGCTGACACTTTTGTCAGTCGCGATGATGCTGCCGACGGTTGGGCGCGCGAGATCAACCTGGTTGTTGCGTTGGACAACCCCGGAACTTGGGCGCCTGTGCTGCCCAAGCTCACGCGTGCACTGAATTTCCTAAGCGGCGACGTGTGGACTCTTAGGGTCGAGGGCGGTGGTGATGCGCCTCCCGCTTTCAACCGGCGCGTCAGTCGCAATATTGATCCGCGAGCATGCGATAGCGCCTGTCTGTTTTCCGGCGGGCTTGATAGCGCGATTGGCGCACTCGACTTGCGCGCAGGTGGTCGCAACCCGTTTCTTGTAAGCCATGCCTACACCCACGATGCTGCCAAGCAAGAGGCAATTCTTCCGCGGTTAGGCGCGGGTGCAGTGCGGTTTGGAGCACAGGCGAGCCCGGTGGGCTGGCTCGATCACGGCAACGACGTGCAGATGCGAACCCGCAGCTTTAACTTCCTGGCCATGGGCGTGCTCATGGCGGCATCGCTCCTTCGGCCTGGTGTAGCCCGCACGACCCTGTTCGTGCCCGAGAATGGCCTTATCGCGCTCAACCCACCACTGACCCGTCGACGGATAGGCGCTTTGAGCACCCGCACGACTCATCCCTATTACTTGCACCTGATCGGGGAAGTGCTGGCCGAAGTGGGCCTGCCAATCGATCTGATGAATCCCTACGCACACAAGACTAAGGGGGAGATGATGGCCGAGTGCCGCGACCAAGCTCGTCTCGCGGCGATAGCGAATGGAACGGTATCGTGCGGTAAGTGGAAGCGAACGGGTGAGCAGTGTGGGCGCTGCGTGCCTTGTCTGATCCGCCGTGCTGCGTTTCATCGCGCGGGCATGGCCGACGGCACGCCCTATCAGGCAAAAGGGATCGATCTGCACCAGTTCTTCGAGCATGACGAAGATCCTGACGATCTGATGGCCATGCTCTTGGCCGCGCGACGGCTGGATGCCATGGATGTCGACCGTTGGATCGCGATGACGGGGCCGATGCCATTGGTCGCCGCGGACCGAGCGGGGAGGGTGAACGCTGCCCGCCGTGGCATGATGGAGGTGCGCGACTTCCTGCGCTCCGAAGCTCTTCTCTAATGTCGGTCCCCGCTGTTGACATGCACTGCCACCTCGACCTCTATCCAGAGCCGAGGCAGCAAGCCGAAGCAATCGGCAAGAGTGGCTCGTATGTGCTTTCCGTAACGACTACGCCATCGGCGTGGCTCCAAACTCAGGCGCTGTCGGCGGACCACCCACGGATCAAGACAGCGCTTGGACTCCATCCGCAGCTCGCGGCAGAGCGGGTTGGAGAACTCTCGCTATTCGATCGACTGCTTCCCCAGGCGCGCTATGTCGGAGAGGTTGGGCTTGACGGCTCCACCGAGTGCAAGCCCTTCTGGGGTGAGCAGGTGCGCGTATTCGACCATGTGCTTGCGTCCTGTGCCCTGGCTGGTGGGCGTGTCCTCACCATCCATAGCCGAAATGCTGCGACTCAGGTGCTGGATGCATTGCAGCGCCATGGAGGCTACGGTGTCGCCATCCTGCACTGGTTTTCCGGGACCAAGAAGGAGTTGCTGCGGGCTATCGATATGGACTGCTGGTTCTCTGTTGGCGATGCTATGACGCGAAGCAAGAAGGGGCGTGAACTAATGGCGATGATGCCTCCCAATCGAGTGCTTACCGAGACGGATGGACCTTTCGTAAGTCATCGTGGTTCCCCAATCACGCCAGGCCACTGCGATCATGTGATTTCGTTCTTGTCCCAGCAGTGGGGGCTCGATGAGCGATCTACGCGCACTCTCGTCGTGAGTAATTTTCGTCAAGTGGTATCGCTTTGACTGCGCGAGCAGAGATTTCTCTACGGCCGTCGGTGTAGTTGAAGCTAATCCTCAGAATAGACTCCGTCGCGGAGATAGTCCGGCAAGCGAACTCCCAACGCTTTTTCAGCGCAGGCGAGCGGGCAGTCCCCATACTCTGTTGTCGTCTCGATCCGCACGGTGGTGGGGTCGATGACGTAGTAGTTCGAAGGCGGGCATTGCCGCCCGTCGCAGAAAGCGAGGAACAAGAGCTTGGGGCCACTTTTCGACTCAACACAGGCCACCACGTTCCTGTCCTCCATGAAGGCGTGAGGCTCGGAGCCGACAAGCAGTGAGCCGGTCTTGCCTTTGATCTCGACGCTTCCGCTCGGCGAGATCCACTCTCCGTCGATCCCGGACACTTTGATGGATGCGCCACCACAGGTGCCGGTTGCCGTCTGGCCTGCCAGCTTGCGGCCTTCCAACCGCACTGCTTCGCTGGCCACTGCGCTATGGGCCAGACTGGCCAAGACAACCCCAAGGATAAGCGCGCGCATCTCAGTAGCTCTCCTTCGCTGGACCACCGAGCTCGCGGTGCTTCTTGATCTTGCTGGCATTTTTCTTGTAGAGCCAGATTGTCAGCAGGAGGTAGGGCGCGCTCAGGATCAGGAAGGGCGGGGTGCCCAATGCCGTGCCGATCGTGAGCAAGACTGCAGGAGCGATCAACAACACGATGATCCACGCGCGCACTCCCACATGAAAGCCGTGGGGGTCGCGCTTGTGCCAAGCGATGGCCGCGCTGAGAAGACCGAACATCATCCCAGCGAACACCAGGGACACGGCGGCACCGCTCAGTTTGAAGAACCCGACGAACACGGCCAGCGGCAGACCCCAGCGAAGAAGCTCACTTCCTTTCATAAGACCCCCTTTTGAGACCGGCCCACCGCCGGATGGTCTGAAAACTACTTCGGGAGTAGTATCGCACCCGTGGGGCGGGTTGGCATCATTTGGAAGTCGCTTGATTCCATTTGTTCATGCCCGAAAAGCTCCCCATCCAAGTCGTCTTGGCTGCCCGTATGAAGGCGGCCCGGAAGGCGCTTGGCTTGTCGCAAGCCGGAGTAGGGGTGAGCATGGGATTTCCGGAAGACACCAGTTCCGCTCGGGTCAACCGGTGGGAGCTGGGCATCAATAAGACCAGCTTGGAGCATGCCGAGCAGCTCGCTGAGGTCTTGGACATCCCCTTTCCCGCCCTGGTCAGCAGGGATGACCGCTTGGCCGCGGTCATCACCGGCTTCACCATGTTGTCCAAGGCGCGTCAGGAAGAAGTGTGGGAGTTGATTGAGCGGTCCTTGGGTGCCGAACGGGCCGAGGAAGTGCACGAGCGACTGGGGAAGGCGACGCCGAAGGCAAAGCGTAAAAAGGATTCAGCCAAGAACAGGCTTTGAGGCCAGCTTTGGGACCGCGCAGGAAGGCTTTCACGTGGTTGCGTGTTCCAGGTAACTGGGACTGATCCTCAGTGATCTGCGCCGAAACAGGCGTGCGTGATTTCGGTTCTTGCGCAGATCTTGCAGTTTCCCTAGGGTGCTGAGCGCTCTTGCAGAGCGGCTACAGAAAGCTAACGTGCTGATTTTATTGCTTCGCAGATACGTAAGTTTTCGCAAACTACCCCCAAAGTAGATTTTAGTTGCAAGGCCGTTGAATCGGGCGCGATACTTTCTGAGCAGAAGGCATACAGGGGGCTTTCGGCTAGTAGATCTGCATTCCGGTGGGGGCCGGCAGTTCGACCTTTCGCATGCGGAATGTGGAGCTTTCTTCCACGACACATCGCGTTTTCACTGTGAAGGTGGGCGCGGAAAGGGAATTCCATATGCCCTGCGCAAACTCTTCGCGCCTGTCGTCCTCAGCGCTCGCACTTTTCCTCTTGGTTTGCTCGATGCTGCTGGTGCCTTTGGGCGCCATCATCAGCACGGTGGTCGCCCAAACAATGGGTGGCAACTTGCCACCGCGGGTATTGGTGAACCCCGATCCGTTGTCCGATGCAGTGGCCGCGACCGGCGCCGAATTCCGCGTAGACGAATCCGGGGCGGCGACTTACTCGATACCCATCTACACGGTGCCTGGCACTGCCGGTGTTGTGCCGAAGATCACGCTTAGCTATTCGAGCCAAGGCAGTGATGGCCCTGTGGGCAAAGGCTGGGCCATTGGTGGTCTCTCATCGATTTCGCGATGCAGGGCTACCCGGGAGGCTGGCGACTTCATCGGCGCAGCCACGCCCGATGGAAACCCGCGGCCAATCAATTTCTCTTCGACGGATCGCTACTGCCTGGATGGGCAGCGCTTGATCCCGTCTAGTGCTTCCTGCCCATCTGCCAGTGGCATGAGCGGTGTCGCCCTCGCGACCGAAGTGGATTCTTTCCAACGGGTATGTGCCTACACCGCCAATGGGTCTGCCAACGGTCCTAGCTTCTTCGCCGTGGATCGAAAGGACGGATCTACGAGCTGGTATGGCGACCGCGACAACAACAATAGCGCGAACCGACCGGATGGCTATTTCGAGACCAATTCACCCCTCAACCCTGCCGCGGCGCTGACGTGGGCTCAAACCCGCTTCCAAGACTCCACCGGCAACTACATCGACTACCTCTACCTGGAAAACCCGGCTGGCACTGATGCGCGCGAGCATCTGATCGGGGAGATCCGCTACACCGGCAAGACAACGCTTCCTGGCCAAGCCGGAAGCTCCCAAGCTCCCTATGCCAGGGTGGTCTTCAACTATGGCGTCCGCCCGGCAGCCAAGTGGAGCAAGGGCTTTGTGTCAGGTGGCACCCTGACTCAATCTCGCCTCCTGTCCAGTATTACATCCTGTGGAACGATCGGCTGTGCGGTAGCCGACCAGGCACGCAACTACCTGCTTACCTACGCGCCAAGCATCTCTGGCAGCAACGTCGATACCTTGGTGGGGTTGCAAGAGTGTCGCGACACGACGGCTTCCGTGTGTGCTTCGCCGACCTCTTTCATTTGGAGCCAAGGTAAGTATGAATTCGCCACGCAGGAAAGCCCGGCAAATCTTTCGCTGGATATCTCGGCGTTCTCTGGGTTCAAGTATGGCGATATCGATGGCGACGGTAGGTCTGATCTCGTCTACCTGAGGAGTGGTAGCGGTAGCTGCACCACCAGCTACATCGTCTCGGCACTCAGTGTCTTGGATGGCAGTGGGCGGCCCGGGTTCTCAACCGGCGGATATCTCTGCCTGCCTGCCGCGATCACCTCACGAGGTCCCGGTTCCTGGCATCTGCTGGACTATAACGGCGATGGTCGAGACGACCTGTTCGTCTCTGGCCCCAACGGTCAAGGCTGGCGCATCTATCCGTCCAACGGCATGGGGTTTGACAGCACCCAGAACCTCATTTCGGGACTGTCTCCCATTGTTCCTTCCAACGCCGCCAAGAACGACCAGATCCAGCTGGCCGATCTCAATGGCGATGGTCTTACCGACATCGTGTATCCCAGCAATGGCGCAATGCGGGTTCGCACCATGGAGCGGCAGGGTGCGACCTTTGGCTGGGGCGCTGAGCGCACCATCGCCATTGACGAGTCCACTATTGGTTGGACCCATCCTCTTTGCACCGAACCTGGCTACTACTGCTCCTACACCATCGCGGGCGCTCCTACTAAGGAAACGGGTTATAACCAGCTGTCCGACTTCAATGGCGACTCGGCGTCGGATCTGCTGATTGATATCTCCGAAGTGCTGAGCTCGCCCATGGCTTGCACGGCAGCCCGTGGAGGCTCAGAAGAAGAGGAAGAACTTCTGGCCTATTCGCGCCCAGGTGCCGATGTTCGCATCACGCCGTTGCTGTCAGATGTTGCCTTGTCCGCATCGCAAATGGCCAAGTCAGAACCGGTTGGATGCGTGATTGCCTACACGCCCAGACTTCATGCTTTCACTATCCAGGCTGCTGATACCAGCACTGTCTTGCTGAAATCCTACGGCAGCATCGGCTCCATCATCGATGGCGTGGATCCTGGCGCCTTGAAGATTGCTGACGCCAACGGAGATGGCTTGACGGATCTGTTCTTCCGTCAGTTCGGTGCCAATACCTGGCGATACAGCCTCAATACCGGGGCAGGGTTCCAGGCACCCATCGACCTGGGCATCAGCACCTTCAAGAACCAGACGAACTTCCAGGACGTCAACGGCGATGGGCGTGCCGATGCATTGGTGCTGACGGACTACGGCAGCTACAAGGCCTATGCAGTGCGCTACGCGCTCAGCGCGGGCGGATACGCAGCCACCGCATCGGCAATGCCAGGCGGGGGCGCACGGCTGTGCTCGGGCAGCTGCAACGCAGACCAATACTCGCCCATGTTCGCTGACTTCGACACCGATGGAAATCTCGATTTCATGGCGTTCAAGTATGAGAACAATCCTGCTCTGTATGTCTCTCGGGCAACGACTCGCTTTGAGCCAAGAGACACCATGGTCAAGGTAGTCAACGGACTTGGTTCCGAGACTGATATCTCCTATGCCAACCTCACGAACAAGGACATCTACCGCAGAGATAGCGGGTCTCGAAATGCACTCAATTACGGCAGAGGATCACCCGTCGTAGATTTCATAGCGTCCAGCTATGTCGTTGCCAGGGTGTCCAGTAGCTCACCTGTTGCCGGCAACCCAGCGGCGAAGGCATCGCTTTACTACCGCTATGCAGGAGGTCGGATGCAAGCGGGTGGGCGAGGCTTCTTGGGCTTCCGGGAGATGATCACCATCGATCCCAATCAGTCCGGGGGCTATGTTGCGACCACCATTTCCTACGCCCAGAATTTCCCGTTTGTGGGCGTCCCGACGCAGACTGTCAAAGCTGCGTTTGGTGGGCAGAGCTACGTAGTTCCTACCTGTCTGACGCAGGCCATAACCAATGGGTGTTTTGCCACCCCTGGCCAAGCATTTCCGGCGATGGGTGGTAGCGCGTTCTCAACGAACAGCCAGATATGGGAAGTAGCGCCGGCATCGCTGGCTAGCCAGGTGCCACTACACGTTCGGACAGCGGGCACCGAGGAGGCTTTACGAGATCCATACACGGGAGCGCAGACCAGCAAGACCGCGACCACCTTCACCTACACCACCAATGGCAATGTCAGCCAAACCATCGTGGACACCTTCAATGGTAGTGAGGGTGCGTGGGCGGTCCGGCTTACCACGGACAACACTTATGCAGATGATGCGGCCAAGTGGCGGCTTGGGCGACTGACCAGCAGCACCATCACGCATCAAAGGCCGGGGCAGACCCCCGTCGTCCGGACGGTGGGTTTCAGCTACGACATGGCTGGTGCGGCTACCGGGCTGTTGAACGAAGAGCGCACCCAAGCAGGTGGTGGCGCTTCGATGGCGCTGACCAAGACCTATACGCTCGATCAATACGGGAACAAGGTTGTCGCGACCACATGTGGCGCGCCTGCCACCTCGTGCAGCACTTCGGGTTTCCAATTCCATCCATCGACCTTGGACGCGGTGAAGCGGTATTCCAGGGTCGAATATGATGCGTCGGGTCGCTTCCCCGTTGCCACCATTGAGCCGTTTTGGACGGATGGAGGTGGAGAAGAGCGTCAGACCTACCGGGTCCTGCAACGCAACGTGTTCGGCGATCCGACCGATGCGATCGACGTCAACAATGTGCGCACCTTCGCCGTCAAAGGCGCCTTGGGTCGGGATTACTTTGGCTGGAAACAAACCAGCCCGAATGCCTCGCCTGGCAATGGAGGCATGACCTCACTCACCACTTACCGGTGGTGCGGTTCGCAGGTGAATTGTCCGATTGGTGCCAGGGTGCGCCAGAAGCTGGCCAGTCCAGGATCTCCCACGCAATGGGTCTACCTGGACGTGCTGGGTCGCACGGTCATGAAGGCCATGGAGAGCTTCAACGCCGGCGTCATTGGTCAGGATGTATCAGCGGCCTGCACCGAATACGACATCACCGGAAAGCCGCGACGGGTCTCCAATCCGTTCTTCTTGGACGGCACGGCCGGGGAAGACGGTCCTACGGGGCTTGATGCCGTTTGCTCATCGGGTTCCAGGCAGTGGACCACGACCAGCTATGACGTCTTGGGTCGGTCGATCCATATCCTTGCTGCCGATGGTAGCCAGGTGTCCAACAGCTACAACGGCTTGGCCACGACCGCGGTTGACCCGCGCGGCAATCCCACGACGCAAACCCGAAATGCCAAGGGCGAGTTGGTTTCCGTGCAAGACGCGGCTGGCCTGATCACCAGCTACACCTACACGGCCGATGGCAACTTGCAGGCCGTGAGCCGAAATGCGGGGGCAGGGGTCATCACGAACTCCTATGTGTATGACGCTTTGGGGCGGAAAACCCAGCAGTCAGATCCAGACTCCGGCACGACGACTTATCAATACAACGCCATGGGCGAGGTTGTTGCCCAGATCGATGGAGCAGGGCAGCGGATCGAGAACGAGATCGATGCCCGTGCGCGCGTATGGCGAAAGACGGTCAAGCTCGCCAATGGCTCGGTAGAGAGTCAGACCACCAATGTTTTCGACACCGCGGTCAACGGCAGTGGATCACTTGCGACCGAAACCACAGCAGGCGTTTACTCCGGTCTTGTCAGTGATCCCAATGGAGCACTGAACATCATCAACCGCCATTTCTACGATGCGTTGGGTCGTAAGGCGGGAACCACTTATCAAATTGACGATCAGTGGTATTCGACGGCCACCGTGTATGACGGTCTTGGCCGGGTGTTCAAGGTCCAAGACGCCAGCATGCTCTGGACCAAGTCGCACTACGGCAACCGAGGGATCATCGCTGTCTGTGAAAGCGATGGATTTGATCTCGATCCAACCTGCGCAACTGGTAGCACGACCTACCATAGGGTCTTGGCTACGGACCCATGGGGCAATGTGGTCAGGGAACGCCGTGGCGACATATCGGCCATGGAGGTCAATCGCACCTACAACGCACTCAACGGACGGATCTCCACGCTGTGCTCCGGCAACACGAACTGCAACCTGACCAATGAGGCCTACGGCTGGGACGCTGCTGGCAACCTGAGTTCGCACCAGAAGGAAGGTCGATACCTGGAAGCCTTCCAATACGATTCGCTCAACCGCCTGATCGAGGCCAAGGTCCTGACCCAAAATGGGCAGGCCACCAACCAGATCACGCTTGCCCAGGGCTACGACCAGCTGGGCAATGTGTGCATGAAGAACGGTCTGGGCTTTGACTACGCCGGGGCGGACGGCTGTGGCGGTGCGGCAGCCCTGTCGGCAACCCCGATTCAGGCCAGCAGGCAGTCCTATGCCTTGGTCCCGAGCTACCAGCGGCCCCAGGTGCCCCAGAACCGCATTCCGGCTGCCTGGCGCGACAGCCGGGCCCACAAGGCCCCAGAAACGCCTACACGGCGATACAGCGATGCTTGGGATGACCGGCCTAGCTGGGAGATGGAAGCAGACGAATGGGGTCGGGAGGAATCCCAGCTGGGCCGGCTCCTGCAGCCGGTCTGGCTCAGGTCCAAACCCAAGCCTGCTCCCGCTCCGGTCGGCCTGGCCTCGAGTAGCCCTCAGGCAGCCCAACCCCCGATGACAATCATGTCGGGTGGGACTGGCGGCCCCCATGCGGTCAGTCAGTCGGGCACCGGAACGAGCGCGACGTTCTACTACTACGACACTCGTGGCAACCAGACCTTGCGGGACGCGCCAGGGACCACCAACGATCGCACCGTCAAATACTCCGTAGACAACAAAGCCTACGAGATCCTGATGGGCAATGGCCTGCGGGTGCGTTTCTGGTATGGCCCAGACGGCAAACGCTACAAGAAGGAAGAAGCTGGCAAGACCACACTGTATATCGACGGTGTGGAGGTGGTCATCCAGGGCAGCGCCACAAGCTTCAAGCGCTACTTGGGAACAGTTGCGATCCAGACTGTGATTGGCGGGGTGATCAACTCAACCAAATATCTTTTCCAAGATCATCTGGGCAGCTTGGTGCGTGTCGCCAATGCTGACGGCACCGTTGCAGAAGGATTGGACTACGCGCCGTTCGGCGGGCGTAGGAGCTATTCGGATCCGATGTCTCCTGGCACAGCTCCTGCCACCACCAACCGTGGGTTCACAGGGCATGAGGGATTGGATGGCACAGGTGTCATCCATATGAACGGCCGCATCTATGATGCGGATGTCGGTAGGTTCATGCAGACCGATCCGTTCGTGCAGGCACCTGACAACACGCAAAGCTGGAATTCGTATTCCTACTGTTTCAACAACCCATTGGCGTATACCGATCCCACCGGCAACCTGACTTTCAGACAGGTGCTTGGTATCGCCATCGCGATCATCGGCACCTACATCACTTGGGGCATGGACGGCGGTTTCTTCGCCAAGCTTGGCGTTGCCATCGCCTTTGGCGCTGCGTCGGGCTATGTGGCCACAGGGACACTGCGAGGAGCAGTAACCGGTGCTCTGACCGCTGGCATCACCATGGGCATAGGACAGCTAGGCCTCGATATCTGGGGTCGAATAGCCTTGCAGGGCATGACGGGCGGCATAGTCGAATCGCTCAATGGCGGCAGCTTTGGCAATGGTTTTGTTGCGGCAGGCCTCACCAGTGCATTCATGCCTCAGCTCAGCGGCATCAACAATGACTTTGGGCGGATTGCCACGGGTGCCCTCCTGGGCGGCACGATCTCTGCCGCCACCGGCGGTAAGTTCGCCAATGGTGCGATCAGCGGTGCGATCCAAGGCGCGATGACCAAGACAAGCCAAGGTGTCAAAACCGCCAGTGGGGAGGGTAGGGCTCCCGAGAATTTGCAGTTGGGAGAAGCAGCAGTGAAAGACGCAGATGCTGCGCTCACGAAGTCTGGCTTCTATGCGCGCGTCGCCGCCAACTACTACACCTCAGAACGGCAGATCGCAGAGGCCTGGGGCGAAGTGGTGTTGCCGATATCCGAACAATACAAGGTCGAAATCGGTGCTTGGATTGCCCAGTCGCCATCTGGCGCGTGGTCTGTCAGCCAACCGTGGAGCAACGGTGCATATGACTGGGTGATGCCCGCCAATGCCAGGCTGCCCCTGTTCTCGCGCACCGCGTGGGTCCATACGCATCCCGCTATTCCGACCGGTAGCCAGCTGTCAGGCCGCTTCAACATCATCAAGAATGTGGGCGGCGAGCTTGTGCCTATCGCCAGAGATGACGCTAGCGACATCATCTTTGCGGTCAAGGAGGGGGTGAATATCTACTCGTATGGCGGTTCACCCACTGCGCTATCCTCATTCAACTACCAAGCCACTTTGCAAGCTACGCCAGTGGGACAGCAGCAGCTGGCCTGCAATGTGATCCAGCCTAAGAACTGTGGGAACTGACATGAAAACAATCGCAATCGCCGCGCTGTGCCTGATGCCTTTGCTCGTTTCGTGTCAAAGCGAAGAGAAAAAGGTTCCCGAGGAAAAGGTGTCCTACTGCGGCATAGCAAAGGCAACCGATTCGGATCCTTGCGAGATTTCCGTTTACACGCTGGCCGCCCATCCCGATTACTTCGATGGGAAAAGCATTCGCATTTCGGGCTTCTACTCGCATGGCCTGGATAAGGTGCTTTTCTTTGACAGGGATTCCTCTGAGAACGTGATCTTCAAGAACTCAGTTGCCCTGACCGATATCCCCGAAGATCAGGTAGGGCGTCTTGACCGGTATTTGAACCGATACGCTGAGTTGCAAGGAACGTTCACGCGAACAACCAATCACCCAGGCGAATTCTCGGGACGTTCTTATGGTCAGTTCTTGGGCACGCTGACAGTGAAGAAGGTAGGCCCGAAATACGATACGTCCACCCCCTATGCGTGTTGGGACCCTTATCGAGACAGAAGCAAGGACCCGCAGACAGTCAGAGCCTTGCTTGGTGATGAGGTGTGCAAGGAGGCGCCACCTGCCGGGCCGGCGCCGAAGGGCAACTAAAAACAGTGTTCCCGGTTCTCGAAAACTTCGTCCAAAGCGCTGCCAAAATAGAAAACATCCTGCATGGCTTCCCCTTGGGGAGTCCTAGGATTTTTAGCCAGTTGCCCAGTGACCGACGTGCATTTGGATTGCACAATCCAGACAGGGCAGACGAGAAGAATGAATGAGAAACCATAACGTTTAGCTGACGTTATGGATTGAGTAACGGGGCAGAACTTACGTCTTTGTAAGAAGCTAAAATTACATCTCCCCTTAGTATAAACACGTATATGGCAACCGCAAACAGCTATAAAACAGCGTCCGCGCGCCATCGTGCTATCACTATCGAGTGAGCGTTTTCTGTAAAAAAATGAGCGTTCCATAATGGATCAGAGATTTGAAATTCTAGCTTCCGCATTGCGTTGACAGGCACTGGTTTCGCCTTACTCCGAGATCTCCATCAACCAAAGGAGGTCGCAGTGTCGTTTCAACCCCACAGTCAGAAAATCTTCAATTCACTATTCACCAACGCGGCCCATCCCGTTGGCTGGGTCGCCAAGCGGATCAAGATAGGCCGCTTCATCCTCGAAGACGTGCATGTGCTCTCCCGAGAGGGCTCGCATGATCTCAACGACACCCTGAGGATGGCCAACGATAAGAGCCGGCGCGTCCGTGGTGCGCAATCCAGATATTCCGAGCCGCTTCCGTCGAGTGCGCCGCCCCGAATTCTTTCGATCGAGTCAGAGGACTACCTAAAAGCCAGTTCGCGGAAGGGCATCACATCCGCCTCGATCGGAGCGAAGCGCCACATGTTCCGACTTTTGAAGCTGGCCAGTGGCGATATCCCTGTTTCAGATATCAGTGCGCGACACATCCTGGACTTCTGGGATGTGCACCGCTGGTGGCCGAAGGACGCACACCTGAGCCATAGGTATCGCGGCCTCACCGACGCGCAGATCCTGGCAGCAGGAAAGAAGGCGAATTCACCACCGCCGAAGAGCGGTAGCGTCAAGTCGATGGAGAGAAACCTGGCAGCGTTCTTCAATCATCTCCTGCGCGTGAGAGTCATCCACCACACGCCGATCGATCCCTTTATGGACGTCAAGTCTGATCTCATGGGTCCGGACGCGCGCCGGCCCTTCTCAGATGAGGAGTTGAAGACGCTGTTCGACCCCAAGACGTTCTTGCCTTGGGCCAAGAAGGCGCCGCACTACTGGTGGGGTCCCATCCTCGGGCTCTACACCGGTGCGCGCGTCAATGAGCTCGCCCAACTCAAAGTCGCCGATATCGTTGAAAAGCACGGCCATTGGGGCATCCACATTCAGAAAACGGTAGACGAGGATCTGACCCATAACACGGGCATGCGCTCGCGTCAGAAACTGAAAGGAAAGTCATCGATCAGATTTCTCCCGCTTGCCCAGCCGCTGCTGGATGCGGGCTTCCTCGATTTCGTAGCGGATATCCGAGCCACCAAGCATCCGAGGCTGTTCCCGCATCTGTCGTGTGGTGTGAACCAAAAGACAGGTCAACTCAATGGTTCTGGCTATGGTCGCGGCCTCAGTGAGCGCTTCTCCAAGCACTTGCATAGCGTGCTCGATCTACCCAAAGGATTCTCGTTCCATCTGTTCCGCCATACGCTCGCGTCCGCTTTGGATGACAACGGATTTGAGAAGGAGCTCATCGCCACCATCACTGGACACGAAATCAAGAAGGTGGTCCCCGTGTTGCAGGAGAGCTATCTGAAAGGGCAGCCGATGCTGCTAATTCACAAGCAGCTCCAAGCGCTGGCTTCCTTCCATCCTCCTGTGGTTCTGCCTCGCTATGAAAGAGGGCAGTTCCGTAAGCAGCTGAGCAGGCGCGACAAGTTCCATCCCTAAGCACTGGTCGCGGAAGATAGACAGGCGAGCGTCGAAAGGCCTCGCTTGTCTGCCATGGCTATGCCCTGCCTACTGATCGGAAGCCTTGGTGATCGACATGCATCTGTCCCTATTCGAAATTGAATTAGTGAAGCGTCCTGCTTATGCGCTCCACGTTCTGATGGTGGTCCAGTGATCCGATCTGCGACAAAAGCCGTTGGTGATCTGTAATGATCTGAGCGATCAGCGCAGCGCTTTCCTGTGCGTCCCGCACGGGAAGCTGTGTTGGAGGGGAGGGTGCTCCTGCCTGAGTCGATAGGGATGTGTTGGCAAGCAGCCTGTCTGCTAGGTGGAGCGCTTGCTTAGCGAAGGCGTCAGGGCTTTCGATAACGCTGTCCTGATAGACGAGTAGCAAGCCATGGAACATGTGGGTGGCTACGTTGATCAGGTTGTGCATATCGAAATCCTTATCTAGGTGGGAAGTGGCCGGCGATCCAAACAGAAGTTGACCAGTTGGCAAGGGCTGGTGGACTCACATTTCAATCAACTGTGATCGCGTAGCACGTATTACTGTGATGCGATATCTTCGGGTGTCTAGATGTTCGCGCGATAGTTTTCTGCTGCCTTGATCTCGTGCATGAAGTTGATGAAAAAATGTCATGAGCAAGAGCGCACTTATGATTGTCCATTGTCATGGAAATCGTGCGGCCGCGGCGCTTTACAAGCCTGAAAGCAAGCCTCTATTGAGGTCTTCATCACTTGGAGATCTCATGGCTATCTATCACGCAAGCGTAAAATCTTTCTCACGTGGCAAGGGCGAAAGCTCTATCGCCGCAGCGGCGTATCGTGCGGGTCTCGACCTGGTCGACACGAAAACCCGTGGTGTTCATCGCTTCTCTTCCCGGAAAGGTGTCGCAGCCCACTTCATGCTCGCACCTGCTGGCGCGCCGAGCTGGTGCAGCGATGCACGCGTGTTCTGGGACGCGAATGAAGCGTGGGAGAGCAGGCAGAACGCTCGGGTAGCTCGCGAACTTGAAGTGAGCTTGCCTAGCGAGCTGGGCCCGGATCGACGTCAGGCGCTTGCGTTGGAGCTAGGTCAACTGCTCGTTGACCGCTACAAGGCGGTGGTCCTCGTTGCTATCCATCAGCCGAGTGAGAAGGGGGACCAGCGCAACCACCATGTCCACCTCCTTATGTCAGCGCGTGAGATCGGTCCCGAAGGTTTCGGCGTGCGGGCCGGCGCGGAATTCGATGCCCGGGGTGGTCGCGGCGCCGAAGAGGTTCGGGCCATCCGCGCACTGGTGAGTGAAACTATCAATGCCAGTCTGGCCTCTGCTGGGATTGACGATCGTGTAGATCACCGCAGCCTGAAAGACCAGGCCAGGGCTGCAGAGGCCGTTGGGGATTTCGACAAAGCCGCTGAGCTTTCTCGTCCACCTACCAAGCACGTCGGCAAGGCCGTCACGGCTGCATTGAGACGTGAGGGCTCGGATCTTTTGCTGGGCGGGACTGGAATTGTTCAAAGCCCCTCCCAGAGATCCATGGCCGAGGCCGTGGAGCGCTTCCGCCAAAAAGGCCGGTTGGCGGCCACGTCGATTGCCCATGGTCCGAGCTCGGCCCGGGAAGAGCGTGCCAGGGAGCAAGCCAAGTCGGGAGTGCAAGAGATCCGGTTCCAGGCTCCAAGGGCCGGCGCCAGGCCGGCAGCCCACACGCCCAGCGCCAAGGCCTTGCAGCTAAGCCGTCTGGCTCGGATCAGCAAATCGTCTGGCAATGACGCCGAACTCCTAAACGAGCAAGCACACCTGGTGGAAGAATGGCTGGCCTCCCAAAACGAACTGGCCAGGAGCGCCTTGGAAAGCTTGGAGGCCATCCCGGGGCTGCAGGTCGAGCAGGCCATGAGGGACGCGATGGAGACAGCGCTTACGCGGCGAGTAGGCGTCTACGCTTCAAAGCCATTTTTCTTCGAAGGCTCCGAGGCCCTCACCGCCGCCATCGTGGAATACGCCGCGGCGATCCGCCATCCGCATGAAATGCGAGAGCGCGTCGAACGAGCGCGAGCGCAATTGTCGGAGCGAGAAACGGAACGCAAGGGTCCGACGGATCCGCGCTTGGCCAGGGCAAAGCAGATCCTGTGGAAAGCAAAAGCTGGCGTGGCCATGGGGGCGAGGATCCAAGCGGAGCGTCGGATCAATGAAGCCAGGAATGCCATGACGGTGGCTAGGGACGCCATGGAGCGCGACTACTACATCACGCCGCTGCATCGGGTCGAAACGAGTCCCCCGCTTTCCTATACAGCGGGCGCGGGAGGAGGGGAGCGCAAGAGCGAGTCGAACCAGCGGCAGTTGAAGCCCAACTCGCGTCCACGTGTCTAGAACAAGAATTGCCACCGCAGCATAATTTGTCAGCGGGGGCTTGCATCTAAGTTTGGGAAGGATCGCAGGCCCTAGTCCACCAACGCAGCTCCGGATTGGAAGGCGACGGAACATGTCTGGCGAGGGCTGAGATTCGTCCCGCGATGTCAGGCATCTGCAGCATCCGGGTTGAATCCAGCTCGACCCAACTACGAAGAATGCTTACGAAGGTAATGGTCTCGATCCCCTCGGCTTCGGCGAGCCGAATGGCTGGAAGATCATCTGAAACGAAGACCAACTCTCGATGCTTGGCGAGAGCAAGACACTCTGCCTCGCCATCGTCCACGCTTGCGGCCAGCCGCATCGCCGTATCCATCTCTTCGTCGGTAGCCGCATGAACCACCAATGGAGAACCTCGGAAGAACTCAGCAGATTCGATATCTCGCGTGATAATGGAGCCGTCATCGTGGAATTCACGAATCCTCCGACACTCGCGCGCCGCCGCATCCGACGTCGACCAGGTGCCGCCCAGCACGTGTAGCTCCTGGACGCCGCCCCAGCCGCAATGCAAATTGATGAGCGAGCAGGCGTCCAGGCAGTAATGCGTCATGCGCGAGATCGCTCCTTGTGGACCAAGGAGTCCGCTAGGCTCAGACCAATCACCACCTGACTGTGGTCCATAGTTTCGGTCATCCGCTGTCCGAAGTCGCGTGCCTGAACAATATCGCGCCGGATAAGTTTTGCAAACTGTGAGGTCGTGATGCTACCTGAGGTCCAAGCTTGGACTGCGAGAATCAGGTAGCGCTCAGGGAACGTCTCAGCACTGTCGCCAGCATCGGCCTCCTCGATCCCGGCGGCTGCACGAAGGGCGCCAACACGCACGCCGGAATCAGCTATCTCTTTCCAAGTATTCCGCCTAACCAAGCTAAGATCTTCGAGTCTGAGCACCATCGCCATGAGCGAGACGCCGTAATAGTCGGCGATCCGACAAACGTCCCCTACGTTGACGTCGCCAGTTTTCTGATAAGTGTCCTGAAAACGTCGGCGCACACCTTCCCCCGGCATGAGGAAGTGCTTGGCAAACGCGTCCGCGAAACGCTCGTTCTCGGGTCTGCGCTGCATGGGCGTAGCGTAGTCGACGCCGCGGCGATCGCGATCGAACAGGAAATGTCCATACTCATGAGCGATGGTCCACCGTCTGCGCGGAGGTGGGTGCTTGCGATTTACGAGAATGCAGTATCCGAAATTCTCGATGAAGGCGTAGAGGCCGGCAAGCTTCGAGTCCAGGCTGTCGATAAAGACGTGGACGCCGCGCTCATCTAAAGTCTTGCGAAGTGAGCTAATAGGCTCGCTGTCGCCAAAGCCAAGCTGACGTCGCTCATCAGTTGCGCACTGCTCAGCAAACTTCTCGGCGGATATGGGTGAGCGCACTGGCTGCGGTGGAGGGACAGGTAGTGCATGTCCTTCGACCTTGTCGCGCAGAAAAATGTAGTCGTCAACAAACTCACTGAGCTTTGCAACGGCCGCATCGAGTCCCGCGTCTTGGCCTTCCTGCTCAATCGCTGCGCGGAGGTGCGGTGAAATGTCAGTAGGAGGTGCGCTCTGGCGCATTAGGCGATTGAGCGAGGTGCGATAAAGTGATGCGAGCAAAACCAGCTCATCAGGTTTGACCTCGCGCACCCCCCTCTCCATTGCGATGAACGTGGGTCGGCTCATCTTCAAGTGCTTAGCGGCGGCTGCCTGAGAAATTCCAGCAGCCTTACGCGCAGAGATTAGGCGCTGAATAAGTGGATTCATAGCGAGCCCCGAGTCATTGGTTGACGGTATGGGTTAGGCGGCGTCGCGGATTTGAAACTTCCCGTAGGTGAGAAGTGATTCGTGGGCGTGTCGGATAAGCAACTGTTCAAGACTTTCAATTGATAGATGGGTGATGTCGCTGAGTATCTGGAAGCGTGCGAGGCGGTCGCGGAGTCGCTCATCTCCGGTCGACCAGCGTCGCGCATTATCGATGTAGGTGAGCAGGTATTGCAGTTCCTTGGGCTGGCCACTCGAAAGAAGATCAACCTGATAAGTGCCTACGTTGTCTTCCATGTCGCCGCGCTGGAACGCTTGACGTCGCTCAATGCAGGCAGCGCAGTGCCCGCAGTGGCGCTTACCGCGCTCGCGAAGCGAAGTATGGATGCAAGAAGACGACTGATGTAGCCATTCCTCGATCCTTGGCGTTTCTGCCAGGCTCTTGATCATTTCTGCCTTGGTATGCCAGAAGAAGGGCAAGTTATATCGGATTGGCTGGTCTAGCACTTCGCTAACGAACAAGCCCATTTTTCTCAAAAAGCCTGGGTGTGCTCCGCGAGTCGAGAGCCCGTCGCTCATGCTGCCTTCCGTGAGGGGAAGGTTCAGGGCGCCAATGCCGTTCTCGAAAAGATCAATGTCCTCGATCTTGCAGGCCGCAGCCAATATCGCTGCAGCTGCGCAGAAGAGAAAGCCTCGCGCGCGCTGAGTCGTCTCTTGGCGCTTCAACCTGCCGGCGACACCACCATCGAAGTGGACCATAAAGGCCGCGTGGTTCAACACCGAGCCGGGTCTAATTCGACGCAATCCATCTACCTGCCATTTCGACCGGCGCCTTACCGAAGCGTGGTGCCCGACCGTCAGCAGCATGTAGCTGTCTTCACCGGCGACGAGCTTATTGGCGAGACCCGCCGCGGAATCGAGACCGCCGCTGAACAGACCCAAGCGGGTGGGTAGCGTTTCGTTGAGTGCGAGCTTGCGTTGAGGCATCCCTCCGTGCGGCTCATTTCGCTGGACAAAAGATACGAACCAGATGTCACCGGTCAGAAAGCGAAGGATCTCAATAAGTTGCTCGGTAACGCGTGGCCGAGTCCAGAATTTGAGGTCGACTACCTCGAATTCCACGCTATGAGTTCGAACGCCGCATTCGTTTTTGCTGTTTGCCTTGCGCTTGCAAACCCGGTCGATCGCGTAGACACCAGTTGCGATGGCGATCAAATCGATCGAACGCTGGCTGGTCCCTTCGAGGAGGCTGCTCAGCATGAGTTCGGCGGTGATCACGGCGTCCTGCCTTGCCCCGCCGCTGAGTGAAACACGGCCCGCGTTGTAGTGCACATGGATGGGGAGGGCATCAGTGCGCACGCGGTTGCTCCGGTCGCGCAATGCCAAGGAGCGAGCGATGCACCATGTCCTGTGCTCGCGGCCTTGGTGGCGCTTTTGGCAAGCGCGCTCGGCGTATCGTCTCACCCACTAACGATGCTCCGATCATCGTGGCTAGCATCGGCACGTGTTTGGCGAACTTGCTCGCAAGTCCTTCGCGCATCTCGGTCTGCTCGATGGGGGAGCAGAACCTGCCTTCCCTAAGGGAGCGAGTGGTGATCTGGTCGGCCATTATGTCGAGCATGCGAACTGCCGCAGCCTGCGCCAGCGCGAGTTCCGTGGCGCGAGGGTTGCATTTGGCAACATCCATCACGACGGTGGCGAGCCGCTTCTCCGTAAAAGCCGAGATAGCTTCTTGCTGTTCCATCACCGATCCCGATAGGGCTCGCATGAGGTTGAGAAAGGGGGGCGCTTTTCGAAGCGCGGCGCTGAGCTTCCTGACCGCCTTCTCGCAGTCGGCGTCGGCCGTCTCCACTAAGTCATGGACGGTGCTTGCTGGGTCTTTGAGGACATTGCGGCTCGCGCGCCACCTGGTCGCATGCCCAAAGTCCAAAAATTCGTTCTCTGCCATGACAAGCCTCCTGATGACGTGAGCCTACGCCTGTTGAATCTGCCATGTCAAATAACCAATATGCCTAATAAGTAAAGTTGTAAAAGTCGGGATTGGACTCTGCTGGACGTTGTCAGACTGACCGGCGCTCGTTTAGAGTGCCGAGGTATCGTTTGAGGTATCGTTGTTCATCATTGGACTGAAGGTTAAATTCTTTCGATTCAATAATTTAGAGCGGCGGGGTTCGATTCCCATCACCCGCTCCATCTTTCCTCGTTCCCCGACGTGTCATCGTCCCCGCTTCCGTGCATGGCACGCCATGCGGTGCCCGCCTCCCGTGACCGACTCCCCATGAAGCTCGCCATCCTGTCGCGCAACGGCAAGCTGTATTCGACGCGCCGCCTGGTCGAGGCGGCACGCCAGCGCGGCCACACGGTCCGCGTGCTGGATCCGCTGCGCTGCTACATGCGCATCTCGTCCATCGGGTTCCAACTGCACTACAAAGGCCGGTCACTTGCCGGCTACGACGCAGTCATCCCGCGCATCGGCGCATCGATCACGCGGTATGGCACCGCCGTGCTGCGGCAGTTCGAACTGATGGGGACGTACAGTCCCAACCCGTCGGATGCCATCCTGCGTGCGCGCGACAAACTGCGTGCGCACCAGTTGCTGGCGGCGCAGGGCATCGACCTGCCGGTGACCGTCTTCGGCGACAACCCGGACGACACCGGCGATCTGTTGTCGATGCTGGGTCCTCCCCCGCATGTCATCAAGTTGAACGAGGGCGCACAGGGTGCCGGGGTGATGCTGACGGAGAAGCCGTCCGCCTCGCGCAGCGTTGTCGAGGCACTGCGTGGCCTGTACGCCAGCTTCGTGGTGCAGGAGTTCATCGGTGAGGCAGAAGGTGCCGACCTGCGCTGTTTCGTGGTGGGCGACGAGGTGGTGGCATCGATGCGCCGGCAGGCCCCGGAAGGGGATTTCCGCTCCAACCTGCATCGCGGCGGGATGGCGATGCATGCCGTGGCAACGGAAGAGGAGCGAGCCGTGGCGATCCGGGCGGCCCGCGTGCTGGGGCTGGGCGTGGCGGGCGTCGACCTGATCCGGGCCCAGCGCGGCCCGCTGGTGCTGGAGGTCAACTCGACCCCGGGGCTGG
>Ga0056905_1000213_pt1 | contig 38883 bp, 45 predicted proteins | sample EBPBio242008_DNA_FD_55044 | JGI IMG/M metagenome (GOLD analysis project Ga0056905, IMG submission 55044) | Wastewater treatment Type I Accumulibacter community from EBPR Bioreactor in Madison, WI, USA - Reactor 1_4/24/2008_ DNA | ecosystem: Engineered > Bioreactor > EBPR > Anaerobic-Aerobic >...
CGGAGGCCATGGGCATGCTCAACCACCATTTCGCAGCAGCCGCCTGATCGGCGCAGAGCGACAGCCTACCTCTGACTGCCGCCAATCTTTGCAACAGAGCCGGCGCGCGAGCACGACGATCCGGCGTACATCCTGAATCTGGTCAAGCGCGTGATCCGCGTCAGCGTGGAGACGGTCAAGATCGTCGGAGGCCTGCCGTCGATCCAGTGATGTCAGTAATCATCGGTGTAGGGCTGCATAGATGGCCGCACCATGCCGAGCAACTCAGGGAGGAATATGAGCGATCAATACACCTACGCGAGATTTTGGCGCTGCGCGCTACAGGTCAATCCTGTCGGCTACAACGGCACCTACAGGGGAGCCGATCACGGGCTGGATGAAGGCGGCTACAACCAAGCGCTGCTTCAAAAGTGCCTTGAGCTGGGTATCACGGTTGTCGGGTTGGCCGACCACGGCAGCGTGGCCAGCGTCGATGCCTTGCGTCAGGTGCTACAGCCGCGCGGGATCGTGGTATTTCCCGGCTTCGAGATCGCCTCGAACGACAAGACCCATTACGTCTGCCTGTTCTCCGAGGAAACCACAGGGCAGCAACTTGAACGCTACCTTGGCAATCTTGATCTTCTTGACCCAACAGACGGTGTTCGCCCGTCTCGATTGAGTTCCGAGCAGTTGATCGAGAAGGTCGATCAACTCGGAGGCTTCATCTACGCTGCGCACTGTACGTCGGACAGTGGGCTTCTAAAAAACCGGCTCAACCATGTGTGGAAGCTCCACAAGCTCCGCGCAGCCCAGATTCCGGGGCCGATAGATGACTTGGCTGGGGTGGAAAGTGACTTCTACCGCAGGGTGCTGCTGAACAAGGATGATGCCTACCGGCGCGAGAGGCCCGTAGCTGTCATCAATGCCAAGGATGTTGCAAAGCCGGAGGACTTGGAGCAGCCCGGTGCCACTTGCTTCATCAAGATGACGCGGCCGAACTTTGCCGCGTTCAAGGTTGCCTTTCTCGATCCGGGATCGCGAATCCGCCTCAACTCTCAGCAGGCCCAAAGCCCGATTGGCAAGGTTGTACGCATGACCGTGGCGGGCGGCTACCTTGATGGCGTCAGGGTGGACTTTTCCGACCACCTCAACACGGTGATTGGCGGCCGTGGAACGGGTAAGTCAACCTTGCTCGAATGCCTGCGCTTCGCCTTGGACTTGCCACCCAAAGGCAAGCAGGCCCAGAAGCTCCACCAAGAGATCATCAAGGAGAACCTTGGTCGCTCGGCCGGACGGGTTGAGCTGACAGTAGTGTCCTCTGCCCAGAACGGCAAGCAGTACACCATCTCGCGCCGTCATGGCGAGCCGCCGATGGTGCGCGACATGGATGGCAATGTCTCCACCCTGCTTCCGCGCGACTTGCTGCCGGGCATCGACATTTATGGGCAGAACGAGATTTACGAGCTGGCCCAAGATGAAACCAGCCGGGTGCAGTTGCTGGATCGCTTCCTTCCTCAAGACGGACAGTACGAGTCCAAGAGCGCCGACGTGCATAGGCGCTTGAAGGACAACCAGCAGAAGCTCACGAAGTCCCTGACCGATCTCGACGAGCTGAATGCACAGGTTGAGCGCTTGCCCAAGCTGGAAGAGCAGCTTCGCGGTTTTGATGAGCTGGGGATCAAGGAGAAGCTGGCCAAGACCTCATTGCTCGCGCGCGAGCGAGAGATTGCCAAGACCGCGACCGAGGGCGTACAGAGCTTTCGCGACGCACTTACAGACCTGCGTGACAGCTTGCCTGACCTTGACTTCATCAACGATGAGGCGCTTGAGGGCTTGCCTGACGCTGCCCAGTTGCTCGCCATGCGCACGACGCTGGATGGACTCAAGCAGGGGTTCACCGGCCATCTGACCGCGATGCAGGCCTTGCTTGATGACAAGGCGGGACAGTTCACCACCCAGCATGACGCATGGCAGCAGGCGATTCAGGCGCACGATGTCGAGTTGGAGAAGGCGCTGCGCACGTTACCCGCCACTGCTGGAAAGAGCGGGCAGGAGGTCGGTGTTGCCTATCAGAAGTTGATGGGGGAGATCGAGCGCATCAAGCCCATGAAGTCGCGGGCGACTACGCACGAGTCCCAGCGCGACACCTTGCGTCAGGAACGGCGCAACCTGTTGGCCGAGCTGTCTGATTTGCGTGCGCAACGCATACAGGCGTTGCAGAAGGCCGCGAAGAAGCTGAACAGGCGACTTGAGGGCAAGCTCAAGGTGGAGATCGTGCCGGAGGCTGACCGCACGCCCTTGATGACCTTCCTGCTGGGTTGCAAGCTGGACGGTGTTGGCGAAAAGCGGCTTGCGTTCATTGAGGAAGCTGAGACGATCAGCCCACTGTCGCTGGCCCAGTCGATTCAGAAAGGGTCTGCCGACGTGCAACTCGATTGGGGCGTCACGCAGATGGTGGCCGACGCACTCACCAAGCTCCAGTCGTCTCAGCTTATGGAGCTGGAGGCCTTGGAGCTGGAGCATCGGGCGGACATATTTTTGAATGTCGCTCACGGCCAAGCCGATCCGGTATTCCGGCCGCTCAACAAGCTCTCCACGGGCCAGCAGTGCACTGCAATCCTGCACATGCTGCTGCTTGAGAACGTTGATCCCCTTCTCATGGATCAGCCGGAGGACAACCTTGACAATGCCTTCATCGCAGATCGGATCGTCGCCGAGTTGAGGGAGGCAAAGACCAGTCGGCAGTTCTTGTTCGCTACACACAACGCGAACATTCCGGTGTTCGGTGATGCCGAGTGGATTGGCGTGTTCACGGCCGCTGAAAACCAAGGGCGTCTCGGGCTGGAAGCGCAAGGCTCGATTGACGTTCCCGTGATTCGGGATCAGGTGGCCAGCATTCTGGAAGGCGGGCGCGACGCCTTCATCCAGCGCAAAGAGAAGTACGAGTTCTGATGCCCTGCCCTACGCGCTGATAATCAAGGAGACTGCCTTGTAGCGGCGTTTTCCTCCCTGACAGCCCGCAGTCTTTAACCGCCTCGCCATGCGAGGCGGCTTTCTTTCTGGGCTACGAGAACAGCTCGGAGTGCGTCCCGCTGCGCACGAAAACGACCAAGCCGCTCTTGCCCGAGTCGTCGAGCGTGTAGATCAGGAGGAAGTCGCCGCCGACATGGCACTCACGATGGCCTGCCCAGTCGCCCGTCAGGGCGTGATCGAGCCATTCAGGCGGCAGCGGCCCGTCGTTGGCGATCAGCAGCGTCATGGCCTCTTTCAGCCGGTTCATGTCGTACCGGCCGGAATGAGACAGGCGCTGCCAGTCCTTGAGGAAGTCCTTGGTGTAGTCCGACGCTCGGGGCAGGTTTGCCCGCTTACTTGCGGCTGGCTTCTTCGAGGTCATTCAGCAAGGCGTCGGCAGTTGCGAAGCGAGCGCGACGGCTCTTGATGATCTCGTTGGCCTCGGCGATGGCGACGCGGCTGGTGGCGTTCGGTGCCTTGAGCGCGAACGGCAGTTCCTTGTCGGCGACAACACGGGTCAGGAACACGCGGATCGCATCGGAGACGGTCAGGCCCATCGAGGCTAGCGTTTCCGCAGCCTGCGCCTTGACGTTCTCGTCCACGCGAACGTGAACCATAGTGGTGGTAGCAGCCATGACGGCCTCCTATTGCGACTGATTGAGATACATTGTATCGCACGCCGCGCACAATCGCAAGGTGACACCCCTCCCCCCCCGGTGTCCCGTCTCTAGGTATGTATATAGGTAGGTATATATATACCTACTTACAGCAACCACGGCAGGAGCTTGGCGATGTTGCGGGCATCGTCGAGGCCGCGATGGTGCGAGCCATCGAGAGGCAGGCCCACCATCTGCAACGCGCGGGCCATCCCCACTTCCTTGATCTTGCGGCCCTTAGCAAACCGGCGCTTGAGGTTCACATGCTCGAACTCTGCGAGCGGGCTTTCGATGCCGTGTCGCTCGCAGTCACGCGCAAGCTGCTTGGCGTCGAATTGGCCCCAGCTCCCCCACGTTGCGCCCGGTGCCTGATGGCGTTGGGCGAAGCTGGCCAGCCGTGCCGCGACCGCTGGGAACAACTCGGCACCGTCCACGTCGGCCTGCTGGATGTTGGTGAGCTGCCGACAAAACGGAGTGAGCTGAGGGCGTACCACGGGGCGCACCAGCGCCTGAAACGTGTCGAGCACGCTGCCCTCAACCGTAGCCCACACCGCGCCGATCTCGATGATCTCCATATCGCTCGCCGGGAGGCCATCGGCATCGTCGCAGGTGGCCTCAAGGTCGATGACGAGCACCACCGGGGTCACAGAATCCCCGCGAGGGCATCGACCAGCGACTGCCCTCCCCTGCGATCCAGCCAGCGCGCCTGCATCCCGAAGGCCTGCGGCCCGTCAAAGTCGCACCGCTTGCTGTCACCCACGAAAACCGCTTCGGCCGGTGCGCAGCCCAGCTCGGCGCACGCGAGCCGGTACATCGTCGGGTGTGGCTTGGCTACCCCGACCTCATACGACAGCACGTAGGCGTCCAGCTCCGGCACGAGGCCGCGCACGGCCGGGCCGTACTCATAGGCAAGGTTCGAGCACACCGCCAAGCGCAGCCCTGCTGCCCGCCCCTTGGCGAGCACGTCCGGCACCTCGGGAAACAGACGCAGGCCTGACAGCTCTTCGGCCAAGTCGGGCAGGATCACGTCGAGCTTGTCTCCCACGCCGATCTCGCTGGCGAGGGTCGCCAGTGGCACATTGCGCGTCAGGCAGGCGATCCGATCCACCGGCCGCCCGGCCGCGTCCACCAGATGCCCGTAGGGTGCAGGGCGCGTGGTGTAGCGGATCAGGGTGCCGAAGGCATCAAAGACAATGGCTCTTGTGGGCTGCATGTATATATATACCTACCTATATACCTATATACCTACTCGAACAGCTCGCGCTCGAACTCGACACCCGCCACCACCAGCGGCTCACCGCTGGGCCAGCGCTTGGGCGGCTGGTGGTCGCTGATGACCTGCACGTCGATGTCGTCGTTGACCACGGCCACGTCGGCAGCGTGCAAAGCGGCTTGCTTGCTCGCCCGCTCGAAGCGGCAGGTGTTGGGGTCGAATGTCCAAAAGCGCATGTCAGCCTCCTTGGTCTTGAGCTTTGCGGCGCTCGTGCTCTTCAAGCAGCCGCTGGTAGGAATCGAATTCCGGCGTGCCGGGCGTGGCGAAGTTGGGCAGCATCAGCGGCTCGTACTCTTCCTCGATCACCGGACGCCCCTTCACTGGCTCGGGCATCAGGTCAGCCAGCAGGCGCAACACGGCTCTAGTCCCGTTGCGGATCGCGACAGCGTTCTTGGTGTCGGTGGCGGCATAGCCCTTTTGGATGCCGGTGCGGATGACGCCCAAGCGTTCGGCGAGCGTGTCGAGTTCGTACTGGGCTACCGACTTCAAGTGCTCTTCGTCCTGCTTGACGCGCCACTCTTTCCATTCGTCCTGTTCGGCCGGAGTGAGGACGGCGGCCACTTCGGCAGGCAGCTCGCGGGCTGCGCGGTCGAACTTGGCCACCACGCGCTGCACGTTCTTGCCCTCCGGGAAATCCGGCGTTACCTCGCGCACGCGGCGCAGGCACTGCACGGTTTTGCCCTCGTGGTAGTTGCCATCTTGGTCACGGTGGCGGACGGTCTTGAACTGCATGGGCTGCGTTCTCTTCTTTTAGTTGGTTGCGTATGTGTAGAACTATACGCAAAAGCGCGAAAGTCTGCTACCATTCGCTTGTGGTCGGTAGGTATATATATACTTACCGAGTCCCAGCGCCGGGGAGGCACCCGGCAGGTCGATGGTCAGCCGCTTCGCTGCTGCGTCGGTATGTATATATATCTATAGGAGCACCCATGATCTTCGCGTGTGTGAACACCAAGGGCGGCGTCGGCAAGACCACGACCGCTGTGCATTTGGCAGTGATGCTGGCCCGGCAGGGCAAGACCCTCCTGATCGACGGCGACCCGCAGGCCTCGGCCGCGAGCTGGGCTGCTTGGCGTCGTGAGACGCAATACGACCCGTCGCCCACCACCACCTGCCTCGCTGGCAAGGCGATCTTGGCCGAAGGCAAGCAGTTGGCCAGCGGCTTCGAGCACGTCGTCGTCGATGCCGGTGGCCGTGATTCGGTCGGTCTGCGCTCCGCGCTGCTGCTGGCCCAGCGTGCTGTGATCCCGATTGGCGCGAGCAATCTGGACGCTGCCGCCATGACCGACTTGCTGGAAGTGGTCGAGCTGGCCCGCGACTACAACCCCGAGCTGGATGTGCGCGTGCTGCTGACCCGTGTCGATCCGCGTACCAAGGACGCAGCCGAAATGCTGGAATTCTTGGCCGAGCAGAAGCTGACCGTGCTGCCGACCAAGGTGTGCGAGCGGGTGGCTTTCCGCCGCGCCATCGGCGAAGGCGCGAGCGTTCAGGAGCTGGGCCGTGACCAAGCCGCCATCGCCGAGATGGAAGCCTTCTTCAAGGAGGTGATGGCATGAGCATGAAGGGCAAGCCCAACACGGCGCAGTTCAAGCCGCCCAAAGACCCGACTGCCTTCCTCGAAGGCGGGGAGGCGGACAAGGCCGAAAAGCCGCTGGTGGCACCTGCGGCCGTGACCACGCCACCGGCCGCCACGCCGCCCGCTGCCGAGGAAACGCAGCGCTACGGCCGCGCACGGGTGCAAAAAATCTTCAACTTCCCCGAGGAACTGGCTGATCGCCTGCGGCGCGAAGCGCTCAAGCGCTCAGAAGAGAAGGGCGGCCGGGTCACGGAGAAGGACATCGTGATCGAGGCGCTGGAAGCCTTCCTCAAGGGCTGATAGGTATATATATACCTATCTATGTATATATATAACGATTTCCAGTATGGACTATAGTCCATACAAGTGACGACACCAACACCATGCAGCGACAGGCGCAACGAAACATGATATTGTTGCGATTGGGCGCGGAATAAGGTATAAACGATGCTGACGACAACTGCTAGTGTGGTCGCGCCGAAGGTTTTGAAGGAACTCATCGCCGCTGGGTCGGTTTCCGCCGCCCGAGTCGAACCCGGTGACAAGGGCCTCTTGATCGTGGTGCGGGCCGGAATGAATGAGCGAGTGCTGGGTGCTGCCCGTGGCGGCCTTCGGTACTTCCAGAGTCTCGATGGAGCTGCAAGCGTTTTGCAGTCCTACGGGATCATGAAGTTTGATGTGAACACGGAGCACTGGGTGCCCAAGACGATGGTGCGGGGCTACAAGCAAGCCCCGGCGTCTGTGGATGCCGACGAGTGACCGTCATGGCAAAGGAGAGAGCTGACCAGACAGCAGAAAACTGGAGAGTCAGAAACGACAAAGCCCGCTTTGGCGAGCGGGCCTTGACAGATAAACCGGGCAGGGTGCCCAGACACGTACAGCGTTCGCTTTGGCGGGTGAACTCTGTACCAGTGCAATTAAGCGACTGACTATGCTTCGATTGTACGTGTCTTAAGCCCTGCGCGCAAGCGTGCGCACGCCCCTACGGGACGTGTGATGAGGGGTTATGGCAGGTACAACGGCACAGAAACTAGACAACCAGACAGCAGACCGCTTTTTCCAGTCGGGCACCGCGCTCAATCGCGTGCTCACGGAAGCGCCCTATCTGCCGCGTTGCTCTGACGACAAGACGGCCACCCGAGTCCGGCCGCGCGAATACGCCATTCGCTACCCCTACATGCAGGTCAATCGGCCGGGCATGGTGAGCTGGCTGATCTTCGACCTTGACCATGCCAAGGCGATGATCTGGGAGGACGCTGGCCTTCCTGCCCCCAACCTGATCGTCCGCAACCGCCAAAGCGGCCACAGCCACCTCTACTACGCGATTCCCCCGGTCTGCACGACCGAGGCCGCCCGCAGTAAGCCCATCGCGTACATGAAGGCCGTCTACGAGGCCTTCGCTGCCCGGCTCGATGCCGACACCGACTTCCACAGCGGCCCCGTGGCCAAGACGCCCGGCCATCCTTGGTGGCTGACGCACGAGCTGCACGCTCACGTCTACGAGCTGGGGGAATTGGCCGACTACGTGGACTTGGCTGTGTCCAGCCCGTGGGGCAAGGGGCCTCAGTTCGACGAGGTGAGCCATTCCCGGCACTGCATCCTCTTCGAGCACCTGCGGCACTACGCCTATTCCATCGTGAACCGTGAGCGCGAGCGAGGCTCGTTTGCCACCTTCACGCGGCTGCTCGAAGCCTACGCGCACAACCGCAACAGCTTCCAGAAGCTGGGCTTCATGGACAACCTGGCCCAGTCCTCACTCAAGGCCACGGTGAAGTCCGTCGCCCGCTGGACGTGGGATCGCTACACCGGCTGCGGCCGGTGCCACCGGGGCGTGATGCAGCTCGACAAGGACTTGCCGCTGATCGAGCGGCAGCGCCTCGCCGCCGCCCGTACCCACGACGTGCGCCACAAGGCCACCGAGTCCAAGGTGCGCGCTGCGTGCCGCCTGCTGCAACAGAAGGGCGAAGCCCTCACGCAAGCCGCTATCGGCCGCGTGGCGGGCCTCACAAGGCAGACGGTGGCCACCTACAAGCATGTGCTCGAAGAAGTGCTCAAGCCCGTCGCCGTGGCGATTTTGGGGGGCGCTTCGGGCAAGGCCGAGGATGTTAAACATGGTGCACATCAGGTAGCTGCCGCCCCGCAGGGGGCCGGGGTTCCGGGTGCAGCTTCGGTGTCCCTTGAGCTGTTTCCTGCCGGGCCGGGTGTCGTGCCTGTGCTGGATGGCTGAGATGGAGCCGGTTTTGGTTTTGAGTAGCCCAAGCGTTTTTCAAACGCGAGTAGCCGCAAGTGGGTTGTGGGTAAGTCCGCAGGACTTATCCATCATCCCGCGCGCAGGGCGAAGCCCGGAGGGTGTTCCGCCGCGCGTCAGCGCGGCCCCCCCCCCTCAGTTTTCGGCGTGGCGGCCGTGTCGGTTGAATGGAGTTCGGAGGATGTAGCGTATGGCTCGACGGTCTTTTGACGATGAAACGCTCGCATGGGTGCGAGAGATGCCGCTGTCGCAGGTGCTCGACAAGCTGCGCGACGATGGTCAGTTGTTCTGGCGTCGCGATCCTGATTTCGTGCCGGAGAAGGACAAGCGGACGGTGCGGCTGTTTTTGTCGTCGCCTTCGGGCTTCGCTTGGGAAGTTCTGGTGACGGGCCTCAAGTGGTTTGACGTGCGCGCAGGGAAGGGTGGAGGTGGCGGCATCGACCTCGTGATGCACCTGCTGGGCATCGACTTCGTGAAGGCCGTCAAGCTGCTTTCGTCCGGTGCTGGTGTGGCTGGCCAGCGTCGTCCAGTTCGGCCGCAGTGAAATTCGGGCGGCTCGCTGCTGCGCATCGACCGGGCTCTCGTGCTTCGCATCGAGCCTCGCAAGCGAGTCTCGACCCCTGCGGGCTTCGATCTTCCCTCCCTGTTGGTCGGCCTACCGCTTTCGCCGTCCCGGCGACCGAAACCCCTTCGGTTTCGGCATCCCGCGTGGGGTCTTGCCCCACACGTCGCGGGGGAATGTGGGCGGGCTTTGCCCTTGACATCCCCCTCTGACGTGAGGCTCTGGTCGTTCCAGCCGCATCAAGGGTGCGCTGCGCCGTGATCCTCACCCGTTCGGTGCTCGGGCTTCGCCCTGTGCTCCGCGTGCGGCTTCCGGTCACGCCCTTGACCCGGCTTCCACTTGAAAACCGTAGGTATATAGGTAGGTATATATATATAGAGAGAGAGATAGCGGGCAGATCAAGCGGCTTGTGTGGCGCTGGGGAAGTCGTGACGCAACGATGGTGGCTTGTTCAACCACCGGAGATCGACTCCATGCAAACCACCAAAACCACCCCGTACCACTGCGCCGAGCTGCGGCGCTCTGTGCCCGTGTTCCAGCGGATCGAATGGGTGAGCGGGATCGGCCAAGACGATGCCGAGCCGGTTGTGCTCGCCGAGGCCTGCGCGCTGGTCAGCCGCTGCCAGAGGGTCGCGCACTGTCCGCTGACGGCCGACGAGTAGGGCGGCTCGATGGCCGCCCCGGAAGCCCCAGCTTGCGGGCTGGGGCGGGGGTCACGGTCAGTCCTTGAGCAAGACGATGTGGTGTGTGATGCCTGTGGCGATCAGCACAGCGTGCTCGTTGTTGCGGAACGGGTAGCCGTTGTGTGCGATGACGATGATGCGCATGAAATTCACCTCCTTTCTGGGCAAGCTGCCTGACACCTATTTATGCGGCGGCGCTGAAAAGCGATGAAAAAACGCCCTCAGCGCGCCACCGACCGGGCAGTGGTCGAGCAGGCTGGCCAGCCGTCGCGCACCTCAAAAAATCCCCTTTTATTTGTTTATTAGTTTGTTTGTTTCTTTGTTTGTTGTGCTATACTGAAGGCATCAGATCAAGGAGAGTCCCATGCGTCCAGCCGAATTCCCAGTCGAAGCCATCATCGAAGCCGGTCAGGCGCTGCAAGCGGCCGGGCGCAACGTCACCGGGTTCGCGCTGCGCCAGAAGGTCGGCGGCGGCAACCCGACGCGGCTGCGACAGGTCTGGGATGAGCACCTTGCGAGCAATTCCGTCGCGCAAGCCCAGCCGGTGGCCGAGCTGCCGGTGGAGGTCGCCGAGGAAGTCGCCAACGTCACCAAGGCACTGACCGAGCGGATCGCCACCTTGGCCGTCGAGCTGAACGACAAGGCGGTCAAGGCCGCAGAGCGCCGGGTGGCCGAGGTGTTGCGCACGGCGGGCGAGCAGCGGGAACAGGCCGAGCGGGAGCTGGCTGACGCTGCCACGACGGTGGATGACCTTGAGGCCACGCTGGACGAAACCAAGGCCGAGGTCGAGACGCTGACCAACAAGCTCGCCGAGTCGCAGGCTCACGGGCAGGCGCAGGCCGTCGAGCTGGCCCAGTTGCGCGAGCGCTTGGCCGCGTCGGAACAAACGAACCGGGCGGACACCGAGAAGCACGCCGCCGAGCTGGCCCGTGCCCACGAAGCCGCCGAGCGCCTGCGCGTCGAGCTGGAAGCCTTGCGCAAGTCCTCAGCCGCCGAGCTGGATCAAGTGCGGGTGGAGCTGGCCAGCGTCAAGGCCACGGCCGAAAGCGACTTGCGCCATGCCCGCGAAGAGGCACGCAACCACCAGCTCGCCACCGAGCAGGCCAATGGTCTGCTGGCCCGCGTTCGGGAAGAGTTCGAGCAGGCCCGCAGTCAGGCCTCATCGGCGCGTGAGGAAGCGCGCAGCCATCAGCTTGCTGCCGAGCACGCCAATGCGCTGCTGGGGCAGGCGCGCGAAGAGCTTGCGCAGACCCGGAAACAGTCCTCGGAAGCACGGGAAGAGGCCGCCCGCCTGCGTGGTCAGGTCGAAGCCATCGAAGGCCAGCGCGCCGAGCTGGTGAAGGTCTTGGCCGAGCGGCCGGTGGCAGCGGAGAAGGGTGCGGACAAGGCTGAAAAGCCAGCAGGGAAGGGCACCAAGTGAGCACGCCGCGCAGGATCGCGGCGCTTATCGACGACCTGCGGCTGACCGCATCGAGCTTGCAGCAGGTCATCGACGGTTGCCAGATCGCTGGGCCGGGGGCCGAGCTGATCCAGCATTACCCCAAGATGCTCGCCGAGCTGGCCACGCGCTGGGAGAGCGAAGCCGAGCGGGTGGAGTGGCCCGAGGACTTGCCGCGCGAAGAGGTTTTCACGCCTGCCGAGGTGGCCGCCATCGACGCGACTGAGGCCTTGCTGGGCAAGCTGCGTGGCGACGGTTCGACCGGCGCGCGGCGGTAGGTCGAGAGGCTGCGGGCCAGACGGCGGGCCGTGTCCCCGCTGAACGGCTCACCGATGACGACAACCCGCTTTTCGCCGAACTGCTCGCGGGCCGGTGCGCCCCATGCCGGGGGCACCAGACACACGACGGCCTCGCACTGGGCCAGTTGGCCGTTGCTCCGCAGGGCTGCAAACACACACCCGGCCTCATAGCTGATCCAGAACCGCAGATCGCGGTCGCGCGGGGTGTCTGGCGTCAGCATCAGGCGCTCGCGCAGCTCGGGCGGGTAGGCCTCGCAGACTTCGGCGGCCGACAACTTGGCCGAATGGAACACCGCCACATTGATGTTGGGACGGTGCGCCACGAAGGCCGCCAAGCTCTGGCGTGCTTCGGGCGTGGACAGAATCGAATCGTGCTCAATCAGCATCAGCATGGCAGGGCCTCCCCCAGTGAGTGACGGAGCGGGCGACGCACGCCGCTGACCAGCTCCTCGTTGAAAACAACACGCGCCAAGGCGGCTTGCAGCCGCTGCGCAGCTTCCTCATCGAAACCGCAGGGGCACAGGATCAGTGGCGCACCCGAACGGGTCGCCTGCTTGATGTAGCCCCGTGCATCCCAGTTCGGCACCACGGCCGCCCAGTAGAGCTGCCGCGTCCGGCGAAGCGTGCCGGTGATCTCGCGTTCCGGCTGCTCATCAGAGCGCACCGGCCGGTGCGCCACGTCGTTGATGCGGTCGCCCAGTTCGGGCACCTCACCGCGCACGTCCTTGATGGATCGCATCGCTCCGATGCGCCACCGAGTCAGCACGAGATCCACCTGCGGGTAGGGCATCAGCACCTTGGCGAGCCGGGCAGCAGGCCCGATGTCGCCGATGGTCTGCCCGTACAGCAGCCGCTCGAAGTCGAAGAAAAGAATCACGTCCGTAGCTCCCAGCCCGAGGACTGCGCCAAGCGCAGACCAGCCATATCCAGCTCGAAAAGCAACCATTGGATGGCAGTCCATTCAGCGCTGGCAGCTTGGACAGGCAGAGGGCGGTTCAGGTGAAGGATCATGGTCTTGGCCCTCAAGCCGCTTGCAGCAGATCGTGCTTGCGCAGGGTGGCATGGGCCAGCCGGTCGAACTGCTCACGGGCTTCGGGCGTGAAGCCTTCCAGTGCTTCACCGATGCGACCAACAGCCGCCACCGGGTCGGTAGCGATGTCTGCCGACTGGATGCCGTGATCGTGCAGGTAGTCCATGCCCACCGGGCCGAGCACCTGACGGGTGTGCATTTCGAGGATGGTGTGGACGGGTTCAGGTGGCAGCATCTGGGCCGCCAGACGCGGGCGGATGTAGGTCAGAGACACCACGATGCCGATAGTCACGGAAGCCGCGTACAGGGCCATGAAGCCGCTGTAGCCCAGCGCCGGGGCCACGGCCTTGCCGACGCCCACAAAGGCGGCAAACACCCACGTCGTGGCGCTGATGGCACCCAGAACGGCGGGCAGCACGGCCGCACGGTGCGGATCGTTCTGCGGCTGGCTGAACATAGGGAACACCCAGCGGTGCAGGGCAATGCCGTTGACCGTCAGCAGGCCTGCGATGGAGAGCTTGGCAAGCAGCTTGGGCTTGCCCCACAGCAGGGCCAGGTCAAGCCGAGTGTCCAGCAGGATGACGGCGAAGCCGGTGATCCACAGGGCGATCAGTGCCAAGGTCACACCGTTTGCGGCCTTGGTCAGCAGCTCGATGTTCACGCGGCGGCGGTAGAAGATGGCGAAGTCGCCGAAGGCCACGGCCGCGAAAGCCGCAGCGAAGGCCAGCAGATGAGCGAGGATCAGGCCCATGCGGGCGACGGCGGTCAGGTCGAGGTTTTCCATGTCGTTCTCCCTTGGGTGTTACTGGATCGAGCGCTGCACGTCGGCGCGCTGTGCCCGGTCGCGGGCGGCTTCTACTTGCTGCCGTTTCACGGCGAGCTTCTGAGAGGTGTAGAGCGCCAAGAGGGCTTCCATGCGCTCTTTTTTCTGCCTGATGGCTGCGTTGAGCTGGGCTGAAACACCCTGAGCGCGCAGGTAGTCCACCCACAGGGCGCGGCTGCTCACCTGCGTGATCGACTTGTTCCATTCGGAGTCAGCGAATCGGCGCTGCGCTTCGGTGCTCATCATCTCGGCCGGTGACATGGTTTCAAAGTCACCAATGGGCGGGGAGGGCAGTGAGCCATAGCCATCCGCATCGTTGAGCACGCTGGCCATCGAGGTCGCGCCCTTGGCGGCGGCCTGCAAGGCGTCCCCGTTGGCTGCAGCCACCTGCACCGGGTCGAACTGGGTGGTCGGTGGCACGCCCATCGCTGGGGTCGCGCCGAACAACTTGTTGTACTGCGTCATCGTGTCGCTGCCCAGAACCGGGTACAGGCCGTCGTTCTGAATGGGAAAGGTCTTGCAGAAGTAGGGCGACGGGTCGGTGGCGTAGTTGAATGCCGAGTTCTGCTTGGCGATGGCGTTGGGGAGCTGTGCCGGGTTGAATGTCGGGTTCTTGTTGGCGTCGGCCGAGAAGGTCTTGGCGCGGGCGTCATCCGAGTTCGGCACGCCGTAGATGAAGTGCAAGTGAACCGCACCGCCCGGCTTCATGCCGGTGCTGCCAGCGCGGCCGATCTCCTGCCCGGCCTGCACCTTGTCGCCTTCCTTCACGGCGATGTAGGACAGGTGGTAGTAGACGGACGATTGCCCGTTTTCGCGCTTGATGACCACGGTGTTGCCCGCGCTGCCGCGCAGCTTGGCCCACGTCACCGTGCCCGCCGAGGTGGCATAGAGGGGCGCGTTTTGGCCGCTGGTGGAGAAGTCGAGGCCATCGTGCATGTGAGGCTTGGAATTGCCTGAGCCGAAGTTGGCGGCCCCGCCGTCGCGGAATTTGCCGAAGCGGCCGGAGACTTGCTCCTTCGAGGTGGGCGACACCATGCAGGTGTCAGCGAATGCGCTGCCGCTGATCGCCAGCGCGAGGGTCAAAACGAGCGGCTTGCGCATCTCTGTGTCCTCGGTCAGTTGAAGAGGCTCGAAGCCCAGCTTGTGAAGCTCTGGGGTTCGGTCTGTGTGGGTTGAGCCTGCTGGCTCGCCTGCGGCTGTACCGAGGTCGCGGGCGCGGTCTGCGCACCCTGCTGGGTGCTGGCCCCGGTGTTGAACACGGTCTGGTTCGAGGCGAAGGCGTTGGCGTTCACGCTGTAGGTAGTCGCGGCCGAGGCGGGCTTGTAGCTGCTGCCAAGCTGCGGATCGAGCGTGCTCATCGAGCCACCTACGGCGCTGTTTGCCATGCCGTTGATGTCGGTGAACTGCTGGCCCAAGGTGTTCCATTGGCCGATGGCCTGATTGATGGGCGACGTGACCATGCCGGACACCTTGCCCACGGTCGAGCACACCTTCTTCTGCGCGTACTTGAGCACGGCGTCTTGGGCCGAGGACAGGATCGAGCCGAGCGACGGGATCGAGAACGACAGGTCGATGATCTGGCTCACGCTTGCGAAGCACGAGTCGTTCACGTCGAATAGGCTTTCGACGTTCGGCGTGGCCGAGGCCATCTCGCTGTGCGCGCCGATTGCAGTCTTGATGCTTGCGCCGATGCCCGCGTCGTCGCAGTTCTTCAAGTCGTCTTGCATCTTCTGGTTCATCGCTGCGTCCACGGCGGCCATCTCCGACGAGACGCCAGAGCTGGCACCGCTACCACCCGTCGAAAACATGGACGAGAACCAGTTGCCGCTGGTCTGGGACGCGCCCGCGCTGGCTGCCAGCGCGAGCGATGCGCCCACCAGCACGCCGATGGCGGGCTTGGTGAGGGCGGCTTTATTCATGGCCGCCACCACGGATGCAAGCGAGCTGGACGGTGCCGGGCTGCGGCTCGCTGGCTTCGATCAGGCCACCTTTGACCTTGCGCACGTAGCGCGGGCCGTCTTTCTTGAGGCCTGCGGCTTTCACGACTTCGGCCATCTTTGCCCCCACCGGCTGGACGGTGTACGAGCTGCCTTCGTCCTCGTCGCCGTGGAAGATCGAGATGGCCGACACCTTGAGCGAGCCGAACACGGTCAGCGACTGGGGCAGCTCGTGGTCGCCATCGAGCTGACGGTTTGTCAGGCCAAAGATGCCCAGTACCGACGAAGCAGAGGGCAGCGCTTCGCGGCACTCGATGGCGGCACGCAGGACTGCCGAGGCCTTGGTCCAGTCACCGGCTGCGGGTGCATTGGCATCGCGCAGAGCGGCGGGCATCTGCGCGCTGGCCAGCGTGGCGGCCATCAGGAGGGCGGAAGCGATCAGGGGGCGGGTGGCTTTCATGGTGAGCGGGCCTTTCAAGCTGCTTGGTAAGACACGGGCACGCGGTCACGGCCGAGAACAACGGAAACGAACTCGCGCAGGCCCGGCAGGTCGCCGAAGGTGCTGGCAAGACCGCCCGGAGAGGTCAGCACCCAGCGGTCGGTGCTGCCTGAAAGCGTGGCGTGCAGCTCATAGCCGTCATCGGTGGCCACAATGCGAGCGGTACGGACGGCGGCAGGGGTGACGCGGCGCACGCGGCTGTTGAGCTGGGTGGCGCGCAGGAAAGTGATCGAGGGGCGGCGCATATCGGAACTCCTTTCAGGGGGAAACTTGGTTGTCATGGACGCGCAGCGTGGTTTCCAGTGCCTCCCGGATGAAGGCAGCGCTATGTGTCATTTGGTTTGCGAAGCTCGGATCGAGATGAGGTGCGAGCCGCAACTGGCCTTTCTGAATCGCCCGATCCACGCGGTTGACGTAGCTCTGTGCAAATCGCACCTTGTCGTCATTGCTAGCGCCCTTGAGTACTTCCACTGCCGCACCGAGCGCCATCACCAAGCCGTTCGATAGCTCTTGCAGGGCGTTTCTCTGCTGGGTCAGAGCGTCGAGTTGAGCCTGCATCGCTGCAACTCCCTCGCCTTGGCCGTACTTACGCCCGCGTGCAAAGCCGTTTGCTAAGCCGTCTTGATAGCCTTCCTCTTGACCTTGACGGCGACCAACCGCCTTACCCGCATGGCCCATTGCGATAGCGGCGTCTTGAGTGGCCCAATAGTTGTCGCTCATGCCTTGTCCTCCTGAGACGGTGCTTGCGGTGCTTCGGCACCAGCGCTCACCACAGAATCACCCTCCACCGGGGCATCTGAGGCTTGTTCAAGCGGGGCGTCGTTTGGGGTGCCTGTGCTTGATGAGGGCGTTCCCTGCTTGCTTGCGACTGCCGCCGCAATCCGGGCCTCAGCGCCTTCGCGATAGGCCGCAGCACCTTCGCTGGCAGTCGCTGACGCTGCGTCAGCGATTCCGCTTCCCAGAGCTGCAACCCCGCCCCGCACATCGCCTGCCAAAACCCGAGAGCCGGATTCCTTGATGGTTCGAGCTGCGCCTACTGCGGCAGTGCCAAGGGCAACTCCAACCGCATCGCTCAAGCGTTGGCTACCTGAGCGCTCGGAAAAATCAACTTGTGACGATGGCGGGTTGCTGGTTCCAGCAGACAGAGGGGCTGTTGAGTGAGCTGTCGCGCTTGTGGCAGAAGCAATGCCTTGCCCACCGCCAATCCCTCTTTGATTCGTTGGCCCAGTGCTGGCGTCTAGCCCGTCAGAGGTGGCCGGAGCTACGCCCTGATGCCCAGCATTGAGCGGGGTGTTTCCGGGCGAGCTGCGCGGGCCACCATCGCCACGACCGGGGCCGCCGCCGCCGATCAGTCCTCTTGGTGCGCCACCGTTGCGACCCTCATCGGGCAGTTGGCGAGGTTGGGTTTTTGATGCAGCTTGCTGCATGGATGCCATCGCAACACCACCACGAATGTTCGAGGCGGCCTGCGTTGCGCCGAGGTCTTGTACGCCGACGTTGAGCCACGCCAGAACGCGATCAGGAAGCGCATTTGGCAACCCGAAGATCATGTACAGCACCGGCAACAAGACGATGCCGAAAGCGACCATCCACCACGCGAATGTGATGAAGTCCACCAGCGCGCCGGGGAACATGCCTGTCGAGGTGACGACAGCGCCACGCATCGCGAAGAAGGCTTGGGCGATGTAATCGACCACGGGGTCAGCCACCAGCATGGCAGCGAACAGGCCGATTACAGCCAAGGCCGGTCGGACGAACAGGGCCATGAGCAGCAAGTAACCTTGTGCTTCCGACCCAACGAAGGTCTGACTTGGGCGCATGTGCATGATCGCCCACATGGGAGCGGCAATCGTTGTGAGGACAACAGACAGCAGCCAACCCACGACCGTCACCATGAAAATCGTATAGGGCAGGGAAGGCAGCAGCACCGAAAAGTAGAAGGCCAATGGCTTTAGATAGGAGCCAAGCTCCTTGAGCATGTCGATGGGAACGGCCACTACCCAGTCCCACAGAGGATCGGTTACGCCTCGGAAGTCGGCCTTGTTTCCAAATACCTGCACGCCACCAGCTGCTCCAACGACCACACGCAGAGCAGTGACGCTCGTTTGAATCGTCACCTTGGCAAGCTCAACAGACGTGAGTGCCAGCACAAGGTAGTCGCCGGTCAACTTGATTCTTGAGACGGCATCGACGCTACTGCCGGAGCCGATCATGATGTCCGTGGCACCCTTCATCGTGGTGTTGACCAGTGAGCCGAACTTGCTTCCGATGTCGTCCTTCATGGCTGAGACGTTGATGTCTGAGCCACCGGATTTGGGGAATGCGCTCCCGAAGTCGGCAGCGGGCGCGGCGGATACGTCGTAGCCTTTGCCCGGCTCTTCGGCCTTCTTGATGATGGTTTCTGCGAGCGTCGTCACACTGCCCATCAAGGCCTGTGCTCTTGAGTCGTCTGGCAAGCTGCTCAAGGAAGGTTCGGTAGCTGATCCGGCAGGTTCCTTCATCAGCCCGTTGATTTCCTTTCGGATCGCCCCGACGCGCTGATACCAGCCACCTGCGGAGGCCCAGCCTTCATCAGTCATAGCTGTGACAAAGGCATCCACCCCGTTGTTGATCGAGGCCTCGCTTCCGCTCGCTTGTGCGGTCATCTGTGCGACCAGTGCATCCTCGCGAGTCTTGACAATGGAATTGAACTGAGCCGAATTGACGTTGTTCCAGCCGGGCTGCGTCCAGTCACTTGGCATCGTTGACACCCAGTTGTCGATGTCGGTCATCAAGGCGACTGCCGCCGCTGCTTTGGCAGAGCTGATCCCTGCGTGCAAAGTTGAGATTGCGACCGATGTGCCTGTGGCTTCCGCTGATCCTGCGGGGGTGTAGGTGCTGATCTTGACCGTGCCGCAGAACGGCTCTCCACCCGCGAGGTTTGTGGCGGGGTTCCGATCCTTGATGAAGAACGTGTAGTCCGTGCGGCCGTCCACCGTTGTCATGCGGTCGGCTTGGGCGTTGTTCGCCATCACGCTCGGGTTGCCCGCTGCGTCGGCGTAGATCGTGTTCGCTGCTCGTGCGCAGTAAGCGACTGGCAGATAGGCCTTGGCGAACTCGCGAAGGCCGTAGCTTGAGCCGGGAGTGGAGGTTGAGGTGGCGACGATGCCATCCGGCTTCAAGAACGACAAAGCCATGCCTGCCTTGTAGATCGTGCTTCCGAAGCCTGCGCTCCACAGCCCGATCATGAGAACCAGCATCTGGATGAAGCTGTACCCGCTTGCTGAGGGTAGTAGAACGCCTGCGCCCGCGACGATCCGAACGGGCGTCCAGACCGTGCTCCACGCCTTACCCATCGCCTCGCCATCGTTGGCGGTGTTGATCGCACCCATCGCTGCGACGTAGGCAATGATGATTGAGCCAACAACCAACAGGCCACTGTTGAAGGTCACGAAGAGCGTTCCAAGTAGGCTCGACGCACTACTCACAGTGTTTGGATCAGCCCCGCTCACCAGAACATCAACGATTGGCCCGAACACTTTCTTGAGCATCAGGACTGATACATCGTTGGGGCTTGGAGAGAAGGGCATGGTCATGTTGGAACCCGTTTCAGCGCTTTGTCATTACCTCCAGTTTAGTGCATACTGCGTATGCGTGCAAGCATCCGCACAAATAATATAGACCATATGCTATTTGCGCTACACACACTGTTTCACACAGTGTTTATCGCCTTGTTTGACACAGTGGAGTGTCTGCGGTGCTTGTGCGTAAAAATCGACTTTTTAGAAGGAGTGAAATATGCAGATGCAGTCAGTTTTTCGAGCTGCGCCGCTGCCTGACCTCAAGGCTGCTCTCGCGGGCGTGCAAGCGCGCGTGAGGGCTGTCGGTGAGGCCGTGGCTCGGCCTGTCAAGGCGCTTGGATCGCGCGTAAGTGCAGTCATGGCCAAGCCGTGGTTCTTTCCCGCGCAGGTGGTGGCTTTCTTGGGCGTGCTGTGGTTGCAGCAGCACGGCTACCTTCAAGTCCCCATCACCGTGTGCGACTGGGCCAGCGTCGGCAAGTAGCTTGTCGTCGTGAGGGTGCTGCTCCCGCAGTGCTCTCACGGCATCATCCATCCGTGCAAGTTGCCGTCTGAATCCGGGTAGGGCAGGCAAGCCCCGTTCTTTACCTTCCACCCCGGTGCTGTGCAGCGCGCCACCTGCTCCAAGCTGCCCACCAATGCGAGGCGATAGGCCACTTGGCCCTGCGGTGTGTTGGCCCAGCTTGACGCCGCAGCTTCATGCCGAGCGGCTTTGAAGCCTGCTCCAAAGCCTGCTTCCTTCCCCTGCGAAAACGCGAGCCAACCCGTCACCAGAATCGTGATCGCGGCTGCTCCGATCCCGATGGCCAGCGCCTTCCATTGCTGCTTCCGTGCGCTGTCTGTTGCCACCTTGTTGACGGCTTCGCCTAGCTGCTCCACCAGATCGCCGTGCGCGAGCTGGGCCGCAGTGTTTGCCACCCGCTGGGCTGTCTCTTTTGCTTCCCCCACGGCTGTTCTGGCTGCTTCCTCGATGCGAGCAGGCATGGCGCTGTACAGCCCTTGGTAGTGTTCCAGCGCGACCATCAAGACCAAGATCGCGTCGTTGTCCTTGACGCCTAGTACGGTCTGGACGCGGTGCAGCCGGTCTGCTTCTTCGGGCGTGGCCTTGCGTTGCCAAGCCGCCTCGAAGGCCTCAACGATTCCTAGGCGGCCGGGCGTGCTCATGGCATGACCTGCCCCAGTGTCTTGGTAGCTTCGTTTCGCCACCGGATCAGCTCTGCCTTGTGTCCCAGCGGCATGGCTTCGAGTGCTCCCTGAATCGTCAGCCGATCCGTGGCCAGTTGATCCGCGACGCGATCCGCCAAATCGGGGAAGTCCAGCGTCTTGCCGCCGTTCTCTTCAATCCGCTTTTTGATGTCGCTGCCGTTGTAGAGCTGGAACTTTTCAGCAGCCCCGAAATACAGGTTTCGCAGCACATGCGCTTGGTGGTCAGCACCTACCGGCATTGCTTCCAAGTAGTCCGCAAGCAGTTCTAGGCTGTCTCGCTGCCGGTTGATGATCCAGAGCGTCACCAGCTTGCGGCCGAGTTCCCCCAGCGTGCTTTTCAGTGTTGCCCCGTACCGTGCCACCCCGCTACCACTTCGGGCGGCAGTGTTCACGATGACCGGAACCCCGCGCGCTTGGTCAACGGTGTTGATGAGCTGAATCCACCCATCTGCTTCGTCGAGGCTCAAGGCCGCGCACTGGATGCGCTCGCCGTAGCTCTTGAATACGTCGGGATTCGCTGTGTCCGTCTCGACCAGCAGCGGCTCGATGCCACGTTGAAGGAATGCGTCGATGAGCGTTGCCGCCACCATGCTCTTTCCGGTGCCTCCCTTGTCTCCCGCGCACAGGTACATCGTGTTCATGTTGTTCATGTTTTGGCTCCCTCTCAGATGCGTGGGCGATCAGGCCGGGTGATTGCGGCGACTGCGCTGGTGGTGTTTCCAGATGACTGCGGCAGGGCGGCGGCGGCACGCTCCCCGATGGTCTGCGCGGGTTGCTGGCCTTGGCTCGCAGGCTGTGCCTGCGCGTTGTCACCGGGAGGCGTGCCAACGGCTGCGGCTTTGCGCTTCCCGGATGGCTTCTTGTTGCTGGGCTTCGTGCGCTGCAAGTAGCTTTTCAGCGTGGGGGCACCGATCTCCAACTGGTCGGCGGTGAGCAGTTCCGCGATCTGTTCCAGCGTGTAGCCACGCTCACGCAGCCCGGCGATCTCGCCGGTCAGCATCTTGATGCTTTCCTGCTTCGACACCACCCGCTTCTTGTTCTCGATGGGTGGAAGTGCCCGCAGCTTTTCTGCGATGCGCTCCACCTGCTCAACAGTTATTGCCATGTGCGCTCCTGCATCTATTAAATCGCTTTTAGTATCGCGCATTTTCTGATGCATCGCAATTGCTAACCTGTTGGTGTGTAATGAGTTTTTCCCATAATTCCGATTATGGGAAGTGCTTTAGGCGTTGATTTTGCGTGTGCGTTATTGCATACTCACGATGCCGCCACAAGTAGCCCATTTGCTTCCAACCGGAAACGGGGCTGCTCCCTCCGAGACTCGGCACCGTGTCCAAAGGGCGTAACAGGATGGCCCTTGTCGAACACATAGCGCTCCGCGCCATGTGCCCGCCAAGGGACGCCGTGTCCTCGACGCTTGCGCGTCTCGATCCGTGGCTCACTTCATCCTGCCCTGCCGGGGGCCGGTGACAACGATGTAGACAAACAGACACACGCCGCCCGCCCATGGGGCCAATTGAAGGAGCCAGCAATGCCGTTCGAGATCAAGGGAGAAGAAGCGCTCACCGAGCGGATCGGTGTGCGCGTCACGGCTGGCGAAAAGATGCAGCTCAAGGAAGATGCTGACGACGCGGGTCTGAGCGTGAGCGAGCTGGTGCGCAGGCGCTACTTCGGTCGCAAGATCGTTGCCCGCAGCGACGAGAAAATGATCCGCCACCTCAATCGCATTGGTGGCTTGCTCAAGCACATTCACAACCAGTCGGGCGGCATCTACGCCGCTGAAACGGCGCGGGCACTACGGCAGGTCTATGCGTACATCGACCAGTTGGCCAACCAAGGGGCCGACCGATGATCCTCAAGAAAATCCCGGTCGATCAGGACAAGGCCGCGCGCAAGTCCAAGGCGACCAACATCAGCGACCTGACGGAATACGTCGCGGTGCCGGATGACTCTGCTCGCCTGAGTCGGCTTGGGTATCACATCGACGCCGATGGCGTGATCCTTGGCGGCAACGGTGAGCAGCCGGAAAAGCTGCTGTACCTGACGACGCGCGGCTTCAACACGAGCACCTTCAAAGGCCAGCAAGCCGAGATGGTTGCGCTGGCGATGGAGTGCAAGAAGTCGAAGCACCCGATCCAGCACTGGGTCGCGAGTTGGCATGAAGGTGAGCAGCCGACACCTGAGCAGGTGGAGGAACTGCTCGACGTGTTCCTTGAGCAACTGGGGCTTGAGAAGCACCAAGTCATTGCGGCGCTGCATCAGGACACCGACAACATCCACCTGCACATCGCGCTCAACAAGGTTCACCCGGACACCTGCAAGGTGGTCAAACCTGCGAACGGCTGGGACATCGAGGCAGCACATCGAACGGTAGCAATCGTTGAGCATCGGCAAGGGTGGCAGCGTGAGCCAAACGGGCGCTATGTCGTGTTGGAGGATGGCACCGTGGCCCGTGTCGGGAAGCTGGACAGCGCGCCCAGCGTGCCAAGCCGTGCAGCCGACATGGAAAACCGAACGGGCCAGAAGAGCGCAGCGCGGATCGGGATCGAAGAGGCGGGAGAACTGATCCGGGCGGCAGCGAGCTGGGCCGAGCTGCACCAAGGCCTTGCCGAGCGCGGTATGCGCTACGTGAAGGCCGGTGGAGGGGCGCACATCTACGTCGGCGATCAACCCATCAAGGCCAGCACGGCGGGCCACTGGTGCAGTCTTGGCAAGCTCACCAAGCGGCTTGGCGCGTTCGAGCCAGCGGCCTCTGCGGTCGCGGCCGTCGAGCGCAAGCCCGAGCCACTGCGACCAGACCTCCCAGGCTGGGATGACTACATCGCCGCCGCGAGGGATCACCGAGCGCACCTCGCGCGAAAGCTCCGGGACGAAAAGGAACGCTACGAGCGCGAGCTGGCCCAGTTTCGCGCTCAGAAGGCAGAGCGCAGTGCGGCCATCGCTGCCCAGCAGTGGAAGGGCAAGGGCGAGCTGCTGAACGCCATGCGCAGCGTCACCGCCGCCGAGGCAAAGAAGGTCGAGCTGGAAATCAGGGAGCGGCATCGCCGGGAAGCCAAGGCGCTACGGGATGCCCGAGACGCATGGCCGGAGTACCACGACTGGCTTGCCAAGTGGTTTAGTCCCGAGGACGCGGGCGACTACCGCTACCACCGGCACGAGCCGTTGCGCCTTGAGGGTGATGGAGACAACGAGGCTTTGCCGCGCGATCTCCGTGCCTTCACGGGCGAGATTGTTGGCAGCGCGGTGGAGTACCGACGCCAAGGGGTGGCGGGGGGTGTGTCTGAGGAAGTGTCATTCACCGACCACGGCCGTCGTATCGACGTTCAGGAGGCGCACGACGACGCGGCGACTTTGGCCGCCCTACAGCTCGGGGCCGCCAAGTGGGGCAAGGTCAGCGTGTACGGCTCGGACGCCTACAAGGCCACATGCGTTCGGCTTGCTGCGGAGCACGGCATCCGTATCGCCAACCCTGAACTTCAAGCACAAGTTGAGGCGGCCAAGGAAGCACGCCGGGTAGCACGGGAGGAAGCAATGCGCGCACCGCAGATGAGGCTCTTTGCCCAGTACCACGAAGCAATCGGCGCAGACAGGTACACGCTGACGGCGATCAAGATGTCTGCTGACCATCACAAGGCCTTCGTTTTGGGTGTCAAGGACGGCATGGAAGCGTCAGTGGTGGAGCGGCGGATGCGGGAGCTGCTGCGCCTTCATGCGCGAGGCGAGAACCTGTACTACACGCCGCGAAGCGAACGGATGCACCACGTGCTGGTCGATGACCTCAGCGACGGCAGTCTGCGACAGATGCTTGCCGATGGGTACAAGCCCGCCGTGGTCTTGCAGTCCAGTCCGGGCAAGCTGCAAGCCCTCCTGAACGTCCCTAAGCTGGGCCGCGCGGACGATCAAGACGTGGGCAATCGGCTCATCGTCGCCCTCAACAAGAAGTATGGCGATCCGAATCTGCACGCCTGCATCCATCCGCACCGCGCACCGGGCTTTGAAAACCGGAAGTGGGAGCCGGGTGCGCCTGCTCCGAAGTACCAGCGCTCCGATGGCACCTTCCCGACAGTGGAGCTGCGGCACGCCGTGGCCTGCACCTGTGACCGGGCCTACGCCCTGAGCTGCGTCATCGCTCGCCAGCTCGACGAAGAAGTCCGCGTTGCTCAAGCAAGGCGACCACCTATTCCCGTCGCTGCGCCTGCGGCCTTGTTGCACAGCGCTTACGAGGCTCACTACCGCGACATCGTGGCACGACACAACAAGGAAGAGAGCATCAATTTGTCGCGTGTGGATTCGATGGTGGCTCTTCGTCTGCGAGTTACCGGACACGATCAAGCCGCCATCGCCGCGATCATTGAGGCCTGTGCGCCCACGATCAGGCCAGCGGGTAAGACGCACAACTGGCACGACTATGCGCGACGGACGGCCACCTACGCCTTTGGCCCGAAGGGGGAGCTGACGTTGGCCAAGATCGAGCGCCACCGCGACCAGTTCCTACGTCTCGAAGGCCGTGATCCGGCCCATGAAGGGCCAAGGATGGGTGTTTGATGCCGCGCGCTGAAACGCTCACACCGGCACTGCCACAAGGTTTTTCGGCCGATGAGCTTGCTGCCGCTGCCCGCTGGGTGGCTGCGCGCATCCGCCCTACTGCAAGCACGCGCCGCATTGCCGCCACGCTCGAAGCCTTGCAGGCGGTCGCTCATCGTGCCCGCCGTGGCCCTGTCTGCTTTCCCGACCTGCTGCCCGGTTCTGGGCTTGAGGTTCTGCACATCCCGGCCGCGCAGCCGGGCACGGGCCGGTTGGCCAGCCTGACCGGAGAGATCGACCAAGCAGCTTTGCGCGACATCGCCCGCGCGTTGCGCGCCGAGTTCGTCGCCAGTGGCGCGGACATGCTGCGACTGGAATCCGACGATGGCGCGGAGCTGATCGTGTACGCCATCGAGGTGCGGGCCATCGTGATGGCCGCCACCAACATTCAACTCATCAATGGAGATGCCCATGCCCAAGACTGACTACACCGCCTGCAAGCCTGACCACCGCATGATGCGGGTCGAGATGACACCCAAGATGCGAGAGATCGCCGAGCAGATCGCGGCTCTGCAAGCCCAGTACCGCAAGCTCGAAGAGGCCGAGCAGCGCCGTGCGCTGCACGCCTTCCTGCAAGGTGTGCGGCAGCGCGCCGAGACGCGATGCTTGAACGAGATCGCCGGTTGATGGCTTGCATATAGGTATATATATACCTATCTTGTCTGTTCGCTAAACGGTCGTTTTATGGACGAACCTATCCGCAACATCCGCGCTGCTGCTGGATTGGCGGGCATGGCACCGAGCCGAACGAACAGAACACGCAGCAATCACCCGGATTGGGACGCAGCAGTTCCTTGCAGTTTGGGCATTCGTAATAGAACTGGCAGGCGTCCGTTGGCATGGTTTCCTGCTGTGCATGGCCGCAGTGCGGGCAGGTCAGCACGGATTCGAGAATGATGGCACTCATGGTGTCGTCACTTCTGCACCGTGGACGGATAGCCCGCGTTCGTCGTGGCCTTCATCAGCGCCTCCGGCTGGGCCTTGTCAGGGTCGTAGGTGACGGTGGCGGTCTTCTTGGTGAAATCGATCTGGACGGCACTCACGCCGGACACCTTCTCCAGCGCTTTCTTGACCGTGATCGGGCAGACTTCGCAGGTCATGTTTTGCACATCGAGGGTGACTGTTTTGGGTGGGGCAGCCAGCACCGTGAGAGGCAAGGCCGCGAGCGCGGTCAGCAGCAGTTTGCGCATGGGAGTCTCCTTTCAGTAGAACAACGGGGCCATCCACGGCACGGCCAACAGACCCGCTAGCCCGGCGGCGACGAGCCAGAACACAAGCCGCTGCCGCCGGATCGTGCGTGGATCGGCGCAGGGGGTGCCTGGCGTGCAGACCTGCGGCACCAGGTAGAGCCTGCGGAAGGCCAGCCCGAGGAACAGCAGCGTCAGACCGATGAAGATGGGCCGGTACGGCTCCATCGCCGTGAGACTCCCCACCCATGAACCGCCGACGCCGAGCGTGAGCAGCACGAGCGGGCCGACGCAGCACACTGACGCGCCGATGGCGGCTAGTGCGCCCGCGATCAGCGAACTTTTACCAGTGAACTGCATATCTGTTCCCTTGAACTTGATGACCTAACTGTTACTCTAAATGCCGTACCTAAGTACGGAGTCAAGGAGAACGTGATGACCGCAGACCTGACCATTGGCAAGCTGGCCGAGGCTGCTGGGGTGAACGTGGAGACGATTCGCTACTACCAGCGGCGGGGGCTGCTGGAGGAACCGCCCAAACCGTTGGGCGGGCATCGGCGCTATGCCACCGAGCAAGTCAGACGGGTGCGCTTCATCAAGCGGGCGCAGGCGTTGGGTTTCACGCTGTCCGAGATTGGCGCGTTGCTCGCACTGGATGCGGCTTGCATCTGTCACGACACGCGAGCGCTGGCTGCCCGTAAGTTGGGATTGATCGAGCAGAAGATGGCCGACCTCGCCGCTATGCAGGTGGTACTTGGCGGCCTGATGCAACAGTGCGACGCCGGAAGTGGTGGGGCCGACTGCCCCATCATTGACGCACTGATAGTGTCATTTTCAGAAGACGACTGCACCAATTGACGGGGCGTAACGCCAGATGTGCAGGCGACTCCTGACAACGCAATATCAGAAGTCATCTGCACCAATCTCGACTATGCTCAATACTCGTGTGCACCAAAGCGAGGTGTGAGCATGGCGTCAGACACATCATTGATTGCCGAGCAAGGCGTGGCCACCCTGCCCGATGCGGCTTGGGCGCAGGCCCGGCAACGGGCGGAAATCATCGGGCCGCTGGCAGCGCTTGATGTGGTCGGGCATGAAGCCGCCGATGCCGCTGCTCACGCGCTTGGCCTGTCCAGGCGGCAGGTGTATGTCCTAATCCGCCGTGCCCGGCAAGGTGCTGGGCTTGTGACGGACCTGGCTCGCAGCCGATCCGGCGGCGGAAAAGGCAAGGGACGCTTGCCGGAATCAGTTGAGCGCATCATCCGCGAGTTGCTGCAAAAGCGCTTCCTGACCAAGCAGAAGCGTAGCCTGGCAGCGTTCCACCGCGAGGTCGCGCAGGCTGGCTCTGTTGCAAAGATTGGCGGCAGTCAGAGGTAGGCTGTCGCTCTGCGCCGATCAGGCGGCTGCTGCGAAATGGTGGTTGAGCATGCCCATGGCCTCCGTCAGCGCCGAGGGCCCAATGCCAAAAGCTCTCTCCACAAGGCGCACCTCGCCCCTGATGCCGGGCTGCAGGCACCAGGGGCGAGCCTGTCCTTTGCGCAGGGCTCGCATGACTTCGAATCCCTTGATCGTGGCATAGGCCGTGGGGATCGATTTGAAACCGCGCACCGGCTTGATCAGTATCTTGAGCTTTCCGTGATCGGCCTCGATCACGTTATTGAGATACTTCACCTGCCGGTGGGCCGTCTCCCGGTCCAGCTTTCCTTCGCGCTTCAATTCGGTGATCGCTGCACCATAGCTCGGCGCTTTGTCGGTATTGAGCGTGGCAGGCTTTTCCCAGTGCTTCAGGCCTCGCAGGGCCTTGCCCAGGAACCGCTTCGCTGCCTTGGCGCTGCGGGTCGGCGACAGGTAGAAATCGATCGTGTCGCCCCGCTTGTCGACTGCCCGGTACAGGTAGGTCCACTTGCCCCGCACCTTGACGTAGGTTTCATCCAGGCGCCAGCTCGGATCAAAGCCACGCCGCCAGAACCAGCGCAGCCGCTTCTCCATCTCCGGGGCGTAGCACTGGACCCAGCGATAGATCGTCGTATGGTCGACCGAAATGCCGCGTTCCGCCAGCATTTCCTCAAGGTCGCGATAGCTGATCGGATAGCGACAATACCAGCGCACCGCCCACAGGATCACATCACCCTGGAAATGGCGCCACTTGAAATCCGTCATCGTTCCGTCCGTCCAATCTCCGCCAAGCATGCTCAAGCTTCACGATTTTTGCAACAGAGCCCGCGCGCCCACTCGTTCGGGTCGTTCTTGATGCCGCTGTCTTTGTCGGTGTAAGGCTCGTAGCGCTCCATCACCCATTCAAGCGCACTCTTGCCGTTGACCACGTATTCGTGCGTCTCTGGCGGGATGTTCTTGAGGGTGATGCGGCCGTTGAAGATCAGCACGCTCTTGTCCTTCTCCCGGCCACCTGCTGAGGCAAAGCGCATCTTCTCGACTCGGTAGTACGCGAAGTCGTTGAGGTCGCCCTTATCCTTGACCTCTTCGATCACCGGCCACGGCTCAATTACCTCATAGTCGAGATGCAGCGCGGCAAGAGCACGACCGGCCTGCTCGAATGCCCGGAAGTCAGGGGTGTAGGGAATCCGTGGCAGCACCTTCTTGAGATCGGATGCGTACTGCTCCCGGTACTCGGGAGAGTGCAGCACTCCGTAGCAGTAGTAGAAGATGGCTTCCTTGGTGATGCTCGCGTCCGCGTAGTGCTTGCGGAAGTTGGCCAACGCAACGTCGGTGATGCCATCACGCTTCACATAACCGTGGGCCTCAGCGTCATCGGCATCGCCACCATCGAAGCTGAATCCAGACTGCGCGGCCTTCTCAGTGGCAGGCTCGTACCAGTAGAGCGGGAAGCACAGGCCCTTCGAGATCACCTCAAGATCAGGCAGGATGTTTCCCATCAGGCATGAGAAATCCTTGCTCGCTCCGTTGCCCGTGAGCTGGATAGCCAAGTTCCGATGCTTCGCTGTGGGATACAGCTTCGGCTGCTGGTAAACGCAGTTGTTCAGTCGCCGGTTGAAGTACACCCACTGCTTGCAGAAGGGGCGGTACTCGGCCACGCGAATTCCGTCCGGGTCGAACTCACACAGCTTCCCACGGCTGAGATCGGTGTACAGCTCGCGCGTCCACTTGATGTTTCGCGGATTCGGGTCAGCCAAGTCCATCGCCATCTTGTAGGCATCGCTGCCAGCCGCCTTGCAGCGCTCGCTATGTAGCGCCACCTGCTCGTTGTAGCGGTCGATCATCCGCTTGACGTTGCCTTCAAGGGCCGTTCGGCTCGGGTTGTAGACCCATGTGTCGCGGTTGGTTTTCACGCCGCTTGAGCGCATCGCAAAGATGGCATCCGGCGAGTCGTTGAAGGGCACGAAGGCGTTGAAGTCACCGCTGCGCTGGTTGATCCAATCGTGGTGCTCGTTCGGCTCAAGGGTCTGCCACGGCACACTCTGGTGACTGCCAAAGCCGGTGATGATGTCCAGCTTCTGCTCGCGGCTGAGGTAGTCGCCGATGTCGTGGTATCGGACGGTCGCCTTGCCTTTGTGACCTTTGCGCTTGACCAGCAGCGTGATTGCCACAGGAGTGCGAGAACCGGCGTCAAAGACGTTGCCCGCCTCCTTGCGGCGAAGCTCACCTTGGGTTCGGGCGTTGCCCCGCAGGTTGAACACATAGACATCCGAGAACTCGTCCTGAAGGGTCTTGCGGAACCCATCCATCGTGTTGCCGTCGATCCAGCCGCCATTGGTGACAAAGCAAACAATGCCCTCGTCCTTGATGCGGTCGGTCGCCCACCGGAACGCACGGATATAGGAGTCGTACAGGCTGTTCTTGAGCGTCGCGGTGGAGTGTGCGGCGTAGGTCGCAGCGATGCGCCCGTCAAGCCGTGAATACTTGAGGTTCTGGTTGTTGTCGTTCCCGCCGTCCTGCCCGACAGAGTAGGGCGGATTGCCCACGATCACACGGATGTCACGCGCCTTCTGGCGGTCGGCCCGCTCGTGGTTCTCGGGCAGGCCCTCGTCGATGTCGCCGTTCTGAGGCTCGCTCATCTGGAAGGTGTCGGTGAGCACGATGCCGGGGAACGGCTCGTAGTCCTGCCCCGTCACGCGGTGGAACGACTCTTCGATGTTGATGGCCGCAATGTAGTAGGCCAGCAGCACGATCTCGTTGGCGTGCAGCTCGTGGCGGTACTTGTAGGGCAGCTTGTCGGCCGGGATCAGGCCGGTTTCGATCAGCCGCACGGGGAAGGTGCCGGTGCCGGTGAATGGATCAAGAATGTGGACGTTCTTGTCGGCGAGCCGGGTGCCGAAGTGCTCTTGCAGGGCCGCGTCGGCGCTGTGCAGGATGAAGTCCACGACAGGAACCGGCGTGTAGACAATCCCAAGCCGCTCGACCATGAGAGGGAAGGCCGTCTTGAAGAACCGCTCGTACAGCTCGACGATGATCTTCTGACGCCCCTTCGGGTCGGTGATGCCCGAGGCGCGTTCGCGCACACTCGCGTAGAACCCTTGCAGCGTCTCGTGCTCCTTGTCCAAGGCCTGCGCCTCAAGGATGTCCATGATCTTCTGCATGGACTGCGAAACCGGGTTCTTGCTGGTGAAAGCGTAGCCCTCGAACAGAGCATCAAACACCGGCTTGGTGATGATGTGCTGTGCCAGCATCTCGATGGCGTCGTTCTGGCTGACGCTGGGGTTCAGGTTCTTGCGGACGCCCTTGAGGAATTCGTCAAAGGCCTTCTTGCCCTTGGAGTAGGGTTTTTCCAGCAAGGCGCGAATGCGCATCTGGTGGCGGTCGGCGATCTCGGCGATATCCTTGGCCCAGTCCTCCCAGTAGCGGCGGTTGCCGCACTTGTGGACGATCTTGGCGAACATGGCGTCCTGCCACTTGCCCAGCTCCACCGGGTCAAAGGCGAAACCGAGCTGATCGGGCACGCGGTCAGTCTTGTCATTCCCAGCGCCGACGCCGATGACGTTGACGATCCCATTGGCCTTCCCGGTGAGGTCAATGGTGGCGAACTGCTTGTCAAGGCGGTCATCGTGAGCGCGCAGGGCGTTGAGCACTTGCCACACCACGCGGTACTTCTTGTTGTCGTCCAGAGCGGCCTCGGGGGAGGTGTCCTTGCGGATGCCGATTGGCAAGATCACATAGCCGTACTTCTTCCGGCCTGCCGGGTCTTTGCGCATCACGCGGCCGACTGACTGCACCACGTCCACCACGGAGTCACGCGGGTTCAGGAAGATGGCAGCATCGAGCGCAGGCACGTCCACGCCTTCGGAGAGGCACCGGGCATTGGTCAGGATGCGACAGACCGGCTCATCCTTGCCGATATTGCCCTTGAGCCACGACAGCTTCTGATTGCGCTCGACGACGTTCATGGTGCCGTCAACGTGCTTGGCTTCAAGCGCTGGCAGGTAGTCGATCTCGTCGGCGAGGTCGTTGGAGATGCGCTCGAACTCGGCCGTCAGCAGCTTGGAGTGCTTGATCGACTGCGCAAAGGCGATGGCCGTGCGCATGGCTTGCGGGTCTGCGCTGATGTCCATGCCATCCTCGGCCGCGACATGCTTACCCAGCCCGTTCCAACAGCCAACGATCTTCACGGCATCGTCCAGCTTGAGTTCATCACCACTGTCGGCGATCCGCTGGTTGAGTACCTGGCTGACGTGCAGCTCATCGACGGCGATCACCAGCACCTTGTAGTCGGACAGCAGGTCACGCTTGACCGCCTCATCGAAGCGCAGTCGGTGGAACTCCGGGCCGAAGGTGGCCACATCGTCCATCGAAAACACCTGCACGTTCGATTCCTCAGCCTTGCTCTTGCTGGCCTCGGCGTAGATACGCGGGGTAGCGGTCATGTAAAGCCGCTTTTTGCCCTTGATGAAGGTGTTGTCGTGCACGCGCACGAAAGCCGAAGGGTCATCGCCCGGCGCGGTGTAGCCTGCCGTCCGGTGGGCCTCGTCGCACACCACCAGATCGAACTCGATGCCGGTCTTTTGCTGGGCCTGATGCACCACCTCGATGGACTGGTAGGTCGAGAAAATCACCGTGACGGCACTGTCGTCCTTCGTCTCGGTGAGGGACTTGGCCAACTTGGTCGCATTCGTCGTGGCAGGGTAGGCCAGCTCGTAGATGCGCATGTCCTCTTCGTTTCGGCTGGCCTTGCTGTCTGAGCACACGGCAAAGCAGCGCAGCGGCACGCTGGCGTCCGCAGTCCACGCCCGCAGCGTCTGCGACAGCAGGGCAATGGATGGCACAAGGAAGAGGATGGTCTGGCCCGGCTTGACCATCTCTTCCGCCACGATCAGCGAGGTGTAGGTCTTGCCTGTGCCGCAAGCCATGATGAGCTTGCCGCGGTTGCTGGTCTTGAAGCCCTTGGTGACGTTGACCAAGGCCTCACGCTGATGCTCACGCGGGTCTTTCTTGGGCAGCTTGCGGAGCTGGTCAGGCTTGTCGAGCGAGAACTGCGACCAGTCGATGGGGGAGGCGTCCAAGTCCTCCAAGGTCATCATCTCAACCGGGATGGTCTGGTTTTCCAGCGCGTCGGCCGCGTGCTTGCTCAAGTTGGCCGTGGCAACGATGAGGCGCTGCGTGAAGCCGCCCTTGCCCGACAGGGTGAAGAAGTTGCCAAGGTCGCCAAGAGGAATGGGCGTCTCGTAGAACTTGCACTGGATGGCGCAAAAGCCCTCGTCCTCGCGCAGCTTGGCCACCAAGTCGATGCCGGTGTCCGGGGCCTTGTAGCCATAGGCCTCCCGCTCGGGCCAATCCTTCCACAGCCACACGTCAGAGAAGAGGGCGACGTACTGGGGATCGAGCTTGAGGTAGGCCCGGATCAGGCGCTCGAAGCGGTCGCCAAGGTCACGGTTGAAGGCGGACTCGTCTCGGTACTGTTGGAGGATGGTTCGGATCATGGCTTCTTCTTCACTGGCTGCGCCTCACCCGCTTCGTTCTCCCTGCGTGGTGCGACTTTGTAAATGGTGGTGCGCGAGACGCCGTACAGCTCGGCGATTCGCCCGATGGGGAGCTTCTGGGCATCCACCATCTGGTTGATCTCTTTGATCTGGGCTTCACTGAGCTTGGGCTTCCGGCCGCCGGCGCGGCCTCGGGCACGGGCGGCCACAAGACCCGCCCGCGTGCGCTCACGGATCAGGTTGCGCTCGAACTCGGCGAGCGCTGCAAAGACGTGAAACACCAGCTTGCCTGCCGCGCTGCCCGTCTCGATCTTCTCGGTCAGGCTCTCGAAGCTGACGCCCTTCTGTTCCAGCTCGCCGACGATGCGCACGAGGTCTGGCAGACTGCGACCAAGGCGATCCAGCCGCCACACCACAAGGGTGTCACCCTTGCGCAGCGCCTTGAGACAGGCCAGCAGTTCCTTGCGGTCGGCATCCTTGCCGCTCGCGGTGTCGGAGTAGAGGCGGTCGTCGGCAATGCCAGCCTTGCGCAGCGCGTCGTGCTGCAAATCAAGGTTCTGGTCATCTGTCGAGACTCGGGCGTACCCGATGCGCTGCCCCATTGGCCGATACCTGCTTTCCAGACACAAAAATGTCCAGCAAAGGTGTGTTTGCTGGACGTTGATAAGTTGACGGCAATTTTAACAGCCGGGCGGCACTTTGGACAGGCAAAACCGCCCCTTGCGGCAACTGTCCAACAAACCTCCGTTTTATGAACAGTCTGAATTGCCTATCTGTCGTTTTCAGAAGACGGCTGCACTGAACGTCAGAAGCCGACTGCACTATAGCAGCGGAGGGGTTGGATCCATCAGGCAACGACGGGCTGCTGCCGGCCATCAGCGGACGCAGGGAGGACTTTCCGCAACCGGCCGTTCGATGCGGCACCGATGGCCTTCGCGCAGGGGTAGTGAATCCGCCAGGATTGACTTGCGCTGCCCTACCTCTCACTAGTGAGGGGCGGCAGCGCATCAAGCGGTGAGCGCACTCCGGCACCGCCAACTTTCAGCACATGCGTGTAAATCATCGTCGTAGAGACGTCGGAATGGCCGAGCAGATCCTGCACGGTTCGAATGTCGTAACCGCTGCGGAGCAAGGCCGTCGCGAACGAGTGGCGGAGGGTGTGCGGTGTGGCGGGCTTCGTGATGCCTGCTTGTTCTACGGCACGTTTGAAGGCGCGCTGAAAGGTCTGGTCATACATGTGATGGCGACGCACGACACCGCTCCGTGGATCGGTCGAATGCGTGTGCTGCGCAAAAACCCAGAACCACGGCCAGGAATGCCCGGCGCGCGGATACTTCCGCTCAAGGGCGTCGGGAAGCGCAACGCCGCTGCGGCCCTCGGCCTGGTCCTTCAGCCACCATGCCCGTGCACGCGACAGCTGCTCGCGCAGGCTGGGTGCCAAGCTCTCGGGTAACATCAAGGCCCGATCCTTGGAGCCCTTGCCCTCCCGCACGATGATCGTGCCGTGATCGAAATCCAGATCCTTGACCCGCAGTTGCAAACCCTCACTGATCCGCATGCCCGTTCCATACAGAAGCTGGGCGAACAAACGATGCTCGCCTTCCAGAAAACCGAGGATGCGAACCACTTCATCCGGGGTCAGCACCACCGGCAAGCGCCGCGACGGCCGAGGTCTTCCGATCTCCTGAAGCCAGGGCAGATCCGTGCACAGCACCTTGCCGTAGAAGAACAGCAAGGCCGCCAATGCCTGACGATGCGTGGAGACCGAAACCTTGCGCTCGTTCGCCAGCCAGGACAGAAATGCCTCGACTTCGCTGCTGCCCAAGGTTGCCGGGTGACGCACACCGTGGAAACGGATGAAGGCACGAACCCAGTGGACATAAGCCTGTTCGGTTCGTAAACTGTAATGCAAGTAGCGTATGCGCTCACGCAACTGGTCCAGAACCTTGACCGAACGCAGCGGTGGTAACGGCGCAGTGGCGGTTTTCATGGCTTGTTATGACTGTTTTTTTGTACAGTCTATGCCTCGGGCATCCAAGCAGCAAGCGCGTTACGCCGTGGGTCGATGTTTGATGTTATGGAGCAGCAACGATGTTACGCAGCAGGGCAGTCGCCCTAAAACAAAGTTAGACATCATGAGGGTAGCGGTGACCATCGAAATTTCGAACCAACTATCAGAGGTGCTAAGCGTCATTGAGCGCCATCTGGAATCAACGTTGCTGGCCGTGCATTTGTACGGCTCCGCAGTGGATGGCGGCCTGAAGCCATACAGCGATATTGATTTGTTGGTTACTGTGGCCGTAAAGCTTGATGAAACGACGCGGCGAGCATTGCTCAATGACCTTATGGAGGCTTCGGCTTTCCCTGGCGAGAGCGAGACGCTCCGCGCTATAGAAGTCACCCTTGTCGTGCATGACGACATCATCCCGTGGCGTTATCCGGCTAAGCGCGAGCTGCAATTTGGAGAATGGCAGCGCAATGACATTCTTGCGGGTATCTTCGAGCCAGCCATGATCGACATTGATCTAGCTATCCTGCTTACAAAAGCAAGAGAACATAGCGTTGCCTTGGTAGGTCCGGCAGCGGAGGAATTCTTTGACCCGGTTCCTGAACAGGATCTATTCGAGGCGCTGAGGGAAACCTTGAAGCTATGGAACTCGCAGCCCGACTGGGCCGGCGATGAGCGAAATGTAGTGCTTACGTTGTCCCGCATTTGGTACAGCGCAATAACCGGCAAAATCGCGCCGAAGGATGTCGCTGCCGACTGGGCAATAAAACGCCTACCTGCCCAGTATCAGCCCGTCTTACTTGAAGCTAAGCAAGCTTATCTGGGACAAAAAGAAGATCACTTGGCCTCACGCGCAGATCACTTGGAAGAATTTATTCGCTTTGTGAAAGGCGAGATCATCAAGTCAGTTGGTAAATGATGTCTAACAATTCGTTCAAGCCGACCGCGCTACGCGCGGCGGCTTAACTCCGGCGTTAGATGCACTAAGCACATAATTGCTCACAGCCAAACTATCAGGTCAAGTCTGCTTTTATTATTTTTAAGCGTGCATAATAAGCCCTACACAAATTGGGAGATATATCATGAAAGGCTGGCTTTTTCTTGTTATCGCAATAGTTGGCGAAGTAATCGCAACATCCGCATTAAAATCTAGCGAGGGCTTTACTAAGCTTGCCCCTTCCGCCGTTGTCATAATCGGTTATGGCATCGCATTTTATTTTCTTTCTCTGGTTCTGAAATCCATCCCTGTCGGTGTTGCTTATGCAGTCTGGTCGGGACTCGGCGTCGTCATAATTACAGCCATTGCCTGGTTGCTTCATGGGCAAAAGCTTGATGCGTGGGGCTTTGTAGGTATGGGGCTCATAATTGCTGCCTTTTTGCTCGCCCGATCCCCATCGTGGAAGTCGCTGCGGAGGCCGACGCCATGGTGACGGTGTTCGGCATTCTGAATCTCACCGAGGACTCCTTCTTCGATGAGAGCCGGCGGCTAGACCCCGCCGGCGCTGTCACCGCGGCGATCGAAATGCTGCGAGTCGGANCAGACGTCGTGGATGTCGGACCGGCCGCCAGCCATCCGGACGCGAGGCCTGTATCGCCGGCCGATGAGATCAGACGTATTGCGCCGCTCTTAGACGCCCTGTCCGATCAGATGCACCGTGTTTCAATCGACAGCTTCCAACCGGAAACCCAGCGCTATGCGCTCAAGCGCGGCGTGGGCTACCTGAACGATATCCAAGGATTTCCTGACCCTGCGCTCTATCCCGATATTGCTGAGGCGGACTGCAGGCTGGTGGTTATGCACTCAGCGCAGCGGGATGGCATCGCCACCCGCACCGGTCACCTTCGACCCGAAGACGCGCTCGACGAGATTGTGCGGTTCTTCGAGGCGCGGGTTTCCGCCTTGCGACGGAGCGGGGTCGCTGCCGACCGGCTCATCCTCGATCCGGGGATGGGATTTTTCTTGAGCCCCGCACCGGAAACATCGCTGCACGTGCTGTCGAACCTTCAAAAGCTGAAGTCGGCGTTGGGGCTTCCGCTATTGGTCTCGGTGTCGCGGAAATCCTTCTTGGGCGCCACCGTTGGCCTTCCTGTAAAGGATCTGGGTCCAGCGAGCCTTGCGGCGGAACTTCACGCGATCGGCAATGGCGCTGACTACGTCCGCACCCACGCGCCTGGAGATCTGCGAAGCGCAATCACCATCTCGGAAACCCTCGCGAAATTTCGCAGTCGCGACGCCAGAGACCGAGGGTTAGATCATGCCTAGCATTCACCTTCCGGCCGCCCGCTAGCGGACCCTGGTCAGGTTCCGCGAAGGTGGGCGCAGACATGCTGGGCTCGTCAGGATCAAACTGCACTATGAGGCGGCGGTTCATACCGCGCCAGGGGAGCGAATGGACAGCGAGGAGCCTCCGAACGTTCGGGTCGCCTGCTCGGGTGATATCGACGAGGTTGTGCGGCTGATGCACGACGCTGCGGCGTGGATGTCCGCCAAGGGAACGCCCGCCTGGGACGTCGCGCGGATCGACCGGACATTCGCGGAGACCTTCGTCCTGAGATCCGAGCTCCTAGTCGCGAGTTGCAGCGACGGCATCGTCGGCTGTTGCACCTTGTCGGCCGAGGATCCCGAGTTCTGGCCCGACGCCCTCAAGGGGGAGGCCGCATATCTGCACAAGCTCGCGGTGCGACGGACACATGCGGGCCGGGGTGTCAGCTCCGCGCTGATCGAGGCTTGCCGCCATGCCGCGCGAACGCAGGGGTGCGCCAAGCTGCGGCTCGACTGCCACCCGAACCTGCGTGGCCTATACGAGCGGCTCGGATTCACCCACGTCGACACTTTCAATCCCGGCTGGGATCCAACCTTCATCGCAGAACGCCTAGAACTCGAAATCTAACGTCCGTTCGGGCATCGAGGTCCATGTCGGGGTGGGACGGGCCCGTGGCTTCAAGATCACTTGCAGTCCGACCGCGATGTCTTGGTTGCGCGAGAGGTTGTCGATATCCTCCACTTCCATCATCAACCCTGGATAATGCCGCCGCCGTCATCGCCGCCGACGCCCGTGCCGGGCTTTTCGGGCCTGTCAGGCTTGCTCGGCCTTCAGCCTGCCTGGGCGAGATCTCCGGCGGACGGATTAACGGCGGAGCTTCGCCGCCTTTCGTGCGTGTGAAGGCCGAAGATAGTTCTCTCAAAAACATCCGTTTATGAGAGATACCAAATGTCATTTTCAGAAGACGACTGCACCAGTTGATTGGGCGTAATGGCTGTTGTGCAGCCAGCTCCTGACAGTTCAATATCAGAAGTGATCTGCACCAATCTCGACTATGCTCAATACTCGTGTGGGCTCTGTTGCAAAAATCGTGAAGCTTGAGCATGCTTGGCGGAGATTGGACGGACGGAACGATGACGGATTTCAAGTGGCGCCATTTCCAGGGTGATGTG